>Ga0307513_10012636_pt1 | contig 10406 bp, 8 predicted proteins | sample 15_EM_MG_FD_202174 | JGI IMG/M metagenome (GOLD analysis project Ga0307513, IMG submission 202174) | Populus trichocarpa ectomycorrhiza microbial communities from riparian zone in the Pacific Northwest, United States - 15_EM | ecosystem: Host-associated > Plants > Roots > Unclassified | place...
ACTTCTCCTTTTGGAAAGTGTGGTTTAATTTCTTCCGCATCTGCATCCGGTAATCTATTGGGAAGCAGAAATTGAAGAGTTCTGTATAGAACTCTTCCAAAGTCCATTTTTCTTCTGTCATGGAAACCTTTTGTTGGTAAAAGTCATATGCTTTATCCGTAAGGAAATATGAAAGGGCAAAGCACTGCCGTTTCCGTGAGATACCACTGTCTTCCAGGTATGCTGAACTTTCCTTGATAAAGCGATGGTAAGCGCGTGCATCTGCAGTACCATCATATTCATTAGGCTTGATAGCCTTAGAGTGTCCGGAACGTCGTGACTTAGATTTATGGTGTTTTTTCTTTCTAGAAGAATGACCACGCGATCTTGGGCGCTTAGAAGCATGCCGATGAGATTTCGCACGAGATTCATTACTCGAACTGTCAGAATCAGAGTCAGAACTCGGATCAGAGGATTCCGAGGACTCAGATTGTGAGCTTGATGAATCGCTTGAAGGATCACCAGGTAATTCTCGCGTGCGTGAACGCCGGCCTATATTTTTCAAGGCAACACCAATATAGCTTTTAGCAGGGACTTGCGCAATTGGACGGGATTCCGCTGGTAAATCATTCTTACGGCGCTTTCCGTGAGATTTAGAAGTTCCACGAGGGCGACTAGCCTCTCTATGGTTTTCTTTGGGTTTTTTCATGGCTGCCAGATTGTAAGATTCAAGGGCAGCCTGTTGTGCATGCACATCAGCTTCGGAATCACTAAGGTGAACATTACCCCATTCTCGGGGATCGATATGTTTCCCTTTCAGGTTAGAAGTACCTTCTTCTTGCGATTCAAATCGCTCGCGATAAGGTTCATTGACTTTATCGTTCCTGCGTGAAATCTGCTCCTTTTGGGCAGATGTAAGTGCCTGTTCAGCTTGTTGGACTGCTGATTGAACTTCAGTAGCCAGGGCTCGGTTATTGTCAATAGAATCATTCATATTTTTATTGATTCTAGAGTTACGCGTACGTCTACGCCTAACCGTTGTCCATAGGCCTTCGTCGCCGTTGGAATCGCTTGTGTCCATGATAGGACTTTCGGGCTGAACGGGGGCCGCAGTACTGGCGCGCTCCACATCGATCTGACCAACCCATCTGTCTAATCCAGGGTTACGGCCAGGGGGCATGGGAATCTCGTCCACCGTACGCATAGTAGGGGACGGAGGTCTCGAGGCGGCCACGTCGCTGTACGAACGACGAGGTCCCTCGGAGTCGGAGGCTACTGCGCCACCGACTTCCTGTTCGCCGTCTGAGGCGGGCCTGCGAGGCGAGTCGTTCGCCGTGGCCGAAATGACGCGGAATTGCGTCTGACTCGGGCCCCTTCCTAAGGGCTTGCGAGTACGCAAATCGTATTTCCTAGAAGTAGTATTGTTCAGTAACATAATATCAAAACGGAGAACTTAACAGAAGAGGTATAAGCTGCTGGAAGTTGGTAGATCCGGGTGATCAAGCCAGAGGGTCCCGAACGACGAGCAGCAAAGAGAGATAGAAAAAGCAAGAGTTTTGGGGTCTAGACTAGGGAATGTGAGAGCAATCGGCTAGGTAGACGGGTGGTGGTTGTTGTTGGTAGCGTCAAAAAGATGTGGCAGAAGTGACCGTCGTGACGGTTAGTGACAACGATGGTAGTGCTGACACAAAGAGGAACTCAAGATGACGGGGGTCAACTATGTAGAATTCGCTGTAGACTAGATAATGCGGTAGCTCTTATATACTCCAGGCAAAGATCTAATCAACTAGGTAACTAATCATCGAGTAAATAGACAGTAAGGAACGTGGACGAGTTGGACAATCGGGTATCTACAAGATAACGGATGGATAAGATAAGTAAAGAGTGTGAAAGGTACCGATACATTACACTTATGTAAGTTCATGTTGTGATTTATGATCAAATGTAGCTTAATACAAACAAGCTTTGCTTGCCCGTGGCAAAGCCATGGGGGGCGCACGTTGGGCCCTTCGGGCCTACATCCTATTACAATGACATAGATATTAAAATTAATGCTTTGGATTTTTGGTACTTTGAAGCAGTCAGATTCGCTTCGCGAATCTTCCTGCATCAAAGTACTGCATCCTATTTCTTGATTTTGGTATTTATTAGTTCTAACTTTGGTACTTTGGTGAAGGAAGATTCGCTTCGCTCATCTTCCTTCACCAAAGTACTTCATCTTATTCTATTATTTTGAGTCAAATTTTTTTTTTTTGAAATACAACACATTCAAACACAATGTACAATATATATATAATAAGTCAATCATATGTAAAAGAAAAGAAAAAACAATAATTAGTCAATAATTACTTCTGGATAAACTATATTTTTAGTTACAGAATTGGGATTGTTTTCCTCCCAGATTGCCTTGATATTTTGAGAAGCAGTCACTCTTGAAATACCTACATAAAGTTGCCCGTGTGTAAATACTGAACTTTGAAGATTGAGTCCGACATTAGCTACTGATTGACCTTGTGACTTGTTGATTGTCATTGTAAAGCAGAGATTGATAGGGAATTGTCGCCGGTTGAACTCAAATGGGACTTGAGTGTCCTGAGGGTTGATGTTCATCCGTGGAACGAATGCTTTTTTCCCCTTGAATTCCCCTGTTAAAAGTCTGATTTCAATGACACGACTTTGCATCCTTGTTACCACCCCTCTTGTTCCATTGCAGATTCCCTGAGAAGGATCAATGTTGCGCAGAACCATCACTGGACAGCCAATTTTGAGTGTAACCTTGTGCAAAGGAAGCCCAGAGCACTGGATAGTGTTAAGATACTCCACAGGATACATCAGATCGCCCTGTTCTCCATTTTCTTCACCCACAGGAATAGAGTCTGCACTCAAATAGATCTTTTCATCTCCAGGAAAAGAGTCCAGAATTTTCTTGTTTAATTCATGGACATCATCATTCCGGCTGCAAAGAATAGTGCGATCTGCAAAATACTGATCAGGCTGTGGGGTTGTACTGACTCCAGGATAAATTGTGTCAATCAAGGACTCGACAGTGTTTTCTGGGCAGTGAAAGTGATCTGGCAAAGTGATGTTATCGGATGGATCAGTGAAGTCTCCATGTCCAACTCTAAGCTGCCACTCTGCAAATTGGCACTCAATATCATTGGCAGTGTCAAGGCGCATATTTTGAGTAAGCCGTAGAACTATAATGGAATGCCACAGATGAGAACGCTGGAGGTTGGCACCGACCACCTGAGCACGTGACCCCTTGACAATGACAGGAAGAATTTGCTTAAAGTCCCCACCAAAAACAACTACAATTCCACCAAAAGGTTTGTCATTGCCTCGAACATCCTGAAAAGTGCGATTGACACATTCATGGATATGACGATGCTGCATAGGGGCTTCATCCCAGATGATGAGATCAGTCATGCGGAGGAGATCAGCCAGTTCACCATTCTTTGCAAATGAGCACACAGACTCCTCATGAATTTTGAGAGGAATTTTGAAGCAAGAATGAGCTGTTCTTCCTCCAATAAGCAAAAGTGCAGCAATTCCTGAAGATACCACACAGACCACAATTTTTGCCTGGCTGCAGAAATGGAAACAGAGAATGTTATAAAGGAATGTTTTCCCTGTTCCTCCAGCACCATGAAGGAAGAAAGTCTGGCCTGATTGTTCATCCACTGCTTTTACAATCTCATCAAATGCAGAACGTTGCTCTTGATTTAGCTTAGGAATGTTTTCATCAGCCAATGCAGCCTGCTCGTCCACATTATAACGCTGCTCTCTGATGAGAGGATTGCCAATGAGTTCTGCCCAGTTCCCAACAGGATATGGTAGCATAGGCCAGTCGCACAAAGACTGATTGGATACTTGAAGGATGCGATCAATGAGATAAAGGCCATAGTCAAAGACTTCCTCCTCTGTTGGATTCACTCGGAGGTTGTGATGCTGTAATGCATGTCTGAGATCATCACAGATCTTTTCACGGAACTGCATCCACAGTGCTAATGGATCTGATGGAGCACACTCACGCAAAACAATGACAAAGATATTTCGTAGCTGGTGACCACTGGCCATTTGTCCTGCTTCCTGAAGGCACAACCTCCACTCGCTATCATCCTCAAGAAGGCCATGCATCAGGCATGCTTCTCTGTATGAGCTACAGAGATAATCCTCGAATGTGCAAAGACTCTCAAAAGAGATGGCACCTTTAATAGCAGTGAGGAGTGTTCTGAGATAAAAGCGCTCTCCAGAACATAGGCTTGCAAAGTACATTCGCCCTATGGAAAAATTCTGTTTCCGTGGTGTCCACTCTCATTTTTTTGCCTGCCAGACAAACTTTGAAGGAAAATCCTGATAGAGGAGGTTTTTGGCCTCAGGATATTTCTCATTTGCTTTGAAGTAAGCAGTCAATTTTGTGTTGCGAGATGCAGCCCTGTCCATAACATCCTCTGCATCTGGAGCCTCATCCTCATTCCAGGATATGAGATCCTCTCCTTCCAAATGAACCTGAAGACGTGTCACTCCAGGTGACTCTTCATGCATATGAAATTCATATAAGCGCCAGCAACTTTCACAGCTGGAAATATATCACGCATCCAAATAGAGCTGTACTTCATCCTCGCAAGTGCCAAACTGCATAGTGGTGCGATCATGACCTTTATAAACATACTTGTAGATATACTTGATGGCCTTGATAGATGCAATGGACTCGACATTAATATGGCAGCGATATTTCCACAACAACCAAGGGCAGTATGGGACTACCTAGCTGTTGTCTACTTCTCGTTCTGAATTTCCTGAGCCCACTTTGAATTTCTTGCCAGTATTTCGCCTGTGAAGCCTGGCATAAGAATCTGTGGTGACTGTGGTCTGATCTTGGAATGGCTTTGGAAAGCTTTTGGTGCACTTGTCCTTCTCAATGCAGGGGGCATTGGGATTATTGTGCTCATTTCCACATGGAGTGTGAACCATAACTGATTTGACCAACTCAAAGAGCTCAGGCTGAGTCTCTTCATCAGGGAATTCAGCACACAGAAGACTATCGACATCCTCTGGAGTTCGCAGCTTGGAATCTGGATGAAAAAAAATAATCATATGGATATGTGGAAGTCCCCTCTTTTGAAATTCAATGGTATAGACTCGAGCGACAGTACGACCCATGACACCTTTTTTGTGGATATCATTTAACATCTCATTCATTTTAGCATGAAACACGTGGACAATGAGATTAGGTCGATCTGAGGGTTTCTGTCCAGGAAGCAGAGCTTCTTTGATCTCTGGCCAATTAGGATTGGCAGTGGCTGTGAGAAATAGATCAGCTCCATGGTAATACCGGTTAATGGCCAGTGCATCTTGACAGTGTTGAATCATATTACGTGTACTGCCTGAAAAATAGGATGGTAGTATAATGCGCTGGCCAAGGTCTGCAGCATTGACAGTAGGATCAGAAGCAATAGCATCTGCAATTCCCTGACGGTGATAAACACGAAGCTTGGCCTGATTGAGTTTGATGAATGTGAGGCGGCTCTGTTCTGTGATTGCCCATGCATCTACAATAAATTCCTGAAGGAGCTTTCCAGCCATAAAAAGATGAAGGGATTCATCTACATGGGGGAAAAGGCAATAACGAAACCACTCTGCCTGGGTCACATATCTGCGCTTTCGTGATACCTCCTCATTATCATTCAAGGGATTTTCATCATCAGCTGCTGGCAGTGCTGCATCAGGTGCATCTTGACGAAGCATTTTCTTGTGCCAACCCAGCTGACCGGTTGGAAACAGAAGAACATAATGAAGAGATAGATACATTGGATGCATTTCACTGATGCGCTGAAGAGGCTCACCCTGTCGGCGGTAGAGAACAATATCGCGACAGTCTTGAGGTTGGTCACCATCTCCAGGAAGAATCACTGCAACTTCATTTGCTGCAGCTGCAGTTGGGAGATTGTATCGTCTGCGGTCAGTGCTCTCATCAAAGCGAAGGGCAATCTTGCACTGCTGTTCTGGAGGCATATTGGCTGTGAGCTCCAAAGCCTGCTTATACATTGCAACACCTGGGTGATGATTATGCAGAGTATCCTGAAGGGTTTGCATAGTGCCTCTGTCCAAGTCATGATTTGCAGCATGACCCATGTGATAATCCAGTGCTTCACCCCCATCATAAATATAAAGCTGTGAATATAAAGGGGTTTGACCCTCTTCTGGAAGCAGAGATCCAGCTTTGTGACTAAGCTTTCCATGAACTTTGAATACATAAGGACCTGCACCATTGCGGTTGACAGTGTCATCTACTTTGCAGCCAAGTGAGGTCATTGCAAGGGCATTATTATACTTTCGGATGTTCTCATGAAATTTCTTTGCAATGTGGTCTTGACCTGAGAGTAAATTTAGAATCTCCCCAGGTGGATTTTCCAGTCTGGGTAGCCTGATTTTACCACTTGTGCAACACATCCCAAAAAGTGGATTTGTCTTGCTTGACTTGACCAACCGTTCATCCATCCAATGAAAGGCATTGCAACTGTGGCACACAACATCCATTTTCCCCAAATAATGAACTGGCCAATTTGAATCAAATGGCTGACGTGCTTGAGGAAGTGCATCTGAATTATCAGGTGGAGGTGGGGGTTCATCTAGTTCCATAGGTGGTGGTGATGGTGGTGGTGCATCTGGTTGAATGGGTGGAGGCATAGGAAATGGAGCAGGTTCATTTATAGCTCGATGTCGCAGCACAGGAGGCATTGCAGGCAAATGTGCCCTTTGTGCTGCTAATCTATATGGAAGATGGTTATAGCCTTGAACAGGTGGTGGTGGTGGTGGTGGAGCTGGATCAACTTGTTGATTCTGACGTCGCTGTGGAGCATGCATTGGCATTGCAGGTAAGGCAGCTAACTGTGCAGCTAAATTAGCTGGAAGATTATGATAGACCTGCAGAGGAGGAGGGGGAGGTGCTACTGGCTGAATAGGTGGTAGTGGTGGAGCAGGAGTCTGGTTATTTCTACGCTGACGTCGAGCAGGTGCAGTGGGCATTGCAGCCATTGCAGCCATACGTGCAGCTAACTCTGGTGGCAGATGGTTATAAGTCTGCCCATTATATACTGCAGGTTGCCCAGGAGCAGCAAAAGGATCTACACTACTGTTAGGAACTGCAGGCAATGGTGCAGGAATATTTGGCAAATTCAATCTGGGAGGAGGGATGTGACTACTATGAGGTTCTGATAAACGTCGATGCTCTGGACTATCCAGAACACGACTATCACGCTCAGACTGCTTGGCAGCAATACGAACTCTCTGGGGGGTGTTTGGAGGGGTTTCAGGCCTAATATTAAAAGGAATCAGTGGGGGAAAATAAGAAGAAAAAAGAAGAGAAAAAAGCTTACATTGTCCAACAATACACCAAAAAAAATTGAATGTTGGATAATTATTTCCAAGTCCAAAATTGCAGCCTACACCCAAAAAAAGCGAAATACATTAAGATCTATACATAAAGCAGCCTAATTCTGGCCAATTAATAACAAAAATGCTCACTTTCAGTGGTAGTTAAGTGTGAGACAGTGGTGGATAATTATTTCCAAGTCCCAAATTGCAGCCTACACCCAAAAAAAGCGAAATACATTGAGATCTATACATAAAGCAGCCTAATTCTGGCCAATTAATAACAAAAATGCTCACTTTCAGTGGTAGTTAAGTGTGAGATGGTGGGAGGAAGCAAAGGGGAGGGAGGGAGAACATGCTGCAGCCATGCTGCACATCACATGACGCCGTGCCGGCGCCTCGTGCCCAACCTCGCGCTGCGCGCTCGGATTGAAACCCAGCTTACACGTAAGCCGATTTGTCATCTATTTGCTAATCTTCCCACAACCCTTCTCTTAATATATAGGACAAGCTTCGCTTGCCCGTGGCTTTGCCACGGGGGGGGTATTCACCTTTATCAAAATGACATGATATCCAAATGATAGAAATATTAGAATTGGTACTTTGTTGAAGGAAGGTTCGCTTCGCTCACCTTCCTTCACCAAAGTACTGCATTCTATTTTTTGATTTTGGTACTTTGAAGCAGTCAGATTTGCTTCGCAAATCTTCCTGCATCAAAGTACTACATTCTATTTTTTTTGATTTTTGGTACTTTCTTCGCAAATCTGACTGCTTCAAAGTACTACATATTAGTTTTTAGCTTTGGTACTTTGCAGCAGGAAGATTCGCTTCGCTCATCTTCCTCCACCAAAGTACTACATTCTATTTTTTATTTTGGTACTTTGATGCAGTCAGGTTTGCTTCACTCACCTTCCTGCACCAAAGTACTTCATCCTATAATTTAATTTAAATAATAAGGGCTTCACCCCCCTCCCCTGCTTACACTGATTTAATCTTAAAACTATGTTAAATCTAATTATTCTTCTATGCTTTGCTATAATTTTTTTTATTCAATCATTTATCTACATATTATATATATACAAAAACTTATCCCCCTGGCTACAGTGGGGGATGGGGACAGCAGTTGTAATCTCACTTACCGTGTTGAACCACCCACCACTGTCACCGATGGGTGCCAGCACTTTTGTGTTCATACTTGTTGCGGGTGCTGGGGGCGTCTGGTTCATGCTTGTTGTTGGCGTTCGCATTCATGGTGGTCGGTGTTGCTGGTGTTGCTGCCCCATTCGCGTTCGTTGTTAGTGGTTGTGCTTGTTGTCCGCTCGCCTTCGTCGTTTACGTGCTGGGTAAGGGTGGTTAGTGGGGCTTGGTGAGTTGCGAGGTGGGGGGGGTACGTACCTGGTCACCGCTGCTGCTATTCCCCTTGGTTTCCCTCCTTCTCGTTCGACTCGGTGCACAGGAGCGGGTGCCCGCACTGAGAACAGCGGTGGGCATCTCGCCGCCTCGTGCTTGGGCTGTGGTGGGTGCCTATACGACGAAGACAGCGGTGGTGGTCTTGCCCCCTCGTCGTGGGGTTTTCCTTGGGTCCGCAAACTCTGGGTGTCCAGCGAAGACGGCGGTGGTACTCACGCCGCCTTGTCGTGTGGTTTCCCTCGCGTTCGCAAGCAGCGAGCACGGCGGTGGTGTTCGCGCTGCCTCGCTGTGTGGTTTCCCTCGCATTCGCAAACCACGTGTGTCCAGCGAGGACGGCGGTGGTGCCTGCGCCGCCTCTGCTGGCCTACAGCGTCTGTGGCTGGGGTTGTTCGAGGGTGTGCAGGCAGCGACGACGGCGGTAGGGTTCTCGCCGCGTCGCTTTTGCCTCTCGTGATGGACCTGGGATCCAGGGTGGTGACGGCCCAGTGAGGACGGCGGTGGGGTTCTCGTCGCCTCGTTCTGGGGTTTCCTCGCGTTCGCAAACCGCGTGCGTCCAGCGAGGACGGCGGTGGTGCTCACACCTCCTCTGCTGGCCTACGGTTGCTGTGGCCGGGTTTGTTCGAGGGTGTGCAGGCAGCGACGGCGGCAGTGATCATCTCGCCGCCTCGCGCTCTGCTTCTCGTAGCCAGTGGGGGTGGCGACGATGGGGCTGTTCCCGTCATCGTCGCCGTCGGGTTGTCGTCGTCGGGTAGCCGTTGTCATCCTGGTCATCGGCACCCTGTTTAGCTCATGGCGAGCGCTTGCAGGGGCCGGCTACCTGTTGAGGGGGGTGAGATGGTCAGTAGTTGGCATTGGCAGGTGGGTACTTACCTGCACCTGGTGCCCCTTCTTTTCCCTCCTTCTCATAGCCAATGGCTGTTGCAGCCGTCGTGGTGGTCACCGTACGTGTCCGGGGGCAAGGGGAGGTGGTGGTGTGGTGGAAGGAAGTGGTTGAATTTCGACTGTTGATTGAATTCGAACCGCGTGAATTTCGTCACATGACGCTCGCGCGCCTCCTTAAGATGAGACGGTATTTCGAACTCAGCCTTACACGTAATCAGTCCCACGGCTTTAATCTTCGTGTAGAAGCTTCAATTTCACCTCCTTTTTTAAAGAAATTTCGAGGCATTCAGGAAACATGTATACCCTGAGGGTGGTGTTTTTTTTTTGACGAAAACCGAGCCGTTCCTCCCCGAAATCGAGGTTTTCCGAAATTTCGTGCTTAGTCATTTTTAGTCAGCTATTTGTAATCTTCCCACCCGTCCTCTCTTAATATATAAAGACAAGCTTCGCTTGCCTGTGGCTTTGCCACGGGGGGGGTATTCACCTTTATCAAAATGACATGATATCCCAATGACAGAGATAATAGATTTGGTACTTTGTTGAAGGAAGGTTCGCTTTGCTCACCTTTCTTCACCAAAGTACTGCATCCTATTTTTTTGATTTTGGTACTTTGAAGCAATCAGATTCGCTTTGTGAATCTTCCTGCATCAAAGTACTACATTCTATTTTTTGATTTTTGGTACTTTGAAGCAGTCAGATTTGCTTTGCAAATCTTCCTGCATCAAAGAACTACATATTAGTTTTTAGCTTTGGTACTTTGC
>Ga0307513_10012637_pt1 | contig 10406 bp, 11 predicted proteins | sample 15_EM_MG_FD_202174 | JGI IMG/M metagenome (GOLD analysis project Ga0307513, IMG submission 202174) | Populus trichocarpa ectomycorrhiza microbial communities from riparian zone in the Pacific Northwest, United States - 15_EM | ecosystem: Host-associated > Plants > Roots > Unclassified | place...
GGGTGCGCTCGAAAGGCTGTTCGTCGCGTCGGCGCGCGATGGCGCGGGCGATCTGGCGAGCGTTGCGCTCCTCGCCGTAGATCCACAGGATCCGTGACAGGTCGGCGGGCTCGGAGCGATTGACCAGGTCGGCCGCGGTCGGCCCCTCCCCGCCCATGCGCATGTCCAGCGGCCCGTCGCGCATGAACGAGAAGCCGCGATCAGCCTCGTCCAGCTGCATGGAGGAGACCCCCAGGTCCAACGCCACGCCGTCGACGGCGCCGTCGCCCAGCTCCTCGGCCATGTCGGAGAACCGCCCCTCGATCAGCCGGAACCGCTTGGGGTCCAGCCCCTCGGCGAAGCGCCGCGCGCTGGGGTCGCGGTCGAAGGCCACGACATCGGCGCCCGCCGCCAGGAAGGCGCGGCTATAGCCGCCCGCGCCGAAGGTGCCGTCCACGATCAGCTTGCCGGGCCCTGGCCGGAGCTCCCTGAGCACGTCGTCGAGCAGGACCGAGGTGTGCGGCGCGATCATTGGGCCGCCCCCGCCCGGGCCGCGCGCCGCAGGGCGCGGTGCTCGGCCAGGCCGTCGCGGGCCAGTTCGCGTTGCGCCGCGCGGTGCGCCTGGAAGGCCTCGCGAGCCCAGATCTGGAACCGGTCGCCCATGCCGACGATGACCACCCAGTCCTCCAGGCCGAACATGTCGCACAGGGTTTCCGGCAGGGTGATGCGGCCGGCGGTGTCGAAGGACAGCCTGGCCATGCCGCCCAGCACCGAGGTCTCCAGCGCCGAGCGCAACGGATCGCCGAACTCCAGCTCCTCGATCACGCCCAGATAGCGGTCGAACAGGGCCTTGCCGCCGCCCTCGATGCAGTCGGCCTCGATGGAGGGGAAGCAGAAGACGCCGTCGAAGGGGCCGGCGGCCTGGGCGCGGAAATCCAGCGGCACGACGAGCCGCCGCTTGGCGTCCAACTGCTTCTCGAAGGTCGAGAGAAACATCCCGCCCAAACGCCCCTGTTCACGGCCCCGATGACCGCCTCGTTTCCGCCTCCGATTGCGCCGGCTCAGCCCCGAAAAGCGGCGCGTCGGTTGGTTCAGCGGATGATGATTGGGTTAACACGGGATTGAATGGGAGACAATGACTCCGGATGCCTTTCAGGCCTGAATCCAAAGATGTCGCAGGCCATTATGGTTAACAACGCTAAACGCTCCACAGAACATACATGGAACATGTTAAGTAGTTCCGTCGGCGCCCGGAATGTTGTGGAAATCGGAGGGACCAGACGGCCTGTAAGCCGGGTTCTGTGACGCCCCCGGGGCGAACCCCGGGAACGCGGCGATCATTCCTCTGGACCGCCCATTGCTGGACGGTTCTCGCGACCTACCCGGACGTCTCGGGCCGGCGACGGCCCTGCCGGCGAACCGGCGCAACGTCCCTATTCGGTCTTGCTCCTGGCGGGGCTTGCCATGCCGTCTCCATTGCTGGAGCCGCGGTGCGCTCTTACCGCACCCTTTCACCCTTACCCCGGACGAATCCGAGGAGGTTTGCTTTCTGTGGCGCTATCCCTAGGGTCGCCCCCGGCGGGTGTTACCCGCCGCCATGTCGTCGTGGAGCCCGGACTTTCCTCGACCGCCCGAAGGCGCCCGCGATCACCCAGCCATCTGGTCCGCGCGGAAAATGGGGCCGCCGGACCGGCGCGTCAATCTCCGTTCGCCGGCAGCAGCAGGCCCATGGTGATGTCGGCCTCGGTGGTCCCGTCCGGCAGCCGCACGCGCCCTTCCAGCCGCCCGTCCCGGCGGAAGCCCAGCCGCTCGTAGAGGCGGATGGCGTCGGCGGCGCCCTCGCGGGCGGTCAACTCGATCCGCTCGATCCGGGGCGTCAGCGTGGCGGCCTGGCCAAACAGCGCCCGGAACAGGCAGGAGCCCAGCCCTCGCCCCTGCCAGCCCGGCCGCACCGCGACCGTGAGGTCTGCGAGCACATGGGCGAACTGGGCGGGCCCCATGCGCGCGGCATGGATCTCGGCGCAGAGTTCGCCCGCCGCCGACCAGGCGCCCAGGGTCACGCCGCGCTCCGACGCCGTCTTCAGGAAGCCCGCCACATGGGCCAGATCCATCTCCTGCGGCGTCCGCGCCAGGCCGCCCGGGCCCGCCGCCGCCGCGCGATAGAGATCAAGCACCGCCGGCGCGTCGTCGACTGTCAGGGCGCTGAGCGTCACCCCGTCGCTCCGCGGCGCCGCATCCACCACCCGGCGCGGGTTCGCCGCGGGAGATGTCGCCAGCCGGGAATAGACCAGCTGGTCCCAGTAGCGGCCCTTCCAATGGGCGTGCTCGCGCCGGACCCCTTCGCAGGTGAAGCCGTGGCGCTCCAGCAGCCGGGCCGAACGGTCGTTGCCGACGGTGACGAAGGCCTCCAGCCGGTGCAGCGCCAGATCCCCGAATCCGAACGCCACCAGCGGCGGCAGCACCTCGGCCATCACGCCGCGGCCCCAGTGGGCGCGGGCCAGGTCGTAGGCGATCTCGCCCCGCCGCCCCCGATTGGTCTCCAGGGTGTTGAAGCCGCAGGTGCCGATCAGCGGCCCATCCTGCGCCGGCCGGATCGACCAGCGAACTCCGTCACCCATCGCCCGGCGGGTGCGCGCCCAGTCCACCACCTCGCGCGCCTCGTCCAGGTTGGCGAGCGGGTCGATGTCCATGAACTCGACCACCCCTGGATCGCCGAACAGGGCCAGGATCTCCGGCGTGTCCTCCGGTCCCAGCGGCCGCATCACGAAGCGGGCGGTGCGCCAGACCAGCGGGTCGCGGGCGATGTCGACGATCCCGCTCATGCTTCCGGCAGGGCTCCCATGAGCGCCGCGATGGGGTGGTCGCCCAGGGCCGCGATCACCCCGGCGCGGTCGGCGGCGGACCTGTTCTGCGACAGCTTGAAGGTCCCCTCCAGCCGCTCGACGGTCAGGCGCGCGCCGATGACGCCCTTGACCAGGCCCTCGAACCGGCCGGGCGACATCTTCGCCCGCGTCCAGGCCGGCTTGGGCGACAGGCGCGCCTCCTCCTGCGCCGACAGGTCGTCCAGCAGCCGCACCAGTTCGTCCTCGCCGAAGGCGACCGCCGGCCCCTCGGCTTCGATGGTCAGGTAGTTCCAGGTCGGAACCTGGTCGGGCGAGGCGTACCAGTCGGGGCTGACATAGGCCTCGGGCCCGAGCGCCACGATAACCGCCCGGAACCCCGCCTCCAGGAACGGCGCCAGGCCGTTGCTGCGGGACAGGTGGAAGTCGAGCGCCACGCCCGCCCCTTCCCGACGCGCCACCACCGGGGCGTGGGCCACTCGCGGCCGGCCGTCCGCCGCCGCCGCCAGGGTGACGAAGGGCTGGTGGGCCAGGTAACCCGCCAGCAGATCGACGTCGCGTTCCAGAAAGGCCGCCGCCGGATGCATCAGCCGCCCGCCCGCAGCAGGGCGATCAGCCGCGCCCGGGTCTCGCCGTCGGCGATCCCGGTCACCGCCTGCGGCCGCCAGTGCCGCTGGAAGGCGCGGATGATGGTGGCGGTGTGGGCGTCGAACTTGCCCGACGGGGCGCTGTCGTATCCCAGGCGCGTCAGGCCCGCCTGCAGGGCGAAGACGCCGGCCCCCTCCTCGCCCTGCGCCAGCGGCGCGCCGGGCGCGGCGGGCGGCTCGACCCACAGGCCATGACCGGCCTCGGCGAGCTGCTTCCAGGGGAAAAGTTCGCCCGGGTCTTCCTTGCGATCGGGGGCCACGTCGGAATGGCCGACGATCCGGCCGTCGTCGATCCGCCAGCGGCCGCGGATGTCGGCGACCAGCTCGATCACCGCCTCGACCTGCGCCGGGGGAAACGGCCGGTAGCCGAACTCATGGCCCGGGTTGACGATCTCCACGCCGATCGACGTCCCGTTGAGGTGGCGGTCGCCTTTCCAGAAGGAGACGCCGGCGTGCCACGCGCGGCGTTCCTCCGCCACGAGCCTGAAGACGCGGCCGTCCTCCTCCACCAGGTAGTGGGCCGAGACCTGCGCTTCGGGATCGCGCAGCCGCGCCAGGGCGGCCTCGCCCGTGGCCATGCCGGTATAGTGCAGGATCAGCGTGTCCGGCGGCGAGGTGCGGGCGTCGAAATTGGGCGACGGGGCCTCGATCAGGGTCATTGCGCACGGTTCCGGATGGCGAGCACGCCCAGGGCGGCCCAGATCAGGCAGACAAGGACCAGCAGGGCGAAGTCACGGAACGTCATGCCCGGTCTTACGGGCGGCTTGCGCCGCGGGGCAAGAGCGACCTGGCGCCAGGCCGGAGATGTCGCGGGATCAGACGCGGATGTCCAGCAGCGCGCCCAGGCCTTGTCCCGGCGCCGTGCCTGAGGACGGGCGCGCGGCCGCGGCGCCGGAGGCGGGCTCAGGCGTCCGGGACGCGCCATCGTCGGCCTTGTCGCTGCGCTTGACCACCGGGACGGGCGGCACGGGCGGGACCGGGAAGACGACGACGCGGTTGCTGACGGGCGCGACGTTCATGGTCAGGCTGTCATCCGCATCGTGGCCCGCCAGGATAGGCGGCCAAGCTTAAGCATCCGTTTCCCGCGCGGGTCGATCAGGCCGCCTGGCCCAGCGACAGCAGTTCGTAGCGGCTCAGGTGGTGATCGGTGGAGCCGAAGGCGCCCTCGATCATCGTGGCGCGCTTGAAATAATGGCCAATGGCCATTTCGTCCGTCATGCCCATGCCGCCGTGCAACTGGATGGCGTTCTGGCCGACGAAGCGGGCCGACTTGCCGATCTGCACCTTGGCCGCCGAAACCGCCTTGGAACGCTCCGCGTCGGGCTCGGTCAGCTTGATCGTCGCCATGTAGGTCATCGACACCGACTGCTCGACGTTGATGAACATGTCGACCATCCGGTGCTGCAGCACCTGGAAGGACGAGATCGGCTGGCCGAACTGCTTGCGCTGCTTGGTGTATTCCAGCGTGCCCTCGTGCAGCTTGCGCAGCACGCCGCAGGCCTCGGCGCAGGTGGCGGCGATGGCCTCGTCCACCACCTTCTGGATCAGCGGCGCCGCCTGGCCCTCGGGGCCGATCAGGGCGTCGGCCGGAACCGCGACGTTCTCCAGATAGACCTCCGAGGCGCGGAACCCGTCCACGGTGGGATAGTCGCGGGTGGTGACGCCGGGGGCCGACCTGTCGACCAGGAACACCGAGATTCCCTGGAGGTCGCGCTGGCCGCCCGCGGTGCGGGCGGTGACGATCAGGTGGCTGGCCCAGGGCGCGCCGATGACCACGGCCTTGTGGCCGTTGAGCACATAGCCCGCGCCGTCCTTCTTCGCCGTGGTCTTGAGGTCGGCCAGGTTGTAGCGGCCCTGCGGCTCGGCGTAGGCGAAGGCGAAGGTGGCGTCGCCGGCGATAATCTGGCCGATCAGTTCGGCGGCCCTGGCGTGGCCGGAATGCTTCAGGAAGCCGCCGCCGATCACCACGGTGCCGAGATAGGGCTCGACCACCAGGGCTTTGCCGAACTCCTCCATGACGACCATGTTCTCGATCGGGCCGCCGCCAAGGCCGCCCAGCTCTTCCGGGAACGGGGCGCCCAGGATGCCGAGCTCCTCGGCGAAGGCCTTCCACACCTTGGGGCTCCAGCCCGGCTCGGCGCCGATCAGCGCCTTGCGCTGGTCGAAGGCGTAGTTGTCGGACAGGTAGCTCGCGACCGTGTCGCGCAGCATCGACTGTTCTTCGGTGAAGCTGAAATCCATCGTTCCGTCCCTGGCGTCAGGTCAATCTGTTATCGCCCTGGCCGGTACGGCGCTGCCGTCCAGCCAGGCAAGTGTCGGAAATGATCGGTCGGCCGGCGAGGTCAGAGACCCAGCACCATCTTGGCGATGATGTTGCGCTGGATCTCATTGGAGCCGCCATAGATCGAGGTCTTGCGGCCATTGAAATACTCGCCCGCAAGGCCGTCGGCATAGTCTGGTCCGATGTTGGCGTTGTGACCCAGGTCGCGCAGGAACGGGGCGCCGTAGTGGCCCGCGGCTTCCAGGGCCAGCTCCTGCAGGCGCTGCTGGATCTCGGTGCCCTTGATCTTCAGGATCGAACTCTCCGGGCCAGGCCCCTTGCCGCTGCTTTCGCCGGCCAGGGTGCGCAGTTCGGTGAATTCCAGCGCGGTCAGGTCGATCTCCAGCTCGGCGACCTTCCGGCGGAAGAAGGCGTCGTCCAGCAGCGAGCCGCCAGCGTCCGATAACTCGGTCCTGGCCATGTCGCGCAGCTTTTCCAGGCCCCGCTTGGAGCGCGCCACGCCGGCGATGCCGCTGCGCTCATGAGCCAGCAGCGCCTTGGCGCAGGTCCAGCCCTGGTTCTCGTGGAAGATCCTTTGCTCGACCGGAACCTTCACATTGTCGAGGAAGACGTCGTTGACCTCGTGGCCGCCCTCCAGCGTCGTGATCCGGCGCACCGAAACGCCCGGCGACTTCATGTCGATAAGCAGGAAGCTGATGCCCGACTGCGGCTTGGCGTCCGGATCGGTGCGGACCAGGAAGAAGCCCCAGTCGGCGAACTGGCCCAGCGTCGTCCACGTCTTCTGGCCGTTGACCAGGTAGTAGTCCTTGCCGTCGTCGCCGGTGAACTTCTCGGCCTTGCACTTCAGGCTGGCGAGGTCCGAGCCGGCGCCCGGCTCGGAGTAGCCCTGGCACCACCAGACATCGCCGTTGTAGATGTCTGGCAGGTAGCGCTTCTTCTGCTCCTCGGTGCCGAAGGTGTAGAGCACCGGTCCCAGCATCATGATCCCGAACGGCAGGACGCCCAGGGTGTCGGCGCGGGCCAGTTCTTCGGACCAGATGTACTTCTGCGTCGGTGTCCAGCCGGCGCCGCCATGCTCCACCGGCCAGGACGGAGCCACCCAGCCCTTCTTCGCCAGCACCTTGTGCCAGGACAGGTAGTCCTCCCGGGTCAGCGGTTCGCGGCTGTTCTGCTTGGCCCGCAGGGCGGCGGGGTAGTTCTCGGCGATGAAGGTGCGCGCCTCGTCCCGGAATGCGGCGTCTTCAGGCGAAAAGTCGAGGTTCATGGCGGGTTCCCAAGACAGGCGTTTGGCGGCGGCTGGACAATAGGCGTCCGGTCGCCGCTTGGGAAGATGACGCTGACGTCAACGTAATTTCAGCCTACGCCGCGCCGGTCGGCCGCCAGGACCGCCAAGGTCCGCCTTGCCTTCGCCGCGCGACGCGAGCACTCAGTCGCCTCCATGCCGCGTATCCTGACCTACAACGTCCATCGCTGCGTCGGCGCCGACCGGCGGCTGGACGTGGGGCGCGTCGCCGAGGTGATCGCCCGGCTGGAGCCCGACATCGTCGCCCTGCAGGAGTTGGACGTCGGCCGCGCGCGCACCGGCGGCGTCGATCAGGCCCACGAGATCGCGCGGCGCCTCGACATGACGTTCCACTTCCACGCGGCGCTGAAGGTCGAAGAGGAGCTCTACGGCGACGCCATCCTCACCTGCTATCCTGAGCGGCTGGTGAAGGCAGGCCCCCTGCCCGGCTATGGCCGCATCCCCTCGCTGGAGCCGCGCGGCGCCCTTTGGCTGGCGGTGGAGATCGCGGGCCGCGAGGTGCAGATCATCAACACCCACCTGGGCCTGGTCCCGCGCGAGCAGCAGTTGCAGGCGGCCCACCTGGCGGGGCCCGGCTGGCTTTCCCACCCCGACCGGCGCGGGCCCTCCATCCTGCTGGGCGACTTCAACGCCACCGCCACCTCGGTGGTCTACCGGACCCTGGCGGCGAAGCTGCAGGCGGCGCGTAGGCTGTCGCCGGTCAAGCGGCCCACCTCGACCTTTCCCTCGGCCCTGCCGGTGCTGCGCATCGACCACATCTTCGTGGGAGCTGGCATCCAGGTGAACGACGTCCTGGCGCCCTTCGAGCCCCTCACCCGCATGGCCTCCGACCACCTGCCCCTGGTGATGGACTTCGACGTGACCGGTTAGCCCCGCGCCCGGGGATCGACCTGCCGGGCCAGGGCGCGAGCCTCGGCGTAGAGCCGTTCGCGCCGCCGGCCGAGGCGCCAGGCGTCCTCCACATGGGCCGGGTCGCCCAGGTGGCAGGTGGCGATGAACTTGCCGAGGGGCGTCAGGGACTTCGGCTCGAGCGGCGCCAGCCGACCCTCGCGGTTCAGCGCCTCGATGGCGCCGATCAGCCCGCCCTGCTCGCCGCGCGCCTTGGCCACCGCATCGCCCGTGCAGCCCATGTAGTGGCCGACCAGCCGGTCGCGGAAGGCGGCGATCGCCATCCGCGCGTGCTCGCCGTCGCCCTCCACCGCCAGCTCGCATTCGGTGTCGAACCCGGCCGAGCGGTTGTTGAGGTTGGCCGACCCCACCCGCGCCAGCCGGTCGTCAATCACCGTGGTCTTGGAGTGGACTATGATGGTGGTGCCAAGCGACGTGGTCGGGAAATAGGCGCGGAACCGGCCGAAGACGTCGGCCGCCTTCAGGCGCCAGAGCATGGTGGCGCGCGCCTGGTCCATGGTCGCCTTGTCGAACCAGCTGGGGCTTTCGCCCGTGCAGACCAGCACGACCTGCGGCCCGTCGGGCTCGCCCAGCCGCGCGGCAAGGGCCTCGGCCACCAGCGGCGCGGTGAAATACTGGTTCTCCAGATAGATGACCTCGCGCGCGTCGGCGATCGAGGCCAGGGTCAGGCTGCGGATCTCGCCAACCTCCGGAAGCGCCCGCCAGGCGGGCTCGGTCCGCCCGACGCCGATCCGGGCGTCGGTGAAGTGCGCCGGGATGTGGCCGGGCCAGGGATCGCCCTGCGTCGGCGGCGGGGGCTCGAGCGTTTCGTGGGTCGCGCGCCGCCAGCGCTCGCGGGCCAGGTCGCCCAGCGCGCGCGCCGCGTCGCCGTCGACCATCATCATCACCTCGTGCCGGGGCGCATGGCATTCCTCATTGGGCATGATCCGCCGCTGGTCGCCCTCGAGGTGGCCCGGCGTGTCCCAGCGGTCGACGCTGATGTCGCCCCCGCCGCAGAACGCCAGCTTGTCGTCGATCACCAGCACCTTCTGGTGATGGCAGGCGCCGAAGGGAACCGCGTCGTCCAGCCGGAAATGGACGGGGGTCTTCTCGAACCACTTGCGCGCCTTGTGCGGGAAGAACTCCTGGCTGGCGCTGATCGGCAGGGCCGATTTCCAGATCAGCAGCCGCACGTCCAGCTCGGGCCGGGCGCGGGCCAGATCCACCAGCACGCGGCCGATCTCGTCGGGATCGTCGGGGCCCTCAAACCCGTCGGGGAACATCCGCGTGCGGGGATCAAAGCCCCAGCCCAGCAGCAGGATGGAGCGCTCCGCCTTCTGCACCGCCTCGTAGACGGCGGTGAAATAGGCCTCGGTGTCGATCAGGAACGCGGCGCGATCGGCCCTTTCCGTCCGCCAACAGGTCTCGCCCGGTATCAGCAGCGTCATCGCGCCTCGAGATCTCGCCCATCCGGGCGTTCCGCCGAACTGTAAAGCTGGACGCGACCGTGGGTTCCCGCCGACCTCCCCGCAACCGAAACCGGCGTTCAGCGAACGGCGTGGCGCTTTCCCGCCCGCAAAAAAACGCGCCCGGGGGAGCGGGCGCGCTGGGAGTGGGCGATAGACGTCGGGGTCAGAGCGGGGCCTGGCCGCCGCCCATGAACGCCATGCACGGGCCTTTCAGTTCGGCTTCCAGCCGCGTCTTGCGTTCGGGATTGGCGGCCTCGCGCCTGGCGCGGACCCGCTCGCGCTGGGCCATTTCCTCGACGGCGCCTGTGCGGCTGCGGCCTTGGGTCTTGATGAGGGTGTCGATGGCCTGGGTGTCAACCGGGCCCAGGGCCTCCGAGGCGGCGATCGCGCGGCAGCGGTTGGCCTTGAGGTAGTCCACGTCGGTGAACCTGTCGCCGGCGACGGCGGAGGTGGCGGTCAGCAGGCCGGCGGCGGCGATGACGAAAGCGGCGGTGCGCATTGGGGTCTCTCCCGTGATTTCGATGCCCGACACTGCAAGCCGACCCGCCCGCCTTCAAATGAATTCGCGGCAATATTCATCGCCCAAGATTAATATTCAGACATGATACGCAAGGTTACTTAAGCAACATGACGGACTTGTAATCATCGGCGCCGCGGGGCAGAAGGGCGCTTGGCGCTGTCGCCGCTCCGAAACCGCCTCGCCCGCTCATGACCGACCCGCGCCCGCCCGCCCCGATCAGGACCCCCTGCATCAAGGTCTGCGTTGTCGACGGGGCGAGCGGCCTTTGCCTGGGCTGCTACCGCACCCTGCCCGAGGTCGCCGACTGGGCCCGGCTGGGCGAGGCCGAGCGCGAGGCGATCATGGCCGACCTGCCCTCCCGGCGCAGCCGGATCGCCCCCGAAAAGCTGTCGATGTTCTGAACCTGGCCGGGCATTCACCGGTTGCAAACCCCGCCCCGCTAAGGTCCCCCGATAAACAGGCCGAGAACGGCCGGGCCT
>Ga0307513_10012638_pt1 | contig 10406 bp, 4 predicted proteins | sample 15_EM_MG_FD_202174 | JGI IMG/M metagenome (GOLD analysis project Ga0307513, IMG submission 202174) | Populus trichocarpa ectomycorrhiza microbial communities from riparian zone in the Pacific Northwest, United States - 15_EM | ecosystem: Host-associated > Plants > Roots > Unclassified | place...
GATGGCGAGGGCGCCATCGCCAGCACGCGAGGTGCGTGCGCTCCCCAGACATGAATGCGCTCCTTCAAGACCTTCGTTACGGGCTGCGCATGCTTCTCAAGAACAAAGGCTTTGCCGCTGTTGCCGTCCTCGCGCTCGCTCTCGGAATCGGCGCGAACACCGCGATCTTCAGTCTGGTGAACGGCGTTCTCCTCCGTCCGCTTCCATTTCCCGACGCCGAACGCATCATCTACATCGAAGGAAAAAATCCTGCGGCAGCGGGAATTACCGAGAGCAACATCTCGTTTCTCGACTATACTGATTGGTCGCAACAAACCGATCTCTTCGCGAGCACCGCCGCCTACTGGACCGGTACCGCCAACTTTGGTGCGGATGGGGCGGAGCCGGAACGCGTGCCGCGCGCCGGTGTGACGACCGGATTTTTCTCCGTGCTCGGGGTCCAGCCTGTTCTCGGGCGAACGTTCGTTCCCGAGGACGACAAAGGGTGGCCGCAAAGCGTCGCGATCATCAGCCACGGCTTATGGAAGCGCCGCTTCGGATCTGATCCGGCCATCGTCGGGAAACAGGTCGAGATGAGCTCAAGATCCCTCACGATCCTCGGCGTGATGCCGCCGGGGTTTGAATACCCGGAGCAAACCCAAGTTTGGGTGCCGACCGCGGTCAATCTCTCGGATGAACCGCGCGATAACCGTGTGTGGTCGGCGATCGCGCGGCTGAATACCGGTATCGATCTGAAACAGGCGCAAACTCGGCTCAGCGCGATCAACGTGAAACTGGCGAGTCAATTTCCCGACACGAACAAAGGCTGGGACGCGACTCTTTCCGTTCTCCATGAACGGCTCGTCCGGGAAGTGAAGCCGTCGCTTCTCGCGCTCCTTGGCGCCGTCGGATTCGTCCTCCTGATTGCCTGCGCGAATGTGGCCAATTTGCTCCTCGCCCGCAGCGCCGCGCGGCAAAAGGAAATTGCGATCCGCGCCGCGATGGGAGCCAGCCGCGGACGAGTCGTTAGGCAAATGCTCACCGAGAGCATTCTGCTTTCCGCGATTGGCGGTATTGCCGGACTACTCCTCAGCATCTGGCTCACGGACTTGCTTGTCTCGATCATTCCGGAGGGCGCACCGCGACTCGACCAGGTCGGCATCGACTATCGCGTGCTCGCGTTTGCGTTCGGAATCTCCGCCCTCACCGGCATCCTGTTTGGTCTCGCGCCTGCCCTCCAGGCTTCGAATCTCGATGTGACCAGCGCGCTGAAAGAAGGCGGACGCAGCGGCGAAGGACATCGGCGGACGAGCGCGCGCAGCCTCCTGTTGATTGGTGAGGTCGCCCTTTCGCTCATGTTGCTGGTCGGCGCTGGATTGCTCATCAAGAGCTTCCTCCGTCTTCAGGAGGTGCGGCCCGGCTTCAACGCGCACAACGTCCTCATCGCCAGCCTGTCGTTGCCGGGTGCGAAATACAAAGATCAACAGTTCGTGGAATTTTTCCGGCAACTGAAAGAACGGCTGGAAGCGGTGCCGGGCGTGCAAGCGGCGGGAAGCAGCGTCAATCTTCCGCTCAACGCGAGTGGTTATGCGATTGGACGCGGGTTTATTCCGGAAGGCCGGCCGCTCACGGTGGATGAAGCGAAGGACGCGATGTTCTCCACCATCACGGGCGATTATTTTCGTGCCCTGCAAATTCCTTTGCTTTCGGGACGCACCTTCGAACCTCGCGACAATGCTGACGGACCGAAGGTGGTAATCATCAACGAAACCACCGCGAAGCGTCATTTCGGTTCGCCCACAGTCGCGATCGGCAAACGCCTCAGCATCTGGTCTGCATTTCGAGGGCATCGCAGCGATGAAAAATTCATGCGCGAAATTGTCGGGGTGGTCGGGGACACGAAGACCGGTTCTCTTACCGGCGAGGGCGGCGCACAAATCTACGTTCCACACGCCCAGGACTCGCAGTGGAATTTCATGGGGCTCGTGATTCGGACGGCCGGCGATCCGGCCGCCTTCGCAACCGTTTTGCGACGCGAAGTGCAGGCGCTCGATAGGGACCAGCCAATCTACAACGTCCGCACGATGGACGACGTGGTGGCTAACTCGTTAGGCACGCGCCGGGTCTCGATGCAGCTCTTTGCTGTCTTCGCCGGAGCCGCGTTGCTGCTCGCCGCCATCGGAATTTACGGCGTCATGGCCTACTCGGTCACGCAACGCACCCAGGAAATCGGCATCCGAATGGCGCTCGGCGCCCAGCGATCGGACGTCTTCGCGCTCGTGATCCGCCAAGGCATGACGCTGACCGGGATCGGCGTGGTTGTCGGCCTGGCGGGGGCGTTCGCCCTTACGCGCTTGATGGCCAACTTTCTCTTCGGTGTTGGCGCCACCGATCCCAACACATTCATCTGGATCCCGGTCCTGCTCGCCGCCGTTTCTTTCCTCGCCTGCTTCATCCCGGCGCGTCGCGCCGCGAAGCTCGATCCAATAAAAGCCCTCACGCACACCTGAAATTTGAGATGTTACACGCGATAAGATTTCGGTTTCTCGTTCCGGCAGTCGTGGCGTCCGTGCAAGCCGTCCAGGTGACGTCTGCCCTTTCACAGGAAACGCACACCCTGACCGCTCGATGGCTCCTCGATGTCGAACGCGGCGAAGCCATCGAGAACGGCATCATCATTGTGAAGGGCGAACGGATTGCCGCGATCGGTCGCAAAGGGGAAATCAAGCCGGAGGGCGAGCAGATCAAGCTCGGCGATGCCACCCTCATGCCGGGCCTGATCGATGCCCACGTCCACCTGACGCTGGGAGGCGCCGGTGACGCAAATGCGCGGGCAACGCTCCGGGCCGGTTTTACAACCGTCCAGGACCTCGGGGCGGTCAACTACGACAACATCAAGATCAGGAATTCCATCCGCGATGGAAAATTTCCCGGCCCGTCTGTGGTCGCTTCGGGGCCGTGGCTTGGCGTGAGCGGCGGCACGTGCGACTTCCAGGGTATCGGCGTCAAAGGCACTGATGCTTTTCGGGCCCGCGTCAGGAAAGACGTCGACGAGGGAGCGGACTTGATCAAAGTCTGTGCCTCAGGCTGGCTCGCGCAAGCGGCTGAGCGGCCCGACGCGTGCGAGATCTCGGAGGAGGAACTGCGTGCCGCGATCGATGAAGCGCATCTCCTCAAACGCCGCGTCGCAGTGCACGCCATCAGCGAACGCGCGATTGCTGCAGCGGTGAACCACGGCGCCGACTTGATTGTGCACGGGGGATTCACCTCAAAAGCAACGGTGGCTGTGATGGCGGAGCGCCACGTCTTCCAGATCCCGACGTTGTTCTCGCTGAAAGGAAGCGTGGCGCCCGCGGTGTATGAACAGTTGCGAGCGCATCTGGCCGGCGCCGTGCGCGACGGACTCCCGATCGCTTTCGGCACCGACGCCGGTGTGATCCGCCACGGCCAGAACGCAAAAGAATTCAGCGAGCTCGCCGCCCTTGGACTGAAGTCGCTCGATGCGATTCGCGCTGCGACCGTGGAAGCCGCGAAGGCCGTCGGGCTGGGAGGCCAGATTGGCGTCCTCAAGGATGGAGCGCGTGCGGACATCATTGCCGTGGAGGGAGATCCGTTAAACGACCTGAATGCCTTGCAAAAGGTGACCTTCGTTATGAAAGCCGGCCGCCCGGTCGATCGCGCGACTCTGACACCATGAACACATTCATCCAGGACCTTCGTTACGGCTTTCGGATGCTGGCAAAGGCGCCCGGGGTCACGATCTTCGCTTTGCTCGCGCTCGCCTTCGGCATCGGCGCGAACACGGCGATCTTTAGCGTGGTCAACACCGTCCTGCTGCGCCCATTGCCATTCAAGGAGACGGATCATCTGCTCAAGATATCACTTGTCCAGTTTCAGGCGGGCCCGCGGGGCAGCCCGCTTTCGCCGTCGGATTTCCTGGATTTTCGCGCGCAGAATCGCAACCTGGAAATGGCGACCTTTGCGACCGACACCTTTAATTACAGCGGCAGCCAGGCGCCCGAGCAGGTGGAAGGCGCGTGGACGACGGCCGGCTTTTTCTCGACCCTCGGCGTCTCTCCCATGCTCGGCCGGGGATTCCTGCCTAACGAGGACAAGGCCGACGCCGAACGAGTGGTGGTCTTGAGCGAAGGGTTCTGGCGCGCCCGTTATAACGCCGATCCGCAGGCCATCGGACGCACGATCACGCTGAGCAGCCGCAACTACATCATTGTGGGCGTAATGCCGGCCCGTTTCCAATTTCCCGATCATACCGTTCAACTCTGGGCGGCGCTCCCGATCGAGCCGCCCACACGCCGCGGACCTTATTTTATGCACGGCGTCCTTCGTTTTCCGGCCACGATGTCGGTTGAACAGGCGCGCGCGGAATTGGCGGAAATCGCCGCGCGAATCAAAGCGACAACTCCTGCACTCCCACCGGATTACGGCTTTGTTTCCATTCCGCTGACCGAATACCTGGTCGGCGAAGTCCGGCCGGCGCTATTGGTGCTGCTGGGCGCGGTAGGCCTGGTCTTGCTCATCGCGTCGCTGAACGTGGCCAATCTTTTGCTGAGCCGCGCGGTCGCGCGGGAGAAGGAAATTTCCATCCGGGCCGCGCTCGGCGCGAGCCGGAGCCGGATTGTGCGACAATTTCTAACCGAGAATCTGCTCCTGGCCTGCGCCGGTGGAGGAGCCGGCCTGTTGCTGGCCGTCTGGGGGATCGATCTCCTGCGCGCCTTCGGACCGAACAACGTTCCGCGCTTGCAAGATGTAACGGTGGATCGCTGGGTGCTTGGATGGACTGCGCTAATCTCGTTAGGCAGCGGCATCCTCTTTGGACTTGCTCCGGCGTGGCATGGAACGCGTTTGGATCTCAATTCCGCGCTGAAGGCAGGTGGCCGGTCCACGAGTGAAAGTGTGGGCGCACGGCGCGTTCGCAGTTTTCTGGTCGTTGCGGAGGTCGCGCTGGCCATGATGCTGCTCATTGGCGCTGGCCTTCTTATTCGCAGCTTTGTCAGTTTGCAGAAGGTCCAGCCCGGCTTCAGTTCGGAACAGATTCTCACCATGCAGCTCCGGCTTCCGCGGGCGAAGTATACCGAGCTTCCTCAAGTCGCGACCTTTTACGAGCGCTTACTCGAGAGGGTTAAGGTATTGCCGGGCGTCCAGTCCGCCGCCATCGCTTCCAGCCTTCCCCCGAACGGCCTTGAAGTCAGCGATACTTTCAATGTGGAAGGTGTTCTTTCCGCAAACGATGCCAGTTCACCCCTCGGCAGCGTCCTCTTCAGCAGTCCCGGCTATTTCCGAACGCTCGGCGTGCCGGTTCTGCATGGGCGCGATTTCAACGAGCATGATACCCCCACCACACCTCGGGTGGTGATCATAAACGAAACGCTCGCGCGGAAATATTTTCCCAAGGCGAGCCCGCTCGGAAAACGCTTCAAGCAAGGCGGGAGCGATCGGACGGCAAATCCCTGGATGGAAATTGTCGGGGTAGTCGGCGACGTGAAGTACGAAGGCCTCGACATCGCGACCGCGCCGGCCTTTTACCTTCCATCCCGGCAGGTTCCCATTCGCGGCATGAATCTGGTGGTCAGCAGTTCGCTTCCGCAGGCGGCGGTGACTGCCGCCATCCGGGCCGAGGTGCGGAAGATCGATCCCGAACTTCCGGTTTCCCGCGTCAACACGATGGAGAAGCTCGTCAACGAATCGGTGGCCCAGCCAAGGTTCCGGACCTTTCTCGTCGGCGTTTTCTCCGCCGTGGCGATGTTGCTCGCCGCGATCGGCATTTACGGCGTGGTGGCCTATTCCGTTTCGCAGCGGACGCAGGAGATCGGCATTCGCATGGCGCTTGGCGCGCTCCCGCGCGACGTCGTGCGTCTGGTCGTTAGGCAAGGCCTGTCGCTCACTTTGATTGGCGCCGGTGTCGGAGTAGTGGGCGCCCTCGTTCTCACCCGCGTCATGTCCACTCTTCTTTTCGGCGTGGGCGCGAGCGATCCCGTCACCTTCGCCGCAATTTCGTTCCTCCTGATCCTTGTTGCCTTACTCGCCAGCTACATTCCCGCGCGCCGCGCGGCCCGGCTCGACCCAATGAAAGCACTGGGCCACGCGCAATGATGAAGACGAGCTACATCAATCGCCTGAGCGCTGTAGCCGCCCCGCTATGTCGGGGCCTTGGACGCGTTGAAGCAAACAACGGCGACATAGCGCCGTTGCTACAGCGAACAATCAAATGAGCACTCTTTTTCAAGACATTCGCTTCGGACTTCGGATGCTTCTCAAGCATAAGGGCTTCACCGTGGTCGCCATCATCGCTCTCGGTTTGGGCATCGGCGCGAACACCGCCATTTTCAGTTTGGTTAACGGAGTCCTTCTCCGGCCGCTCGCCTATCCGAACCCGGAGCAAATCGTCTACTTCGACGGGCAAAACCCACGGAGCGGCATTACCGACAGCAACGTCTCGTTCCCCGATTACCTCGACTGGTCGAAACTCGACGCCTTCTCCCACCTGGCGACCTTCTACACCGCCAGCGCCACCTTTTCCGCGCCGAACAGCGAACCAGAGCGGGTGCCGCGCGCCGGCGTGAGCAGCAGTTTCTTCTCCGTGCTCGGAGTCCAGCCGGCGATAGGCCGCGCTTTCCTGGCCGAAGAGGACCAGGCCAAGAAGGAGAACGTCGCTATTCTGAGCGAAGGCTTGTGGAAGCGGCGCTTCGGTGCGGATCCGAAAATCGTCGGGACGCAGGTTATGATCAACAGCCTGCCCCGAACGGTCGTCGGAGTCATGCCGGCGGGCTTCGATTTTCCCGAGGGCACCCAAGTCTGGTGGAGTTTGCCGATCGATCCTCAGGAAGAGCCGCGCGACAATCGCTCCTTTTCGGTGATTGGCCGCCTCAAACCCGGCGTGCCGTTGCAGCAGGCGCAAACGCAGGTCAGCACGGTCAACGCGCAGCTCGCCAAGGCGCATCCCGTCACCAACACCGGTTGGGACGCGAACCTGTCGCTATTGCAGGATCGCCTCGTCAGATCCGTCCGGCCATCCTTGCTCGTGCTTTTAGGCGCGGTCGCACTCGTCCTTCTCATTGCCTGCGCGAATGTCGCGAACCTCCTTCTCGCCCGGGCCGCGTCGCGCGAAAAAGAAGTCGCGATCCGCACCGCGCTCGGTGCGAGCCGGACGCGCATCATCCGGCAGATGCTCACAGAGAGTTTGCTGCTTTCGATCATTGGCGGCGCGCTCGGTTTGTTCTTGAGCGTGTGGATCACCGACCTCCTGATCTCGCTAAACCCGCCCGATAGCCCGCGCTTTGGCGAAGTGAATCTCGATTACCGCGTGCTCGCTTTCACTATCGGCATCTCGGGCCTGACTGGTCTCGTCTTCGGTCTCGTGCCGGCTTTGCAAGCTTCCAAGCTGGACGTGAGCGGTTCCTTAAAACAAGGCGGCCGCACGGGTGAAGGCAATCGACGCACGAGCGCGCGCAGCCTTTTGCTCATTGGCGAAGTGGCCCTCTCGCTCATGCTGCTGATCGGCGCCGGATTGCTGATCAAAAGTTTCCTGCGTCTCCAGGAAGTGAAACCTGGCTTCAATCCGCAGAATGTGCTCACCGCTTCCATTTCCCTGCCCGGCGCGAAATACAAAGAGAACCCGCAGCGCGCCCAATTCTACCGCACTCTGATCGAGCGGCTGAAGGCGTTGCCTGGAGTGCAGTCAGTCGGTGCGGGCGTGAATCTTCCGCTCGGCGCCAGCGGCTATTCCATCGGACGCGGTTATGTGCCGGACGGCCGTCCGATGACAACGGAGGAAGCGCGTGATGCCAGTTTCTCCGCCATCACGCCGGAATATTTCCAGGCGCTTCAGATTCCGCTGATCGCCGGCAGGGGCTTCAGCGATCGCGACACGGAGGAAGCGCCCAAAGTCATCGTGATCAACAAATCGATGGCGATCCAATCATTCGGTTCGGCTGAAGCCGCGCTCGGCAAGCGCGTCACGATTTGGCGCGACGAAAAGTTCCTCCGCGAAATCGTGGGTGTGGTGGGCGACACCAGGCCGCAATCACTTGATCTCGAGGCGGGCGCGCAGATGTATGTGCCGCATGCGCAGGACGCGGGCTGGGGTTTCATGGCGCTGGTGATTCGCACTGTCGGCGAACCGGAGTCGATGGCTCCCGCCGTGCGACGCGAAGTGCTGAGCATCGATAAGGACCAGCCGATCTACAACGTCCGGACGATGGAAGATGTGGTCGCGCAATCGATGGGCACGCGCCGCGCCTCAACGTTGCTCTTCACTGTTTTCGCCGGAGCAGCCCTGATTCTGGCGGCAGTCGGGATTTACGGCGTGATGGCTTATTCGGTGACGCAACGCACCCAGGAAATCGGCATCCGCATGGCCTTGGGCGCACAGGCGGGCGACGTTCTTCGCCTTGTCGTTCGGCAGGGGATGGCGCTGACGCTCATCGGCATCGCTGTCGGCCTGGCCGGGTCGTTCGGTCTGGCGAAAGTCATCGCCAGTTTGTTGTTCGACATCCCGGCGATCGATCCAGCCACTTTTGTCGGCATTCCGCTTCTGCTCATTCTTGTTGCTCTCATTGCTTGTTACTTGCCGGCACGGCGCGCTGCCCGGCTGGACCCGACGATCGCCCTGGCGCAGAGCTGATTGAAGATGAACGTAAACCGTTTCTGCCTGTTTTTTTTCTGCCTGGCGCTGTCGCGCGCGGTCGTCGCCGAGCCGGCACCGAATCTCTCGCCGGCCGCCGTGCAAAGGATCGATGCCGCCGTCGAAGCCTGGAGGTCCCAGAGCAGCGCGCCGGCCTTATCGCTCGCAGTCGTGATCGACAACCAATTCGCGTTCTCGAAGGGATACGGCCTGGCCGATCTGGAGAAGAAGGTTCCAGCGCGCAACGACACCGTCTATCGTCTCGCGTCGCTCACAAAATCGCTGACCGCGATCGCTGCGATGCAATTGGTGGACGAGGGGAAGCTGGACCTTGATGCGCCGATCCAAAAATACTGTCCGATTTTTCCAGAAAAACAGTGGCCAGTGACATCGCGGCAGCTTCTGACTCTCCTGGCTGGTATCCGGCACAACAAGTGGAGCGAGACCAGCGGCACCCAGCATTTCGCCAACATCAATGATTCGGTAAAGGTGTTTAAGGACGATGCGCTCTCATTCGAGCCCGGAACGAAGTATTCCTATTCGACCCAGGGGTATGTGCTGCTGGGTTGTGCAATCGAGGGCGCGTCCGGTGTGCCGTATCTCCAATATTTGAACGACCACATCGTCAAGCCGGCTGGGATGACGCTGACGACCGCCGACGATTCCAGTCTCAATGTCCCGAACCGCGCCGTCGGCTACCGCGCAGGTCTGTTCGGTTTCTCGCGGCTGAAGTGGTTGCGTGGAGTCCACGAGGCTCCACCGCACGATACCAGCATCAAGATCCCCGCTGGCGGCCTGCTCTCTACCGTGGACGACATGGCGCGCTTTGCGATCGCCGTGATGGGCGGGCAACTGGTCCAGCCGGACACGCTCACGAAAATGTGGACCAAACCAAAGACGCGCGACGGTAAGGAATCCGAATATGGGTTCGGGTTTTTGATCGGCGAAAAAAATGGGCAGCTGCGGGTTTACAATGATGGCAGCCAGGCCGGGACGCGAACTTTTCTCTTCATGGTGCCGCAGGAGAAATTTGCGGTTTGCCTGATGACAAATCTTGAAAGAGCCGACTGCGAAATATTGACGCCAACCATTCGGGAGGTCGCCATGAAATGACGCCGTCCGGGCGATTTCCTCACAGGCCGAAACGGATTACATACCAAACAACATGATTAAACTTAAACACCTCGAACGCTTTTACCCTCTCGCGAAGGGCAAATTCTTTTACGTCCTGCGCGATATCAACCTGGAGGTGAACGAAGGCGATTTCGTTTCCATCATGGGCCCGTCCGGCGCGGGCAAATCGTCCCTGCTCCACGTCATCGGAATGCACGACCATGCCTGGAGCGGCGAATATTACTTCGACGAGGACCCGATTCACTCCTTGAAGCCGAAGGAGCGCTCCACGTTGCGGAACGAAAAGATCGGGTTCGTTTTCCAGAATTATCACCTGCTCGACGACCTCACGGTTTACGAGAACCTGGATATCCCGTTGTCGTATCGGCACGTAAACAAAGCCGGGCGCGATTCGATTGTCTGCGATGCGCTCGACCGCTTTCACATTGTCGGGAAGAAAGACCTTTATCCGCGTCAGCTTTCCGGCGGCCAGCAGCAATTGGTCAGCATCGCGCGGGCGATGATCGCGAACCCGAAACTGATCCTGGCCGACGAACCCACCGGCAATCTTCACTCGGACCAGGGCAAGGAGATCATGGAGATGTTCAAGACCTTGAATGCAGGCGGCACGACGATCATTCAGGTCACTCATTCGGACGTCAACGCCGCCTAT
>Ga0307513_10012639_pt1 | contig 10405 bp, 17 predicted proteins | sample 15_EM_MG_FD_202174 | JGI IMG/M metagenome (GOLD analysis project Ga0307513, IMG submission 202174) | Populus trichocarpa ectomycorrhiza microbial communities from riparian zone in the Pacific Northwest, United States - 15_EM | ecosystem: Host-associated > Plants > Roots > Unclassified | place...
ATTCTCTAGAGCATCTTCAGGACCACAAACGAGTAGGGAAGTTACGCGATGAATACGCGGATCAAAGATAAATGCATCTCGGTTGGAGGTTTTTGATTCACAGCCTGCGAGTAGTAGTAGTAGTAGTGGCTATGACGGTAGTCAAGTCTTTCAAGAAACACCATAACAATGCAGCAGCCCCCGGACCCATCAAAGCGAGCCGGCGATAGATTAGGCTCACTTGTCATCCGCTCGTGTTTATGGTTGGTGAAAATCGTGACAGGTAGGTGCATGGTGAGTCCCAGGTTCAAATCAGACCATAAGGGCCATGCATCGCTCTGCAGTCCACCCTTCGCTCGAGGGATGCCACTTCCTAGCATCCCCAAGTTTGGAGGGATTGTAGGTCATTGGGAGGGTCAGCAGGGGGTCCGACTGAGGTTAGAGCTCTATCCAGGTTGGACCCCGAGACGGCGGTGATAGTGAATGTAAATTGCTCGCTTATTGAGGCAGTGCGACTTCATGAGGAGTATTTAGAATCGCGTCCATATTGCATGCGTTAAGACACGGGACACTGGTCAAATGATGATGGTCGGCCTAGAATCTATCAGAATCCAAGCACGTAGTCCTTCCTCCCTGAATGTGAAGTGAGGTGCTAGTCCCAATGGAAGAGCCGGAGGAATATATCAATTGCGGTCCACGAGATATCAAGGTGTTCAAGGTCATCAACAAAGCCATGATCCACTGGAGGTTCTCCTTGTGAAGGCACGTCAACACAAGTTTACGGAGTACATCGCCTTTTGTCAGCTGGCCAGGAATCACGGTGTCGCGGTTCCGGGCCTCCCGCGAGAAATCCTCGATTACGCGATCAACCTCCTACGTATCATCCCCTCGCCGCGCGGACGCACCAATCCCAGAACGACGTCATCGAGCTATAAGGACGGAAAGATCAACGAAGAGTGAATTCAGCAGTAAGAACTAAAAACACACTCAAATTACTCCACAGACCCCTACCCCTTAACGGCCTCATTGGCGTTCCCGTTGGCCATCCATTCTGATGTTGCCGTAAGCTAGTTATCGCCCATCATAACTCCCAACGGAGGTAAAAGATTTTGATGAAGAACCTTTCATGCAATAACCTCATTGTAGAACCTCTATGCAGTTCGCGATCAGCTTGTCAACAAGGACTCGTGATTGTAACAAAGTGGGATCTGCACCAATCCCGGAAGTGAACTATGACGATCGCATATCCTACACGCGCTCAGACACCTCCTTTAGAATGGCGCCAGGATGTCCAACATCTGCCCGATGGGATGAGAATGTTCGTGTTCGAGTCAGTGGGCTCATTTTTCCGAGACGAAAGAGTGGGGAAGTACCCCGCGTATCGCGTCGACAAAGGACGGAGAATCATCCCCACGCAGATACCCAGCCACCTCATTTCCATTGCAGTTGGGGAAGATGTCCTTGATCAGGGATATGCGTTCGCCCGAAGCAGACGACTTGGCATCGGGGAAGAGGCGTCGGGTTGATTCGCCACACCAGGTGGACCATGCATTTAGAAGGGAGAAATCCGAGGATGAAGCAACCGTAGAACCGTAGGTTTCGCATTTCCACTCTTGTGACTTCCAAGTAACGGACGTTTGACTGTGGCCACTGCGATGACGTGTGTACATTGACAGGACACGCGCTACGCCGCCGATTCGCTCGTTGAACGAGAAGAGGAGAACTCATTTTTGCCTGCCGCTCTCCTTTTGCACCTCCAGGTCACGGATTTCGTCACCATCCCGCAACCATACTCTTGCCGCGAACTGAGTTGAGCTGATGTGAGCTATCAACTCACCCCAAAATCCGAGCTCGATCGCGCTGAACATTCGCGTGGCAAAATCTCTCGTCACATCGGTTCTTCGTTCGAAACGATTGCTCTGTCGTTGGCGACTCGTGTCAGGGTTAAGTGTGGTGTGATTTCAAGAGGGGGTGGGCGGAAGTATGGGACCTGATGTCAGGAGGGTACGAGTTGACATCGCACGACGGTTTGAATGGGGAGAGACGACGACACGCTATTGATGATTGAAGGGGAGCTCAAGAACCCCTGTCCAGACCGTCTGTGTTGGTGTCAGGCTCCTGCCCAGCCTGTAAGGTAGGCGTAGATGAGGTGGACAAGATGAATCAGAATTGACGGAGGAGAGTGGGGTAATCGGGGTGACTAATAGGTCATTTGCAGGGAGCGGGGAATTGATAGTCCGTGAACTCCGTTCCCACACTTGGTCACTTCCGAACCACCCGATAGCTGAGCCATGGGTCCGGCACAATGACGCACATGTCATCGGATACTAGCTATGTGGAGTGTACGGCATAGAGAATGGTCACCCCAACCCATGGCCCGGGAGCTGCGCCCAGCTCCCCCGTCGGTCTCGGTGCTTGCTTACCCTGCTGACCCATCAAGCCCCCCCCACGGCTTTCCGAGTGGTTCGTCATCTGTTTCCGCTTTAGCCATTCATTCATTCTCTGCCTTTCGCACCCGCAGCACGGCGGAACTGGTGGGTTCCGATCCTCTGACCCCATGCGACGGTCACTCCCCCTCGTCGCCCGCCAAACCCCACGCTGTTGCGGCCAGGGCTAGTGAAGCGCCTCTGGTTGGTTTCGGTGATCCGCTACGTGGGGCCTGTCAAGGAAATTGGGGTTGGAACGAAGCCATAATGTTCTCCCTCTTTGTGTGGAGCCACATCGCACCACGGTGTCTGAAAATTTGTTACTACAGAACACGCACGTTCTGGGGCTTCTTAGATTCACCCGGGCAAACCTCTGCGGCCTCCAAGTTGGTTCCGGATGGTAGCTATTGCTCCACCTCTGTAAAGCTCCCCTCGTGTTTAACTTTGTGAACCTTCTGATGGGGCATCAGGAGGACGAAATTAGAGCTACCCTTTGCGTCTGGGGTTCGGGTGAATCGGGCAGACGCCGCGAGGCGCAGGAGCAGCCGGAAAACAAAGTTCCGGCCGAGTCAACACTGGAACTATGTTGGATTCGCAACATGCTCCGCTTGTCCTACCGCTGGCTATTCAAAACAAGTATAAGATTGAGTTAAGGTGGTATAAAGCACCGTATCTGGGGGAGGCATTCCCACCCGCCACATCTCGAACGCGTCCCCATCCACAGCCGCCGTATCCCCACAACTCGAGGAGCCTGCCTCTATCAAACTCACGGCAAACGATCCCTCAAAGTCTTAGCGGTGTCCAACATGGTGTTCATGAACGCGACAGCGGTAGAAGACTTGGTCATCTTTCCAAATCCATTAAACTCGCAGTCCCAACGGGTCGTTGGGGTTGTTACAAATTGGACATTGACCGCTCTGAACCACGGTACTTACCAGGAGCCACATGGTTCTTAGCGTCATCACGGCCCCGGTGGTCATTTCTTCAACCGGACATGATGGCCCCGTGGATGTTTTATCGGCTAAGTGGCTCGTCACCACCTGCTTGGTAAAGAAACCGAGGGGGGTGGGGTGCCTTGATACGGTTCGTGTTTATCCAAGCATCGACAATGGCACGAAGGGGGCAGTGCCAGGATTAATCATGGGAGATGAGTGTTGCGGTGCATTGCCACCCACCCTCGTCCTCCGGGAGTACGCGTGAGTGGGGTTTTTTCATCGTTTGTCATTCACCAAACGCGACTTCGGTCAGATATAGGAGATGAACAGAATGGGTGGGCGGTCTGTTGTATTCTGTTCTATCCGTATGACTTGACGCAGCCAACCGGCGCAGCGGGATCCTTTGCATGCGCTGCGTTCTTTGATACAGGGGAAAAGGTCCGAAGCTTGGCGCCGTGATCGCTTCTGGTTGGTAGCGTGTTGCCTGTTACTTATCTCAATCAGCTTCATCATTGACCCGGACATTGACGCTGGTGTAGGAGAGAAATATTCTGAACAAGTCGAGGGCAGGATTGTCGCTTCGGCAGGATCTTGGATGTCCAGAACTAGCCTCAGTGGGCTGTCAAGGGACAATACAAAGATCTGGCCGGCTGTATGTGGTCCTTATCGGAGAGAAGGCAAGTCTAGAATGGACTGTTTACGTTGTGCTCTTTACGGAACGTGTCTCGCAATGCTATCAATTCGGTTGACTGGCGCGGCGACTTGAATGAGGGGGATGACGACATGCTGTTGATGAGCTCGAGAACCTCTATTCAGGGTGTCTGGATTTGAGTCGCATCCTGGAATCCACGGGGGGTCAAACTACACCCACACAGGCCACGGCTGATAGTGATACAGGGCACTCCCCATTTGATTCTGGATCATGCTGATGACCGAACAACAGCCAAGGGGAGATCACGTGGTTGCTGATTTCAAATGTGGGCCTCCGTTGTGAGAAACGAATGACTACTCCGCTTTCTCTCATTCGTCTTTTTTTTCTCTCCCGTTTGTACAGTCATGGCCCCCACCTCTCTATAAAACAACTTCCACCCTCCCCGTTTGGCTTCTTTCCTCCTCCTCATACTTCCCCATCTCCGCCGGCCACCCGTCAGTTCACACTCTATCCATCCGTCACAACAGCCGCTGCGACCACCACCACCCGCTTCCCCATTACCCATGACATCCTCAACGATACCACCTCTCTGCTGGGATTCCCAAGAGGTCGTCGAATTGTGCAGACACAGGATCGACAAGTCCGTCATCGGTACGTAACTCCGTTGTACAGTCCATCGATGTGCCCAGACCTCATCGCCGTCCGTCCTTCTGTCAATCAGAATATGCCGTCCATACCACGCTCGAAACCGTCGATTATGCCCTCGGGCGCAAACCCTCGTCATCGCTCGATCGTACACCCCACTATTGCAAGAAGAAACACGGCGGGTTCGCTCAGTTCGTGTGGAGGATGATCTGCACGTCCAGGGTCAGTGCCGCAGTCGTGCTCGTCGCTCTGGTCTATATCAAGCGTGCGCGGCCCCACCTCCGGATAACCGCCGAACGGTGGGCTTGTGAAAGGATCTTCGTTGGAGCTCTCGTGCTCGCCGGTAAAGTGAGTCTCCTTCCCTTTATTTTCTCTGTGGTGACGTCATAGATGAGCTCATCCTATCCATTAATCCCAGTATCTCAATGACAAGATGATGAAGAACGTCATTTGGGCGAGGTGCTCTGGCATTTTCGAGCACAACGACATTGGCCGGATGGAACGTGAAATGCTCGACATCCTCGACTGGGATCTTTCTGTTCACGAGGAAGAGATCCTGGCCCATCAGAAGCATCTTCCCGTCTCCACAGTTGCCACTCCATCAGCGCCAAAGCCCACTCAATTGCTGCCGCTCCAAATACTTGCGAAACACACGCCGTCCCCCTCAATAATACCCAGACACTCCTCCAGATCCATCTCCTTCGTGTCCGCCCCAATTCCCATACCAAAATGCAAAGGATCGACATCCCCCCGCCTCATCTTTGGGCCCGGTGTCCGTGTTGCCAAGGCCTGGCCCAGTCCTGCATCTTCGGTGGCCTCCTCCGTTTCATCGTCATCTGTATCCTCGCCCGTGTTAGGAAATCAGTTGGCAGTCCTTTCCATCAAGAATAACTCTTCAAGGGACTCGCTTGAATCCGCCATGTCATCAGACTCGTTGTCGTAATCCTCCCATGCATCCACATGCGCCGCCTCCTCCAGACCCCTGCCCCACTGTACATCTACTGTTTTCCTCCTCGCTTTCCTGTTCGCTTTCGCCGACGCTCTTATCTCACTACATCTATACGAGACGCCCATCATCTGCATCCCGCACTGAACATCTTATTTTCGAATACTTATATTACGTCGGCTACATGTCGTATTCTTTCTATCTCCCAGTATCCCCCGTGGTAGCTCACCGACCACTCTCACTTCGTAGCATATCCCATGGACCAGATCTCTTCCTCTATTTTCGGTTTGGACTCAGATCCACTTTTGTAGGCTCGGCGGAGAATGCCTTTGAGCCCGTAGGTACTTAGAGCTGTGTAAAAATGTACAGGACCGCGGTGGTTCCCCCTGTTCGGTACCCGGGTGTGATTTGTTTGCTCACCTGCTCGGATTTTGAATGTACGGTGAATTGATTGCTGATCGCGATCGGGAGGCCACTCATACGGCAAGGTTCGCCAACGCTCACTGGTACCATTCAAAGCCATGACAATGGTTCTGGCGTCCGTCAGCCCCCTCTCTCGCCCGCCTGTCCCGTACGAGGAATTGCGCGAATACCGGCTTGACTACCTCAGCGCGTACGATGTCATACTCAACGCCGAACGTCTTGCCAAGGAGCAGGTCGAAGCTGATCCCTCCAATCGAGAGGTGTCATGTCCGCCAGATTATCTTCTTGAGCTCTTCGACCGACGTGAGATCCTCTCTGGGAGACCCTATGTATCACTCGCAAAGCAGATCAGTTCACAACCTTGGGAATTTAGAGACGCTCACGACGTTGCCTTCAGGGTTGGCGACCGACTCCTCGATCGCTTGTTACGCCTTTGCCTGCTCGATTCACTCCCTGCAGCGTTCGGGCACCTACCAAGAAGTACCCCGCGTTCGTTCGCCACGTTGGAGGATATGACAAGGGACTGCACGATGACCGATAGCAAGGACTATCGGACCGTTAGGCGGAAAGTATGAATGTCGCACACGTTGCGTTTTCACTGTTCATGCTTGGTCAGGCCCTTTGTCCTTACGCGTGACGGCTATCGGTGTGTGCTTACTGGCATGTTTGATGACACATCAGCGCAGGAAAATCGTAAACTCGAACAGCTATGTGTTGACCTGGGCGCTGCCTCCACCACCGTTGAAGCACGCCACATCTCGAACGGGTTGACAATGCAGAACACTGATCCTGCCGGGGGCAGTGAGGAAAGCACTACGATGAACAAGGTGTGCCGTGCTGCTACTGCGCCTCGACCGTAGCCCTCCGTTATTCGCACCCGTCGTCCGGGTGGAGTACACTGCCACTGCTCTGCCCATTCTCGGAGACTTTGGACTTGAAGGTCTCACCCAAGAACTCCTTGCAGTAGATGGTGTCCATAGCCTTGGGAACTTACTCTCGTTAGGGATTGATGTTCAAAGCCGCTTTGGCTGCTTGGAGTTATGGTTCGAAGGTACCTGCGAGGTGTGTCATTCGTAGGCCCCCCAGCGGCACCAACCTAACACGTACATAGCCCAACTACTACAATGTTTGTATTTCTCACGACAGACGGGCACCTTCACACCGATTACGGTCGTCTATCTGTCACGTTCTCTCCCAACGCATAGCTTCCTAACCTTTGGCTGCTTGCTCTTTATGGGGCGTATATTCGGGTTGCACACATGTCTGGCGCTGCTGAGTTCTTTGACGAGTTGGAGCGTGACGGTGATGTCGAAGAAACAAGGGTTCTTGCTTCTGATGGGACACCCGCTCGCCTGCTCATACACCTCGTGTCCCCCTTTCCGACGATTCCCGGGGCTGCGTAGCGGGTTGTTGTGATGTTCGCGTTTCTTGCAACCCGTGTATATGTCCGGTTGACGATTATTGCCTCCAACCTACGTGCAACCGCGAAGCGCGATCGAAATGTCAGGATGGGCTCTACCGGTGTGTAGGTCGATCCGGGGAGTGGAGAAATCAAGGATGGGGCGAGCGTGAGGTAAGTAGATGGAAATCAGAAGCCGAGGATCCTCGCATTAGTGTATTCAGAAATCACTACATGACCCCCTTACTCGGAAAACGGATTGCTGGTGCTGTCGGGCCGCATGCAACGCGAGCCTCCCACCCCAGATGAAGGATCTCAATGGCATGAGTTTGTTATAGGTAATGCGCCTTCTCGTCGGCTACCTTCTTCGTCTGTCATCTCGTTCGTTTGTACAAAACGTGTCTAAATGCCCTCGATGGCAGCCACACGAGTCACTTCCGACCCCGCGCGAGGTTCCCACGCCGACACGTACTGGCTTGTGTGCCCTTGTGCTTTGCCATCCCATCCTGGATTCCTATGACTTCAGATGATACCCCGGTGTTGTCTACCAACGACCCCGATACGGCGAACTCGGACCTCACTCAAAAAGCTGGCATCGAGGCTGACTCGACGGACACGAAACACGTTCAGCAGATTGGCCTTAACACAGGCTGGAAGTGCCTTCACGGGAATATTTCGTACCGTCTGCCCGTCCCAGGCTGATTCCATCCTTCACGAGGTCACCTATCTGATATGCCTCCCTCCGTATTACCTGTGGAAGCCGTATTCATTGGACGATCGTCCCTTAGCCGAAGTAAAATCGCGCCTCGTCGAAACCGGCCGGCTCTCCGATATTGAAAGGGGAGTGGGGTAGTATCCAAATGACGGAGAAAAAACCGATAAGGAGGTTTACCGCCTGGAGTAAAGACGTAGCGAAGTCCAAACTTTCATTTTCATTCCGCGTCTCTTCAACGTGGTGCTGGATTACCTTCGGCAGGGTACCGTACATCGAGACTTCAGCTCAGGAAACACTATCGTGGTTGGGACGGAAGCGAAGATATCTGATCTGGAACAAACCGGTTAGAAGAACTGACGAGACCAGGGGATCCATCTTTACTTGTTGCGAGAGACATCCGCGCGGTAGGCACACTCGGCGGGTTCGTGAGTCGAACTGATTTTGTGACCAGGGAGCTTTTTATTTCACGGCCATAGAGGTCGAGTATGGACACTACCTGTCCCCCCGGAACCCAAAACGGGCTCAAGGGGGCAGGATTTGGGGTTTCCAATCCCTCATCACGATCAAGGCGACGAGTAAAGGACGGAACCGAAGTGGTGACGATGCGACTATGTTGACTACGTAACACTGCCACAGGATTTTCCTTCACAATCCACTTCACGACTACGAGTTGCCTCGTGGATCGCGGCCCGGTCCGTCTTCTACTGCAAAGCAAAGGGAGCGGCCAACAATGTGCTGCCAGAAAAGGTGTGCCGTCTCGTAGACCGGAACCGCTCTTCAGATTTCAAAGCTCGCGGCGAGCGGGATCGCACAGCCTTGCAGGTTGCTACCGCCAGTATTTCAGCCCCTTGGCAAAGCTCTGGTGAAGATGGGGAACGTACTTGCTCGCGCCTATCGGCCCTCTGAGGAACATCTTACGGCGCCAAGGTGTTGCTTGTCTTCGAGAAGTTGCAGCCTCACACGGAGGGTCTGGTGGAACCGGATCTGGGTATGGCTATCACACCCTCGGTCCTGCGCCAGAAGTTGAAAATAGAGGATGCGGAGCAGTTTGGCGCGGTCCCACTCGAAGAGGAGCAGGGTCAGCGGAGCCAGCAGGAGGGAGCTTATTCCCCATCAAAGTTCGACTCTGCGTTGAGAAGGGTCAAATTCAGAGATGAAGTAACTATATAATTGTACATTACCCACCTCCATTCCTATGGCTTACAGGTGATGAACGTTTGACTGTAACAGTCGTAATTGTAATGATATGTGCGTTGGCGGGGCACTGTGGGGCTAGCCCATTCGCTCGCTGAATGAAAAGATGAGAAACACGAAACGCATTCCGGCATGCTGCCCCAAAGATGTGTTCAAATTGCTCTCCTTTATTGCTTCTAGTGTGTGGGTTTCGTCGTGATTCTGCGACTATAGTTGGCTCCAGTCTCAGGAACTCACACGACCTGCGTACCAGCCGTGCGTGGGTGACAAGGCCACCTCGGGCACGGACCACGTGGCGACCTCTAGTTCCTTTGTGTATGAAATCAACACCTAACGGTACGGAAGAATTCACGCGTTCCATGTTTCATGCCTCGGCTTTAGCCTAGATTTGAAAGTGCGGCCGTATGTCCATATGGTCGCACGAAGAACACAGTGCAAATAGCACGGCTCGCCAAACACGGATGATCAATAGTCTGTATGGGGAGGCTGTCTGCAGTTCTACAGGAGAATACAAGGGCAGGGCGGATCAACTGATAGAGGGAATGACTTGGATGAGGTATGAGAATATAAATGTATCGGAGACGCTTGGGATACAGAGGAGATATTGGATGTAAGATGTGGATGAGGAGAGAATGTTTGGTAAATCGTGTGCGTGAGAGATCAGAATAATAAAACCATTACGTTGGGACGAAAGAAAAAAGGCAAGAGGCAGGTAGTGAAACAAAAGGGGATGGGGGTAGATAGGTGTTTAAAGATGGAAAGATGCAACAGCTATTACGGTCGTTTCCGCTGAGTGGGGTTGGAGGTGGACCGGGCGTCTATGAGTGAATGAAGAATGGCGAAACCATGAGAGCTTGAAACGAAGAACTAATTTCCTCGAAGTGTGGAACGAATCAAGGGTAAAAACACGAAGTGAACGGAAACCCCAACAAAGAAGGGGAAACGAACATGAAAACAAGCCATTGAGAGATTGGGGAATGCCGGAGCGCCCGGGCGCTCGGATATCGTAAAAACAGATCGAACGGGGAAAAACGTTTCCGAGGGGCTCGTCAGGACTCGTGGGAATCGTAAGAGCCGGTACACGAAACTGT
>Ga0307513_10012640_pt1 | contig 10405 bp, 12 predicted proteins | sample 15_EM_MG_FD_202174 | JGI IMG/M metagenome (GOLD analysis project Ga0307513, IMG submission 202174) | Populus trichocarpa ectomycorrhiza microbial communities from riparian zone in the Pacific Northwest, United States - 15_EM | ecosystem: Host-associated > Plants > Roots > Unclassified | place...
GTAGTGTCAGGAAGCCTCTATTGGTATGTAGCTAAGGGCACGATATGGGGTGTGAACTTGGAAGATAGAAATGGTCCGTCCGGCTTCCTTAAGAACTAAGAACGTTCATAGTTCATCACTCGCTTTGATGTTTGCTGGTGTTGGCAGACATCCGCGCGTCCAAATTGCAACTTCATACCAGATATAGGAATTTGCACCCGAATCGTCAAGCTTCAACTTAGCCACGGCGCTATTTCACTGGGCCAAAACGAGTGTTTGGTACTTGATATTCATGAGGGTGATGAAAAAAGGGTTATCAGTATTTACGGACTAATCTAGTTTGAGTAGGTCTGCCAAGCGGAAGGTAACAAATGTGGGTAAGGCTATGGCTCGGAGCCCGGACGCTAATCTCAGAAAGTGAAAGCTGCCGCTAAGGCTCAACAGATGGGATATAAGGTGTAAAGCTAGGATAGGAACAGCGATGAAAGGGGCAACCCAGAATGAAAAACGAGCTAGAAAACAATGAGCATGATCGGTACAAATCCAAAGAGCAAATCTCTAAAGCCTGAAGAGAAAGCATATTCCAGACGAAAAAGAGCTGGAAAACAACCACAATGATCTGCGAAGATTCCAAGAGCAGGTCCGGGGAGGTGACCCGGTAAACGCACAATGGCCAGTGTCGGTAGACTACATTGGGTTTGGGCAACCGCAGCGGGCTAATCCAAACAAGAAATGTGCGGGAAAACATGCAAGGATAGCTCGCAAAACTCTAAAGGCTAAACTCCAAATGAAAAACACCCAAGGAACTGTCCGCAGGAGATAGTTGCAGGTCTAAATTAAGTGTACTGAGCAGGTGAGCCCAGACGTAGCGGCCTAATCTAAACAGAAATAGTCAGGAAACAGCCAGAAAAACACAAACTCTAGAAACAAAAATGAAAACACCAATAATAAAACACCAAAAAGAAAAGTCGAAGGGTCTATGGCAGCCTAGAACCTGTAAATTGCTTGAAATGGACCTGCACCCTCTGCTAGCAAGACATCAGCCACATTGGTCAGGCCAGGAGAGCTTGGTTGGCAGAGCTAGTGAGCTAGGCGAGAAACGGACTTGAGCGGGCTCCCAAAGCCCCTTTCTGCCCTCCGTACTATGGTAGACCTTGCCAACAGAATGGATGAAAAACCTGGTAGTCGTAACCGGAACTTACCAGGTGTAGAGTATGCACTTGGGTCGGTTGGGGAGTCAGCGGCCGGGGTTAATTCTCGTCCGGCTTCTCCATCTCCCGGAATATCCGCAGACACATCACTAGTAGCCGGATCGGAGGGGGAATGGATTCTGCCTGGCGTACCAACTTGGGTCGCCAATGTGTTGACTGGCTGCTCGCCCGCTGAGGCCAGCATCAAAAGATGCTCGGCGGACCTTCTGGCCTCTGCATGCTCAGAGGGGGACGACGCATGGCCCGGATTGGGAGTCAACGGCGGCGGACTGTTTGGCGGACCATGCCTGTCAGCAGGTAGCGGACTCAGATTAAGCTCCCCATCGAGTGTGTCCGGTTCAACCTCAATGCCGGCATCCATTGCCCCCACCGGGCGAGCCACCATCCGCTGGGGTTCCGGACTTTCATCCGAACTGTATGGCTCATCAGCCTCTTGCATGACCACCAGGTTGCGTTTACCAAGGTTATTTCATGGCGTCCGTGGTGCTTTCTTTAGGTCAGTCGCCTGTCCTCTTGGTCTACAAGAACTCAAAACATGTGTGCCCAAGTTAGCACAAAAGACAGAAGCTTGTTTACGAAAAGACGATGTAGGGCTGGAATCTGGGGCCGCGATTGCCCCGTTTGCCAAATCGGGGCCCCGATCAGCAGCCACATAGGACTCTGGCTCTGATTCGCCAACCTCCGCCCGATTGATGCGGTGTGTTCACCCAGTCTTTTTTGTGGTATTACCGCTCCTGGTGGGCCTCAATGTGGTGGTTCGCTTTGTGGCTGCAGCGACGACTCTGGCTGGTGGCCGTCAGAGTTCCGCTCCTCATCTCTACTGGGCCACTCCTCATCTGAAGGGGTGCCCTGGTTATCGCGTGGGTCAAACCAGAGGGCACCAGGAGCAGGGGTGCTATCTTCCGTATTGGTGCTGCGATGGGCACAGCGGAGCAGATCCTTTGGTTCCCTTGGCGGATTCAGGGACCACCATATGCAGACATGCCTGCTATTTGTGATTCGGATCATTTCAGCAAGCGGCAACGGCTACTCAGGAGCGTCTCCAGCAAACGTGTACCCTGTCCCGTCCCACCAATGAGCATACGATATCCGAATCCAGGGGACAAGATTCTGTCTATGCCGGCAAGCAAGTTCGCAAGGGTGGGCTCAGTTAACACCATCCAGTAAACATGTTCGTGGGGTTGCCACTGGATTTTGTCAAGCCCGGCAGGAAGTGGGCTGCTTGGGCGGACTTCGGATGGCCGATCCACCCAGAGACAGACAGAGCGCGGACCGGCGAGCCCTGCAGGAGCTGTATTAGCATATATGGTACATTAATGCGGACCCTTGGGGCTAACTTACGATCATTTCTGGCGGGGGAGGGGTCCGCAACCCCAATAGCGGCAACAGTCTGCACTTTCAACATGTCTGTCAAGATAAGCTGATGTTTTTTTGCTATGTCCTTTAGCAAAAAGTCAAGGCATTTGGTAAAACATTCACCACGGAGGTTATCAGCCTGCCAGAGTCCCGCCCTCCAGATAACAGGCTGGAGGGTAATAGTATATGCCTGGATGGCCGCCCATTGGGTGGCTGTACTCTGCTTCCACCCCGGGATCCAGTCTTGCTTCATCTGACGTTTTATAGCATTTCGTCAGGCTTTATACTCCTGACCATAGGTTCGTGGGTGGGGGAAGCCGCAAATGTGCTTACACCAGTTAACATCGCCACCGTTTTTAAAGGCCCCCGATTTTTCAAAAGTGAGGCCAACCTTCGAGGCTGCCATTGTAATAATGTTCGGGGCGCGGGGTGGTTGCTGGATCGGAAAGGGCCTTTTTTTAAGCAAAAAAGGTCCCTGAGTGGATGAAAGAATATCGCGAGGGGATAATGGTACGTTTGAGGATGAAGGATTGTGGAAGAGGCGAAAATGGAAATAGAGTGGTCCTAGCGGATGGTAAAGGGAGTTCTGCTGATGGTAAACGGCTGCGAGAGAAGGTTATTCGCTAGGGAAACGCAGATAGGTAAATCTGAAATGAGCTGAGGATATACTAGTAGTGCTGCAGACGAGTGAGAGATTGTGATGAGCTCCGTGGGTCTTGTTAGGATGGGCTGGCAGATCGAAGATGTGATTGTGATTTGTGAAAGGGTTGTGGAGAAAAGATGGAGGGGGGGGAAAGAGAGAGCTTATATAGGCCACACGACGACGGTTTCAGTGGGGTTCGTAGGATTCTACCCTGTACAAACCTGCATATTGATATCTTGGAAGGTCATGTGATCCAGGCACAAAGACATACCCTAGATAGGCTTCAGATAAGGTTTTAAGCCTCAACGGAGCAGCATGCGAGCGGCATGCGACCCGTGACCCGCGACCGAAGACGCTTCCAAACCTCGTCAGTCTGCCCACAATACACTAGGGTTAGCATCCTCTTAACAAAGAATAGGTTTCACAAGTTAAACCGTGAATACCGGTTGGCAGCTTGAATGTGCGGACCTGTTCGTTATCTGACTAAACAAACTTGAAGTTTCCCGATTTACCCCTTGAAAGTAACCTACCTTTCACTTTGAAAGATACTAAGTTCGCTGCTGTCCGTCTGCCCATCAGCTCACGCATCCGCCAGACTACTTGAAAGAGAAACAAACAAACACCACAGACGATGACCTCCAAGACAACAAAGTGTCCTTATTGCAGGCGACCTTATCAACAAGCCCCTGCATACGAAAAACACCTTCACACAATGCATCTTGATGTCGTTGAATCCCTCAATACAATTGCGGAAACAGCCGCCTCCGCGGCACGACCTACTTTTGTTAGTGATGAACTTGAAAACATGACCGACTCAGACTACGAATCTGCTCCCAGGCTCAAGATCGCCGATATCCATACAGCAACTGGTGAGATAGATAATATGCACAATGATTCAGTGACAGAAGACGTCTCCCGCCCGCCGGTCCGCGCTCGGCCTTCGGGTCAAGAAACTATTCCCGGGGCCAGCAGACTTCTCGGCGAAGTTGCTGGCTATACAGAGCTCAACAAGGCCATGACCGATGACCCTTGGAGCCCTTTCTCATGTAAAGACGACTTTAATTTGGCGAGCTGGTTTTTCAGGAGCAAGGTAGCCAAGTCGCAGATCGACGCGTACTTTGCCCAAGGTTTGGGCGGTACGGATAGCAAATCATTCCGGTCTGCCTATACCTTGCAACAACACCTCGACGTACTGGACCCATTTCGTGAATACTTGATGTGGGCGGAAGCCAGTATTGATGATGGTCGACATGCAACAACTTTCTATTATCGAAATATTATTGACTCTGTCCGCTACCTGATCCTCCAGGTCGCGTATAGCGCGGATATAGTGTACGCACCTATTCGGGAATATGATTTGAGTGGGGAGCGATTATATTCCGAGATGCATACGGCGCACTGGTGGTGGGATATACATGGGTGAGCTAGGTCCTCACAGGTCTTGGGAGAGGTGTTTCCAGTGCTAACAGCCTATTCCGTTCCTTGGTAGAAAACTTTGCCCGCAGGGTCCACAGTGGTTCCCATTATCGGATGGTCTAACCAGACGCACCTTACCAATTCTCAGGAGATAAGAAAGCCTGGCCAGTATACATGACGATCGGCAATATCCTTTTGCGGACGAGAAACAGCCCTGCCAAGATGCCAATCCTGCTTCTAGCATTGCTGCCAGTACCCCCAAAGTTCACTGGCGAATCAGCCGGTGCCAACGAAGCCCAGCGGCAGACAATTGCGGATACCCTGCGGGCTGTCTTCGATCTTGTCCTGGTACCATTACAGCCGGTTGCCCAAGAAGGAACTGTAATGGATTGTGCGGACAGCAAAACAAGCCTTTGTTTTCCCATTTTGTCGGCTGGATCGCGAATCGTGCTGAGCATGCAGCCTTGCAAGGAATAGGCAGTAAGTCATGCCCAAAGTGTGAGGTTCCGTGCAAGGAGCTCAGTGGGGATCCGCGGCGGATATATGAGACCCACGACTACATGCAATATGGGGAGAAAGCCTTGCGGCATGAGCGGGCCGAAGCAGCCGGCATTGGAGAATACCTTTACCGTTTGAGTGTCAAAATAGGAAACAATGGATTCATTGGAATGGATCGAGTAAGCCCCGCGGACCTACACAAGTCAGACCTCTTGCACAACATGTACCTTGGCTTATTCAAACATATGATGGAGTGGGTGGAAGAATTCCTGAAAAAGCATAAACGACGAAAGGCGTTCGACGATGTTTGTAAAGACATTCCTGCTCAACCCGGATTCAGCGTACCGAAACAGGCCTATCACGAAATCGCACAAGGGCAGGGAAACGAGATGCGCAATCTCAGCCGTTGTATTTCAGCCGTATTGGCGTCCGCATTGCGAAATCTGGACAGTTCTCAGTATCATCATTTCAAGTGTCCTTTGAAGTGTGTTAGCGCGCTGGTTGATTTCTCTCGCATGGCTCAATGTCGGAGTCATAGACCAGATACACTTTCCTACATTGAAAGCTACCTGCAGACATTTCACCGGACAAAAGACATTTTTCTCGAGTTCCGTACCTCGAAGGCTACTCGCACCCGCCCAGATCGCCAGGATCGGGAGCTAAGGGAACTGATGGCGGATCAGTGTTCTAAAGAAGTCCACTATAGAACCGTCACTAATCGCCCTGGACAGGCTGATCAAAAGAGGGTTGAAAGGTCCGATCTGCGGGCGGATTTGATATCTCCTGAGAACCACTTCAACTTCATCAAGATGCACTACCTGCCTCGCTTTGCCTCCAACGTACGGCGTTTTGGATCCATATCGATGTATTCCACAGAGATCCGTGAACTAGGACATACGGATCAGATTAAAGCTGGATACCGCAAGTCAAACAAGAATGACACTGCCCGGCAGATCTTGTGGCAATATGGCCGCCAACATGCCCTAGGAATGAGGTTGCAGACTATAGAAGCACTTTGGAAAGTTAAATGTGTGATCATGGCTGAAGATAGTGGGATGGAAATGCCGGCTTTTTCAAGTCACAGAACGCCTCGCCGGGTTCTCAAAGGCCGTATTAAGAACACCAGCACGCTGACCGAACTATGCGCAACCCTCAATATCCATTATTCCGACATGATGCAGGAGATACTATGTTTTACTAGGCAGACTGTTGAGGATGCCCGGCGGTTGCCAGCTGACCCCACCAAAGTAGGATTACTCCCTGTAGAAGGATTTGCCCAGCTTGAAATTCCAGTCGCCGACATTCAGGAAACTGACAGGTTCCAGACCGGGCCCGCTGCACTGGAACAAAGGCATTCCGTAACGGTGGCCCCAGAAACGATTGGGTATGCGTCCAGACTGGTGGGGAAGCGAACTATGGAGATTTACGAGGACGGGTGGTGGCTCGGTTGCTAGCACCTTTCAAGATAAGAAATATTCTCAGTGAGGCGGGAGCTGTCGATCGGTTGGCATTGGTTTGCATACTCGATCCGGTCAATAGTGGCAGATTTCACATTACGAGCCGACATATTCGAGTCGGCAGGCGGGTCAATGGTCAAGATAGGCAAATAGTCAGTATAGGGGCAGTGATCGGACAGGCGCTGGTAATTCCTAGCGGGGAGACGCAATGGATAGTAAATCACAGGATTGATCTGCGGACGTTTAATGAAATATATTAAATTATTCTATCCAATTATGTACAGTATTTATACGAGTTAAGGCTGGTCACTTAAGGTGGCAGTTCCCATATTGAGTGTCCGGCTTCAACTTGGCCGTGGGAGTACTACACAATCCGCTGGCGTTTAAGGTAATATTTTAAAAAGGTTGAATTGTTTTGCATGAATATGCGGCCAAGTTGAAGCCGTACACTTAAGATGGCAGTTCCCATATTGACTGTCCGGCTTCAACTCAGCCGCCCCGGGTACTACACGATCCGCGGGCGTTTAAGGGAATCTTATCAATAGGTTGAATTGGTCTGCATGAATATGCGGCCAAGTTGAAGCCGTACACTTAAGATGGCAGTTCCCATATTGAGTGTCCGGCTTCAACTCGGCCGCGGGAGTAATATACGATCTGAGGGCGTTTAAGGGAACATTTTCAATAGGTTGAATTGAGTAGAGGGCCGAGTTGAAGCCGGCGACTTATGGGAGATATTCCCTTAGAAAGTGTCCGGCTTCAACTCCACAGCGTGAGTTCTGCAGATGATTAATAATACCAATTTATTCTCTCCTGTGGCCAAGCCAACCAAAGTAGGGGGTCTCCATGGCGGCCGCGCCGGGCGTCTTGTGAACAGTAAGGGAATTATGGAAGTGACAGTAAGGCGCGGGCTAAGAAAAGTGCAAGGTAGGATGTCAGCAGACGGGAGGAGACAGATCTAGGTCGCTAGAGGTGACAGGGGATCTGGCAGGGCCGCCGGATGCACGCAGTTGGTAAGAGTAGGCAGGAGGCCTGTAGACGAGATGATAAGGCGGCGGATACAACAGGAAGGCGCTCCGAGGGGGTGGGGTCGCAAGGAGCACGTCGGACGCTTTGGAGGGAAAGTGGGGTGTCCAGGTGCATCGGACGCAAGAGATGAAAGGCAAAGAGGGCTCAGGAGATGCGGAAGGACAGGAGGCAAAGAGCGGACTCGCTTCGTCCGGACGCGGGCTCGATACGTCCGGTGAAAAAGGTTTTTTTTGCTGATGTAGATTTATTCCAGATCAGGGGTCTCACTCAGCAATGGAGGATAAAGATGCCGCAGGACATCTGCATTTGGCTGTCTCAGGGGATGAGGACAGCGAGGTGGAAGACAATAATCCACATACTGCAGCAGGTAAACATGTGGAGGGACTCAAAGAGGGGTGGGATCTAGACAAATGACGTCCCATTTGAGACGGATGTATTATTTAAATAAAATTTGTATAAAATAATTGGAGAGTATTAATTTATTGCAAATAAAATAAACTATTTTGAGTTTGACTTTAACCTAGTTTGTGAATAAAATGTGCTGCCAAAGGTGACATTGAGCCGAATACAAGCTCTCAAGAGCCTTGAAGAAATCAGGAGTGATGTGGAAGAGTCAAGACAGATCTTGGCGCCACAGCATGGACGCATGGTAGTGATTTCAAGGGTGAATAATATTACTAAATAACTGTGATTTGACTGAGCTTTGAAGATGAGTAGAAAAGTAGAGGAATGGGAAGAACTCCAGTCATCATTCACAAGTCAATTGTGCACAGCATGAAAGAGACAAATATTGTTCATATGGAAATAGATACAAGGTGAAATGTATTGAATAGAAATAATTCAGGGGGTGATGGCAACACGGAAGTGGAGAAATAAGCAAGACTAAATAGAACCAGGAACAGGATGGGAGAGAGCCCTTTTGGGATTTGGAAGGTAGAAAGAATGTGTGAATGTGACTAAATGGGCGTTAGTGTTGGGTAGAGCAATAGGGGTGGGAATAGTAGGGTTGGTGGGTCGTTCGGGCCGTAGTAAAGCAGGAATGATTCGTGGAGTAAACGTCAATAATGGACCAATTTCAGGGGTTGGTGGTAAGACCGGAGAAACTCGAGTGGCAGGGTCAAAGCTCAAAAGCACTGTGTAAAGGCCCAAACTTGACGACGTGGGTCACAAAGAATACACATGGTAACGAAATTACTGAGAAAGACAATTGACCTGTAAGCCCAGATTTGATCGAGGGTTATCTGGTTGTGGATGACCCATGCATCAGCTGGAGTTTTACAATTTGGCCCTCGATCCCTCACATGCTTCATGAGATATAGGGGGAAAATGAGCACTTTTGCTGATGTTAGTTTCCACTGCCACATACGTTGGAAAGAGGGTTTTTATACTGGCAGAGAGGGTGGATGGACTGAGTTGGATGTTTTTTGTTGTGATAGATAGCCCGCTGCAGGCATCGTTTGTACCTTAAACAAATATTCAAGCAGATAAACAAAAAAACATTCTATGCCTTACTGCAATCATCACGCTAACGAGAAGAGACCATATATCATTATTATAAGTTATCACATGAAAAATCTTTTCTTACAAATTTTGGAAGGGTTTATATTAAGCATTGCTAAACAAAGCTCTGTGTATGTGCAAGTACCCCGGACTTACACATCTGGCTTGTTCTTAGAGATCTGGTACCTTCTAACACCCCTCATATATCCTGTAAGCAGCATCCGCTCAGTCAGACAGGTGCAATGCATTGACTGTTATGAGATGGACTGCAATAATATGGCTTTTGCTGTTGGGACGCAACCACGCACAAGTCTGGTGTGGTTGCACCATCCCAACGCTTGGGCCAGAGGGGCATTGTATCATTACAAGGGGAATGTAGGGTAACTCCTGGGTATACAAAATTAGGTCAGAAAGCCAAGCCTTTCCCATATGGCTAGCCGAAAAGGGCAAAAGAATAAAGACTGGAAAACTTGAGTCAGATATACAAGAAGTCAGAGGGAAAAAAATTGGCATTGGTGTGAAACAGATATTATGTAGAAGGGGTTTCTGATGAGAAACTGATTCTGAGAGGGGCTAAGATAAGGGTGCAAAAGTACTCGTCCGGCAACCCAACGCCAATTCTACCAACACTACAAATTTACTCTCTCTCCTTCAAACATAACTGCTTAGAATTAACCTCAAAGGTTTGCAGACCTGTAATAAATCCAACGAAAGCCATATATAAAAGTAGAAATCAAAAACATGAATACTTTGTATACCATCCCGTTGCATCTAGGACAGCACCAACTCTATCATGCAGAAACTCCTACAACCATTCAGGACATACACCTTCAATATTCTGAGCCTAAACATGATCGAGGGCTTCTGCTACATGTTTTCTAATAGTCTCTGGACCCCTCTTTGTCTTGTGAATATTGGGAAAGTGCTGGTGTAGCTTTTCCTTTAACCTCCTCCAATAGTGCTTAATTCGATTGAGGCCTGGGGAATCGGGTGGCCATTTCATTACCTGCATGTTCTTTTCTGGAAACTAAGCCATAGTATATCTTGTAACGTATTTGACCTAGTAATGGGACACTCACTAGAAATGGGACAGAGAGTGATAGTATACTACATGATTGAAAAACACTTGTAACTCAACCCAAAGTATATTATAAAAGCTACAAATTGGAATCTGAAAAGCCAGGAATCCATGCAACATCATCTATCACTTTTATTGTAATTACACTAATATTGCAAGATCTATTAGTAAATATATCCTGCAAGTGAGAATTCATGATTGACCCACTTGGCCAAGGTTGTAGAAGGTAGAATAAATTTTA
>Ga0307513_10012641_pt1 | contig 10405 bp, 3 predicted proteins | sample 15_EM_MG_FD_202174 | JGI IMG/M metagenome (GOLD analysis project Ga0307513, IMG submission 202174) | Populus trichocarpa ectomycorrhiza microbial communities from riparian zone in the Pacific Northwest, United States - 15_EM | ecosystem: Host-associated > Plants > Roots > Unclassified | place...
TCATGGTAATGAGATAGCCTAATAAAAGCCAAAAGAAGAAAAATGATGAAGATTAATTTCAAAAGAATCAATTTTGAAGGATAGAATTGAAAAAAAAATATAATTTCTTAAAAAAAACTCCATAAAAAAGGTTGAGCCAACCCAAGTTAACTAGTCAATTTTGTGACTTGGGTCATGAGATCGAGACAACCCAATAGAAAAAAAAACAAAAAAAATCAAAAAGTTCATTAAAAAACAATAATGTCAAATTACAAAATTGGAAAAAAAATAAGTTAAAAAAAACAAAAAAATAATAATATCAACTTGCGTTAACTTTTCAAATCCATAACCTTTTTTTTTACATGTCACCTATTTTTTAGGATCAATATTAAACTTTTTAAAAAAAACAAATTATAAATAAACTCAAAATATTATAACATTTGAATGAGCCATTTATCCTTTTCTTCCTCCACATAAAACCTCCTTAACATCTCATCTTCATCAAATGCGACAATAAGGCACCGTTTGGGAACGCGGTACAAACCGCGTTCTCCAAAAATTTAAATTTTGTTTTGCTAAAAATTAATTTGTTTGTATGTTTTGGATCGTTTTGATGTGTTGATCTCAAAAATAATTTTTTTAAAAATGAAAAAACATCATTTTAATGCATTTCGGCATGAAAAGCACTTTGAAAACAACCGCAACCATACTCTCAAACAGGCTAAAAGATGAATGAACCATAACCAAATGTTATCTGTACCGCCAAAACAAAGTCTATAAAATGAGCAAAAGAAAAATATATTCAAATTATAAAAAAATTTCAACAATATTTTTTAAAAAAATATCCACTTATTTTTAATTGTAAATGAACTTATTTCGAGATAACATCTATAAAAATAAAAAAAAATTATCAATCAAATTTCATAATGTGTTATTTTTATTTTATTTTTATATAAAAAATGAAATAATACTAAAAAAATAACAGAAAATAAATAGAGCTTTATATATAGAAAGAGGTCTCTATTAATGGCGAACAACCAGGTGCTCGTCATTCTCACTCAATGGTAAAGCATGAACTGGAAAAAAATATAATTTCATAAAAAAAAACGAACTTCATAAAAAAGGTCGAGTCAACCCAAGTTAACTAGTCAATCCTATGACTTGGGTCATGAGATTGAGATAACCCAATAGAAAAAAAAAATCACATGGTTCATTAAAAAACAATAATGTCGAATTATAAAATTGGAAAAAAATAAGTTGAAAAAAAAACAAAAAAATAATATCAACCCGCGTTAACTTTTCAAACCCATGACCAGGGTCATTAGACCGGAAGCACCCTATCTAGAAAAACCATAAAACCCAATTCCTAACTAATCAAATGTTGAAGAATGAAATTGAAAAAAAAATTCAATTATACAAAAGAACCCAAAATTTAAGAGAATGAGGATCAAGATTGAAATAAAAAACTAAATTGGAGGACAATTACAAATTTTTGACTAAATTGTGAAATTGAAAAGAAAAGTCAATTTAATAAAAGAATAAAAAAAACAAAATCAAAAGGATGAGGACCAAAGGATAAAATTAAAAACAAATCAAAATTTTACAAAATGACCAAAAATAAAAATTAGAAATCAAAAGAATAAGTACTGAAGTTGAAATCTCAATAAATAAAAGGACAACTCTAAAATCTTGAATGGTGAGTGTGATTTTCGAGGGAGGAGAGAGGAAAAAAGAAAGAAAGCATCCTCAATGACAAACTGCCCCATTACCAACACTATGCGTCGCCATAAGAGAAAAAAGACGCCGCGACGATTCCAATGACACGATGAAAGAAATTTTTTTGCCATCGAGAGACGCTACATGCGCCGCCTAAAGACTGTATGCGCCTCCAACACGCTAGCGCGTGTGTTGCACTCGCCAATATATTTTGGTTTTTTATTATATTTTATATTTATTAAAATACCAAATTATCATTTAGCCAACTCAATTATAACAAAAGGCCTGGTTGAAAATACAAAAAAGCCCTAGAATCCTGGTTTTAAAAATATTACTTTTAAAGGTATTTTAGTCATTTTACTATGCTTTAGAAATAAAAAAGGACCAAGTTATCCCTCATCAATCTAATAATAACTAATAGGTTTATTGAAAAGGCTAAACTACACTTAATAGCTAGTTTAATGCTTTTTGTGAGAAGGGAAAAAATTGTCATTGCACTATTTCAGTAAATAATAATTTTCTTAAGTTAACGGGGGTAGATGACCAATTTTATGAAAAACAAATAGACTAAATTGTAGTTTATATATATATTTTTTCTTAAGTTAATGGGGTAGACGACCAATTCTATGGAAAAAATTAGACAACGCGATATCCACCTTAATAGACGACATGTTGTTTAGAACTCCCCAGATTCTGGCAACTATGGTGGCCAAAAAAACAGGTTTTCCTGTTTTTTTTTATCAAAAAACCTATTTTCAACTAATTTTGACCAAAAAACACTTAGAAAACACCATAGGAACCTTGTCAAACTAGTCTATGACTTCCAAAAAATACAAAAAATCGCCAAAAACTCAAAATCAACCTGAAATCAAAAACATTTTCAAGCATAAATTTGTTTTTTATGTGATTCCAAGGTAAAAAAAACACATAATTTGAACCCTCTCTCATCATATGAAACCATTTGACATTAAAATCGACCTTTTTGGTGGCCGAAATCATTGTCAATATCAACTTTCTCTCTCTATGCTGGAATCCAGCTAGCTATTCTCTCTCTTCCATCAAAAAAGAACTGAAAAAAAAAATAAAGTTTGGTATCAAAATTAAATTTTTTAAAATTAGAGGGACCGGTTACCTAATAGCTGAAAAAGATGGTGGATTAAAATGAACTTTGCAAATAAATGTCAAAGATAACACCTATTTTACATACTCTTTTCACTTCAGTTATTTATCGTTCAATTCAATCCTCAAAAAAAAAAAAAAAAAAGGTAATTGGTGCTAACTTGGATTAAAAAATAGTCAATTGTGCAAAAAAAAAAAAAAACTTTCCCTCCTCCCATTGAAAGAAAAAACTTTGTTAGCGTATCGAAGTTGTGTTCTTGCATAGCTAGTCTTTGTGTTTGGTTTTTATTGCACCAAAAAAAGTCCTTAAAACAAGAGCACCAGCTACCACACTTTTTTTCAAATGGTGAAAACATAAAAGCACTGAGTGATGCCTTGAAAATTATAGTAGGAAGGTTTTACAAAAAAATAAATAAATTAAATCATGGTAAATACAAAGAAAAGATTTAAAAGTACATTCAATGGCTTGTTGATTAGAAGAATTTCCATTGAATTGGAGGGTTGTTTAATTTTTTGTAATAAATTCTATAATAAAAATAGAAAGTGAAAGTTGATCATTACATTTAATTAATTCTTATAAAGCGCTAAAGGCACTCGTTAACCAAAAGGCAATCATTATTGTTTTTTTTTTTTTTTCGCACAATCAATAGAATTAAACGCACCCTGCCACTCTCAATATATTTCCCAATAAGAGTGGATGAGTTTAGTAAGGCTTGGAGAATTTTTGCTCCAATTATTTTATGATAATTCATTTTTTTTATTTGGATAATCTCGTGCTCTTTTAAAGGGTGAAATTAGTTCTGTTCGAAGTTCGTGACTGCTCCTCCCAATAAGTATGTTTTTTAGAGATTGAACTTGTATTATTATCTTTATAGGGATATAGCAATGTCTTAACCGTTAAACCAACACTTTATTCGTTTATGATAATTCATTTTAACAAGTGCATTTATTTATATGAGAATTATAGTTCAAATTTGTAAGAGAATTCCAATATATATATATATATATAAAATCAAATCCCTTTCACTTTTGAGAAGGCAGGGAAGAAACTACAATAAAAAAGAAAAAAGAAAAACCTTCATAATTATTATTGAATAAAATAAAAACTCAACTTACGTATTTCCTTTCCGTTGCTGGATAAGTTCGAAAACCATTGTGGTTGCTCTGTTTCCATGAGCGGAGAGAAACGCTAAACTAATAAACAAAAAGCATTTATCAGCTAATGGAAAAACCACCACCTTGCCCATTATTCATTAAAATATATAAAAAATAAAGGTTCACCATCATTAACATTCGAGCAAACGGACCACTTGTCCACTGATTCACAGAAGCATACATTATTACAATTCTCGAGGGGCAATTGGCGCAAAAAACAAGTAACGATGATGGCGAGCTGGGAGTAAGAATCTGAGATTAAATATTTTTTTTTAATTTTATATTTGAGTCTTGTAGTTGCTAATATGATAGTCACTGGAGATTTATATGATCATTAATTTTAGAACTCGTGAAATTAGTTAAGGTGCGCGCAAACTGACTCGAATATTTATATTAATAAAAAAATAATGATGATGATAATGATATATTTATTTAGTTTATATCACCAATAAAATCAATTTTTAAAGGATGGAAAATTTCTTTCTTTTGAAACATTAAAATTCCATTCTTAAACTCAAAAGTTTATTACTTTCATTTATGATAAGATAAACATTGATATTCAAAATTGGGGGAAAATCAATGAGCATGTATATGAAATTTTAAGAAGAGGGAGGTTTTTTTTTCCCCTTTGCCTATCATGTTGTCTGAGAAAAAGAGAAGACAGTTATTTCCATTATGCTTTGCCCTTCTTTGTTGTAAATGAACTACAAAATAATGTTTACTTGAGTGAGATTATTATTTTTTAATTTAATAACACTTCATGATTTGAGGGTAAAACTCTACTACATGTGAGGTGTTTCATAATATTTATCGAGAGCGGTTTTTAGTCTCAAACAATATATAAATCAGTCCGAGATATGTCCCCATTCTTTGATGATTTTGATCAGTCCGATATATATATATCGGTGGAGTTGTATCTTTATATCTCTTGCTGTATGACTGGCTGCTTTGGTTTGTGAGCTTTTTGACTGGGTTTATGGTAACAAGAGCACTTGCAGGGCTGTAATAACGAGCTAACCCGACTGGAACCCAAGACGGGAACAAATTTTATTGTTTTTGATTTTCATTTCTTAAAATATTCCAATCACAACAATACTTCAAAAAAAAAAAAAATTCCAAAAGAACCTCTCACAGTCAATGCTTTGACTGCTTGTTTGAGATAGAATTGCATCTGGAGCATATGCTGCCAAAGTAGCAGAAAGTAGAACAAGTAAGTCCATGATTGAAGAAGAAGATGTGGTTCCATGCAATCTGTTTTTATGCGTTGACGAAGGTTGGTGGGGATTTTTCCTACTGAAACCTGTAATACTTGACAACTTTACAGCAAGATCCATCGGCAAAGGTAATGAATTTATTTGGTATTCTTGTGCAGTTCCTCCTTTTATCCTCAGTCCTCCCTACGATTTTCAACGTAAAGATTACCCTCCAATCCCCTTCGTCGAAGCCACTCCGACGAGGAAAGTAGCACCCAAGGCCAGGTTCAACCAGTGCCCTCTCATCAAACTAAAGTGGGTTTGGTACAAAAAGGAAGAAGAAGGAATTCTAAAGTGGGTTTGGTACAGAAAGGGCATTGAACCAGTGAGAAGATTCGGGCCGCCAGCCCCTTCGTCAAACCCTTAAAGCACCATTGCATAGAGCTTGTTCTCAATTTCCAGGAAGAATTATTTTTCAATTGAGGTGGGCCTCAGTTCAATCCTCTCAAGAATAGACGGGTTCAATAAATAAACTCCAGCGGTGATTTTGTTATCCACGAAGAGAGAGAGAGATTGTGATTACTGGAAGAGACAGAATACATACCAGAGACAGTGTGTGTTGAGTGTTTGTGTTAGTAATTTTATCTTTTGATTATTTTAAATTTTTTTATTTGATTAAAGTTATAAAATGTAATTCCTCCATTTCCATAACCAAACAAATTAAGTATTTTCACGAGCATTGAGGGTCTTGGCCTGGTGGTGGAAGGGGCTTGTTTCTTTCCGCTGCTCTGGGTTCGATCTCTCGTGTGTACGTCTGTCATCCCCGTGGTGCTTTACATACCCACTGGGTTTGGTTCAGTGGGCCGTGAGATTAGTCGTGGTGCGCGCAAGCTGGCCGAACACTCACATAAATAAATAAATAAAAAAGTATTTTCACGAGTATACACCTCCACCTTCATGGAAAAAAAAATCCCTCCATATCTGTTTAGGTAAACAAAGACAAATGCAATTGTCATCCCTACACTTAAGATCTCACATTAAATTCGTATTTTTTTTTCTTTTTTTTTATCTAAACCAACTCCTTATATGTCAATTATTTTTTTAATAAAAAAATTCAGTTTTTTCCTTTGAATTTCTTTTCGAGATGCCATATTTCAGTTCAATTATAAAGATTTAATAAAATGTTTACTCAACACCTCGGCTGGGGATGGTCTTGCCTGATGATACCAACCAAAAAAAAAAAAACAAAAACAAAAAAATAACGTATTGTTGTTTGGGTAAGCCAAAACAACAGGACACCTGACTAAATAGATAACCATGTCTTTTAGGCTCTTAATAATAAACCGATCTTTGTCTTATCTGTTTGGGAGTGTGGTTGCGGTTATTTTTTAAAGTGTTTTTCATGCTGAAATGCATTAAAATGATATCTTTTTATTTTTTAAAAATTATTTTTAAGATCAGCACATCAAAACGATCCAAAATACACAAAAAATTAATTTTTAGCAAAAAAATATATATTTAAAAACATGGGTACAACCACGTTTCCAAAAGCTCACTTAACCATCCTAGTATTAAATTCCAATCCCATACAAATTCGCAGGAAACCATTAACTAGTACACATCGTAATGTTGCGTTATGAACTTTAAAAATTCAGTATGATGCCATAATATCTTATACATACAAACATAAAAATTATCAATATGATGCTTATTTTTCTCGTCAATGATTATCTCATATTAACTTGTCTCCTTAATAGGAGTCGAACTTTTTCATAAATCATCCACAATCACCAATCTTTTTTATTAATGGCATAACAAGATGCAACAACAAACAACACATTTTACAAGTGACTTGGAAGAAAAATAATTATTCTCTATAATTACTCTTTGTAGCTCCATGCTCTTCTATGTAAACTAATATAGGTATATAAATATCTTGGTTCCCAGATAAACACAAAAGGCAAAGGCAACTTATGTTCATATAACACAAGTCCACAATATTCATTTTCTAAGCTCTTGCTCTCTTCATCATACTTTCCTCCCTTTTTATAATTTACCGACTTAAGTATCGGAGAATATCCTGTTCTAATAAAGAACTTGTTTTTGCAGGAGTGCGGGGAATGAACAACCTAAACACTCTAACCCAAGATGCAGAAGTGGAAACACCCACTTCAATATAAAGTTTTTATGATTTTATTTGTGTTGTCATCTATTAGAGCTTGAAAAAAGTTAGTCCATCCCCATTTCATATCTCATCAACAACTATCTTCTGCTAACTTGTCTTTTTAATGAATTCCAACTTTTCTTGCCAATCACCGAAAACACAAACTTTTTTTATTAATAGCACAATAAAATATAACAAGACACAACAACCAACAATATATTTTACAGGTAACCTGCATAAAAAAAGCAATTATTCTTCATAATTACACCCTACAACTCCATTATCTCCTAGGAACCTCATGCAACCAAGATATATAAATATATACTATGCAATTCAAGATCAAATAACACAAGTAGATAATATTCACTTTTATTAGCTATCGTTCTCTTTGTTATGCTTGTCTTCCCTCGTATAGTTTACTGCCTTGAACATTACATAATCCTTACATGTTTTATCAAAGGAATGAGGACTAACCAACCTAAACATCTCAATCCAAAACGCAGCCGTAAAAGGACCCGAATCGATCTTAATTTTCTAGCGCTTCATCACTGCCAATTGTTTTCTGTCGGCAGGCTCCAAACACCTCATCTGTTGAAAGCACAAAATAGCATGCCAATGTAAGGAATCATTCATGGCCGTCATTGAAAAAACACAAAGGAAAAGCTGAAATCATGAACATTTTCGTTTATTAATTATTTGATTAAACGGTAAGACCAATACTTAGGACCGTGACTTGCAATGCATGCTTGATAAGTGTCCAATTTCGGTCCTTTGCTTTGGCGATATAAAAAAAAAAAAAAAAAAACGCGTTACTCAAAATCGCATCTACCCATTAAAAAATGACTTTCCCCTTTTTCTACACGCACCACCAAACAGTCCTTTATATATCATTTTCCTAGTGTGTTTTTCTTTTCTCATTTATGGTGGGGGGGGGGGGCGTGTTTACCAATGCAGTGCCAACTGCCAAACATACTTAAATGACTTTTCCAATTTGTTTGTTATTCCGATTTAATTATATTTTAAAAAAAATATTTGTATTTTTATATTTTTTTTATTGTTTTGATGTACTAATATTAAAAATAAATTTAATAAAATAAAAAAATATTTTATTGATATATTTCTAAAAATACATTTTAAAAAACAAGTAATATTTATCATACTCTCGAATAGTTACCAAGAATCTAAACATGATAGACTTTTTTGTTTTTAAACGAAAGAGATAATAAAAGAGTTTTTATTTAAAATGTGAAAAATTATACATTGCAAGAATATTGGGAGCTATCAAATTATGAGATTAATAAAAAAACCCAATAAAAATATGAAATTAATAGAGGGCCTATTGGTTTCATATTGTCATACAATATTATTTAAAAAAAAAACAAAGTTATTTTATTTTTTGTTTTTTTAAAAAATTATTCAAAAACAACATTATTTTAAAATTAATTTAACAAATTCACAACTTAAAACTTAAATTAGATCTAATAACTATACTCCAAACTTACCAAATACACGTGAAATCAAAATCCACACCCTCACCTAACCATCTCAATGACAGACGCCATCGATTCTAATACATGTGAGTGTAAAATGCAACCATCTAGGTGGTGACCCAGTGATAAGAGCTTGGGACCAAGAGGTTTGCTCCCTCTGTGGTCTCAGGTTCGAGCCCTGTGGTTGCTCATATGATGGTCACTGGAGGCTTACATGGTCGTTAACTTCAGGGCCCGTGGGATTAGTCGAGGTGCGCGCAAGCTGGCCCGAACACCCACGTTAAACTAAAAAAAAAATGCATAATATTATCTACACTATTTATTTTTTCCAAAAAAAAAAGACCTACAGATTAAAATATTAAATAGGATGTTTTAAATATTCAGATTTAACCTTTAAATCAAATGTTTCAGATATTTAATTATGTAGCAAGGGTGTTGAAAGAGAATTAATTGGGGTCTTGTCTTTCATACACATTCACAATGTCAGCATCTAAACTCCCTACATGTTTCGTTTTTATTGGCCCAGGCCTCGATCTCATGAGTAATCCTTCGTCAAGAAAAGCAAAAAATATTCATCAAATTGACAGCCTTGGAAAAAACAACAAGAAAAACTATAATGCACGAACAATTCCATTAGTTAGAACTGTTTACAAGTATAATTCCAGTTATTTTTTAAAATATTTTTTATTTAAAAATATATTAAAATAATATTTGTTTTATTTTTTAAAAATTAATTTTGAAATCAGTACATTAAAATGATTTAAAAATATCAAAAAAATATTAATTTGAAATAATTTTTTTTTATTTTTTAAAAATATTTTTAAAATACAAAAACAAACAATGTCTTATTAATAAATAAATAAATAAATACCCACTTGCTAAGACGGTAATTAATTAAGACCAATAATAGAGACGGGCATGAGCGATATTAAACAAAAGAATAATAATAATAAAATTATCTATGGGATTCTAATTGCTCAAGTGCCGGTTGTTAACTTAATTTGGTAAAATTAATCAAGGTCATAATCTTGTTGTCAATAGATTTAATTTAAATATGAGAGTTTAAACATATTGAAAAAAATTAATCAAGGTCTCTGAAGTATTTTTAGATTTGAATTATTTTTTTTTAAAAGATAATTAGAAGGTGTTTTAAGGTTAAAATAATTTTTTTTTGAGGTTATTGGAGTGTTTTTAATATATTTTTATGTGAAAATAAGTGAAAAATTTATTTAATATTCTTTTTTTTTTTAAAAAAAAAACAATAAAAGATAACAACGTGGGCTTGCCCTGCGTGCTTGTTCTTTTTTGCTTTTAGGGCAGGCTTGTGGACGTAACCCATCGAGGCCTAGCAACAACCAACCGAGTTTTGGCATATCACCTTCTATTTCCCCCTTAATTTAATTAAAGTTTCAAAATAAAATTATTAAGACAATATATACAAAATTATCCGGAAAAAAAATAGACCACAACAAATCATCATTCAAAACTATTCGGAGCGTTGTTATTAAATATAGCCTAATTAACCTATTAAATTGATTCGATAAATTAACTTGTAGCCTAACTCAAGCTAGTTAGTTTTTAATTTGAAT
>Ga0307513_10012642_pt1 | contig 10405 bp, 14 predicted proteins | sample 15_EM_MG_FD_202174 | JGI IMG/M metagenome (GOLD analysis project Ga0307513, IMG submission 202174) | Populus trichocarpa ectomycorrhiza microbial communities from riparian zone in the Pacific Northwest, United States - 15_EM | ecosystem: Host-associated > Plants > Roots > Unclassified | place...
TCACAGTGGGGGCTTGTATAATAAAATAAACTCGGGGAGCGACGTAGCCTAGATGAGGGCTACATCGCTCCCCGACGGAGATGTAGCGTCACGATCATGACTAGACGATAAACGTGTATAATAGACAAGTATATAGTAGAGATATAGACATAGAGGAATAGAAACATCAAGAAACAAACAAATTATGCACGATAGTAGTAGTAGTAGGAGGCACACCGGCAGGAATGACTAGGGTGATATCGGCGGCAAGTTGTTATGAGCACGCCCGGAAGCAGAAGGAAAAGGGGGTCCCTTGGGGAGGCGTCCGGATGCTGCGGAGATGCGAGGCAGGAAAAGAGACGTCAGGACGTGCGATAAGGGGGGGGAGAAGAGCAGGAGATGTGGGGTGGCGGCGGGATGTGGGTAAGGTCCGACGTCACGTCAGGTCGCAACCGGCGTTGGGAATGGCGTCCGGACGCTGGGGACGCAGAGAACGGAAAAACGATGTCGGATGCGTCCGGACGCGGCGCCCACGCCTCAGACGCAGGATTAATTTTTGCTGATGATGGACTGCATAGCTTGTATAGAAGAAACTACCGCTAGGCCAGTAAGTCTCAATGGATATTATCTCTACGCTGGGCATGTCGGTCGGCCACTGAGATGCTACCGATAGGAAAGAGTTTTCGCTCATGCATAGGCTTCGTTACTGGGCCCCGTTTCTGAGGAGCGGGGACAAAATAACCTAGGTTATTCTGATTAACTGGCCGAAAGAATCATCCAAATCGGACCAGAACTGACAGAGATAGAGCTCTTTGAAGTTAGACAACTTCTAAGAACCCTATCTCACTCAGTTTTGGTCCGATTTGGACGATCCATCTTTTAATCTGCAGTTAATAACCTGGTATTGGCGCCCCGTTTGTCAGAAATGGGGCCCCGTAACGAACGCTACTCATGCAGATGTAGTTAGAGACACATCACCGGAAGCACTTCCTATTTGTGGAGATAGTTAATATCCGAGCAGTCCGACCGCCTCCGAGTGTTAGCTCACTCTAGGATGGTGAGTTGGACAGCCATGAGCTGAGCAGGGTGCTCGCGCAAGGTCAGAATGGTTGACGGGTTTCCTCTGGCTTTACATTATTCTACTTAACTAAAGCGAGAGACACCCTAGTATTCTGATAACCCACGATCCTCAAGCGAACTTATTGAGTGAATCTTCCAGGCTTAACGATATTAAGTTTTACCGCTTGATTCTACTTTGAATTATCTTTATCTTTATTTTGATCCTTACTTCTACTTTGAGTCTTCGGTGCAGTCGCAATCCTAGGATCCGTCTTCCTATAGAGTACCCCCATTACAAGCACCAGCGCTAGCAGGTCTATCGGCGGTCCTATTGTATTTTCGTTTGACCGGAATAGACCTGTTACAATATTCAAACGGCCTTGGACACTGGAGTTATATTACGAACCTGCGCATACGTAGACCAGTTGTTATTCAAGGGTGTGCCTAGTGACATGCTCGGGGCACAGTTGGCTATGGGAGGAGGCATCATTGCCATTTTGTATCAAAAGTGCAGAAATTGGGTTATGATTTGTCTGTAGTTTTAGAGAAGTCCGGATAGCGATCACACTTTAGAGTAGCATAGATCACCAAATGGAAAAAGTGTTTATAAAAAAATCTGTCGAACTCAGGATAATTGGCTAGTATAGATACCACCAACGGCGAACAAGCAACTGCCACTTGTCAACTGTAACATAATCAAAAACATATATTTTCTATCATAGATGGGTATTGTGACTGTAGACACAACTGAGATCCTGAGCATACCAAGCATATTCACTGGCACTCAGAAAATATGAAGAAACCATGAAGAACAAGAGACGACGAGCAGATCACATATCAGTTGGTATGAGTGCAAAAAATCTGGAAACGACTTGGGATGAACTGGTACAAATTCTATACCTCTGAGACAAGGCTAATATGATATGGAAGGTTAGCGAATTCCGCTAATTTACTAAGACAGTCAAGTTTAATATTAATAGGCAATCGCTGAATGGGTAGATCTAGACTTCAGAACAGGTCAGAAAATTTACAAATGTGCCAAGGAGTATGGCACACCTGCGAACCGACAAAGATCAGTCTGTCCGGTCATTTTTGATGTAGAGGAGAAAGAAAGGCTTCAGGTTTTTATTACACTGGATAAAAGAACTCACTGGTTGCAGTGGGAGGAAGTAGCGCAAGAGCTTGGCTATAATAGCTCTGCCCGGACTGTCAGAGTAGCAATGGCGTCAATGGGGTATCATAAGAGATTAACTCACAAGAAGTAAGTAGCTATATTCTACCGCTCTTGTTTGATAAATTCACAAGTTACTCGGACCCCTCGCCTACCTACTTGGATACCTAAACTTAAGCAGGAAGTCTTCCTATTGGACTATAAGTACACAAATAATTGAACCTCATACTAGGACATTAGAGTTGCCTCTGCCGGCAAAGTCTGGTTTTCTTCTTCTTTTGTTTGATGCTTGGACCGCCAGCTGGGTAAAGCTGACCCTCTTAGGCCAAGCATCAAACAAAAGAAGAAGAAAACCAGACTTTCCCGGCAGAGGCAACTCTAATGTCCTAGTATGAGGTTCAATTATTTGTCTACTTATAGTATACTAGGAAGGGTTCCTGTTCAGGCAAGGATGTCCAAGGAGGAACGGGGTTCGAGTGACTAGTTATGCTTAAAGATTCTACTTCAAAGCTTTAAGTTAGTTAATATACTAATATGTAAGAACATGTAGGTGGGGAATCCGGAGCTACAATAAACCTAAGCGGGTAGCCTGGTGTGAAGAGAGGTTAAACTAGACTGAAGAAGAGTGGAAACAGGTTGACTGGACTGATGAGTCCACTTTTAGCACCGCTGGTTTCCACAATCGGCCTTGGGTTACACAACAGGCAGAGGAGGAGTACCATGAAGATTGTGTAGACCATGTTTGGGAGTCTGGGCGGAAGGGGGTGATGGTATGGGGAGCTTTTTGTGGTAGCCTGAAGTTCACACTCTATATTGTGCCTCCAGGCACTACTATTAACTCAGCCAGGTATACTACCAATGTTTCAAAGCCTCTATTGATCCCATTCTGGCATGAGGCATGTGAAGAATATGGGTGGACTCGGGTGGTGGAGGACAATGCTCTTAGGCATAAAAGATTTGCTATTTCTTTCCGGATAAGGCATCTGGTTGATAGTATTGACTGGCTGCCTCAATCTATTGATTGAAATCTTATTGAGGCACTGTGGGCAGATATGGAAACCGAGTTGGGGCAGATATATGAGAGGGCAGAGGATGTAGATAGTTTAGTTCTTATGTTGCAAGCTGCTTGGGAGAGCATTACCCCAGAAAGGTTCTGAAGGCTTGTTGCTAGTATGCCTCAGAGACTATCTGCTGTAATAGCGGCCGGTGGGAATGCAACTAAGTATTACTCTTTTTTTATTGTATCATACATAAATCCCAGAGTTCGACGGACTTTTTTCCTTCACAAATCTTTGGGCAATTTAGCGAGGTACGCCCAATCATAGATGCAGCTACCTTGCATCTCCATACAAAATTCAGCCTATGAGCACCGGTTCGACAGACTTTTTTTACTTTTTTTACTTTTTTATTATTTTTAAACACTTTTTCCATTTCGCGATCTATGCTACTCTAAAGCGTTATCGCTATCCAGACCCGCTAAAACTACAGACAAATCATAACGGAATTTGTGAACCTTCGATACAAAATGGCATCAATCCCTCTTCCCGTAGCCAACTACATCCTGAGCAAGTCACCAGGCACCCCCTAGAATAAAATCTGGTCCACGTATGCGCAGGTTCCTAATTTAACTCCGATGTCTAAGGCCTTTCGAATATCAGGCAACACCCGTTGACTATCATGGCTTGGCGACTACTTTTCGGGAACTCCCCTCTCCAGAGACTCTACCCACCTAATTGGTCCACCCATGCTCCCCAACATTGTCAGCGTACAACAAAGGTCACTTTACCATAGTCCTAGCGCCCAAGGGCAAGCCCCAGCCAAGGCAAACCTTGTCCCCGGCCATTATCCCGTGGACAAAGTTCCCAGTTACTATCATCCCAAAACAACAACAAAAGAAATCCTCCACACCAAACCCCCCAGGACTCGAAGAACACGGGCACGCTCCCCTTATCTACAAGCATACCTTTATCTCTCTCCTAAATCCGCAAATAATCATGCCTCCTGTCCGAGATGACACTTGCAATGGATGTCAACACATTCACCTCAGGCACCAACCAACCCAACAAGATGAGGGAAGTGTCCAATACACCTACTCGTCATATAGTGCCGCATTACACAAAACTATCATCACCCTTCTGGGTACCGTCAATCGCGGAAATACATGTACAAACAGAGTCCGCATCAAGACCCTCAAAGGCTTTACAAACCACTTCACAAACAAACTACCTAGAAGCCTAGGACCACTCTTCCACTCCGACTCAAGACCGCGTACAATAAGGCGTTTGGGACATCCCTCTGCCATAGGTGCTACGGGGGTTAAAACCAAAACATCTTAAATGAACAACCCCTTGAGTAGAGCGATACGGGTAGCAAAACCTAGTTTCCTAAAGTAAATAAGTAAGATCCATAAGACACACCTTTCTCTGAGCATACTTCCGACCACCTGTTGTTTGCTCCTTAACCCATTCGCCATTGAATCTCCTACAACGAGAATGACCAAATTAGCCGAAAAATAACCAACACACGTGGACCGTCCTCTTGGGCTGCTATCAAGGCTCAAGGCAGCTGAGAATAACACCTGGCCCCACAAGTGGTATTAACCCATGCTTCGCCATACATGCTCAGGGCCAGCCGTCCATGCCTAGCCTGACATCCGCCTGCACCTAAGCAGGTCTAGGGGCCAATCTGACTTACCAAGCTCCCTGTCAGATTTTTCTTCACACAGGATATGACCTATAGTCGAGCCCAGGATTGACCTGTCACATTCTCAGCAAAACACACTTACTGGCTTTATCCCTCATGCTATCTCTCGAGTATCCTGTTTACGGTCCTCTATTTCAAGAACAACAGGCGATGCATAATAATTTAATGCTCACAATCAATGTTTCCCTTCTGCCGGCGATAATGTAAAACAGGTGCCCAGTCCGCAGACTCCATCACTTGAACATAGCAGGGTCTCTCGTAGGCTTCACCATTCCATGACAATGTATACTCAAATAACCGCAATGAACAACCAGGGTTGAAGGAATTGAACTCCTATGAGAACGTGTCGGTTGGTAATCTGGAGAATCTGAGGGCTGTTTCACCCAAAAATGACACGTCACCCGAAGGTTTAATTCATTCACTGGGGTTGTAAGCACCATGGAGAATGTTCGACAGACTTCTTTTTTTTCTTTTTTTTCTTTTAAACACTTTTTTCATTTCGCGATTTATATACTACTCTAAAGTGTTATCACTATCCCAATTCCTTTCCCCATCAATCCGCTTCCATTCAAATTCGCCTAAACCATTCCACTTGCATTGGGTGCAATGGATCAGCCAAATTCTCCTTTCCGCTCACCTCTCCCTTCTCTCTCTCCTCCCCTTCCCTCTCCCCATTCCACCTCACCAAAGCACCTAAACACTTTCTCTTCCCCTTTATCACCCTCCTTTCCCCTTCCCCCCACCTATTTCTCTCCACTATCACCCTCCCTTCCTCCTCCGCCTTCCTCTTCCTATTCCTTCTCATCCTCAATTTCGCTCTCTCCAATACTTCCATCCTCCTTCTTTCACTCCTCTCCCTCATCCATCCACCACCTCCTATCTCCTTTTCCACCAACCTCATCCTCCTCCTCTCCTCTCCTCCTCCTATCTTCATCTCTTTCCACTCCCTCTCAAACCCACCTATTCTCTTCGCAAACTCCACCATCCTCTTTACCCCATCCTCACTAAACAACAATCTCTCCATCTCTATCCATTCTTCATAAAACAAAAATCCACCCCACCACCCCTTCCACACTTCCTTCCTCTCCTTCTCATATAAACCACAATACTGTAATATATGATCCCTCGTCTCCACCCCACCACACTCACACCTACTCCTTCCCACTCCATACCTCGAACCACCCATCCCACCATGATTCGTTCTCATCCACATCAAAAATCTACTCACACTCCTACTCCCTCCATGTCCCAATTCTCCTTTCCCTCCCACTCCAAAATACTCTTCCCCTTTCCTCCTCTTTACCCAATACTCTTTCCAACTCCTATTCATTTCCTCTTTCCTCCTCTGTTCCCACTTTCCCCACACCAACATATCTTTCGTCTCCACATCCTCTTCATCTTCCCAACTCCTCTCACTCGCCAACTCATCTGCCTCCTCATTCTCTTTTATCCCTACATGTCCCGGCCACCATACAAATACCCCCTCCCACCCCTCTTCCATCAATCTCCCTGCCATCCTCCTCACCCCTCTCTCACCTTCTCCACACATCCCTCTACCCTTTCTCCGCCTCTTCAAAACCCCAACATTATCCACCCCCACAATCAACTTCCTCTTCATCCCATTATACTCTCCTCTCACTTTCTCCAACAATCTCCTCACTCCCCACATTTCTCCCTCTGACACATCCAAACCCCTTCCCAAACCCGCCCTCCAATCCATCAACTTTTCACCTCCTTCCCACAACCCTCCTCCTATTCCTATACCCATCCCCTCTCCACTCGCATCACTCACACCTACCAACCACCTCCTCTCCCTCTCTCCCCTTCCTCTCTCCCACCTTTCTCTCCCCTTCTCCTTATCCTTCTCCACCCACACTTTCCACCTCCCATTTCCCAACCTCTCACTCTCCACATCCCACTTCTCTCCTTCCAACTTATTCTCCCCCACCCTCCTAAACATTCTTCCAGCCCAACCACTCTCATAACACCCATACCCTTTCTCTCTCTCCCTCCACCTTTTCCCAAAATATTCTCCCTCCCCTTTTCTTAATAACCTCTTCCCCCAACCTTTCACCCTTCTATCCAAATCCCATTCCACCCCCCCCTTTCCCAACTCCCCCAGCATTGCATCCACAGGTGTGCTTCTCACTGCCCCCCAAAATCCTCCTCATTCTTCTATTCAACCACACCTGCAATATCCTTCTCATCTCTTCCTGCCCATTCCAATACAACTCCATCCCATACATCACCGCCTGTTCTACCACCATGTTTCATATCCTTTTTAACCCCTCCACACTCATCCCTCTCCCTCCTCTTCCTAACAATTTCATCATCATCCTCCACCTCACTTCTCCCACCCTCAACCTATTCACCACATGACTTCTCCAACCCCTATTCTCCTCCATCCATACCCCTAAAACCCTCAATTCTGTCTTCACCCTCACCTCCTCTCCCAACCACCTTATTCCTCTATCAAAACCTATCCTATCCTTCCACATCCACATTCCTTCTACCTTCATCAACTGTACATCCACCCCCCACTTCTTCAAACCTCTCTCTAACCCTATCTCCATCCTCCTCACCCTCTTTTTTATACACCTCTCATTCTCTCCTACTACTATAAACTCCACATCATCCACACACCCCATCATTTCTACCCCTTCCACCCTCTCCTTTCTCACCTCCTCCAATACCCCTCCCAATATGGACATGAATACTATTGGGCTCAACGGCGATCCTTGCACCATTCCTCCTTTCATCTTTCCCACTCCACTTACCCTATTACCCACACTCACTCTCACCTCTCTGTCCCTCAAAAACGAACTCACCCACCTCACCAAATATTCATCTACTCCCAAACCTCTCATCCTTTCTTCACACTTCCCCACCCCTACATTCTCCTATCCCCCTCTCACATTCATACCCAATATCACCCCTTTCTTCCCTCCCTTTTCCCACTTCTCATATAACCTACCCACCCCATCCATGCAACTCCTTCCCCTTCTCCCTCCCTACTGTTCATCCCCCATCCCTTCCTGTCCCCACCTCTCCAACCTCCTCGCCACCATCCTTTCCACCACCTTTTCCAACACCTCCAACAAATTAATTATCCTATAACTATTCGGACTCCCATAATCCTCCTTATTGGGCGTCCTCATAATTATACCCACACTCTTTCTCCAACTCTTCGCCACATATCCCAATTGTAAACTCCTCTTCACCACCTCCCTTATCTCTTCCCTCACCCACTCAACCTTAAACGCCTCTTTCAAAACCTTCCCCCCTATCCCACTCCTACCCGCCGCCTTCTTGTCCCCTTGCTTCATCACACACTCCTCCACCTCCTCCATATCCACATCAACCTCTCCTTCAAAACCTTTTTTCTCCTGCTCCAATTCCTCCCTCTTCTCTAAACCCCTCATTATTCCCACCCCTTTTCTTCATCCTTCTCCAATCTCTCCCCACTCTCCAAAACTATCGTTGGTATATCCACCACAAAATCCCTATCCCCTTTCACCCACTTAAAACCTTCTCCCTCCCCCAATCCCTCCAAGTACCTCACCCAATGTTCTCTCTTCTCCTCCTCCGCAACCTTTTTAAACTCCCTCCTCTTTTCCCTAACCTCCCCCATATCTCCTCCCCCTCTCTCATACCTCCTTTCCACCTCCCTTAACTCCCTATACTCCTTTTCCACCCTACCCGTCCACCACCTCTTCTTTCCTTCCCCCCACTTCCTCCTACTCTTATTTCTCTTCACTCCCTCCAACAACTCCCTCTCCAACCTCTCCACCCTCTCATCCAACTCTTTCCTCCCTCCTCCCCTTCTCTCCCTTAACTCTTGGCCTATCTCCTTCCCCCTCTTCTCCAAATCCACCACCAAATTCCCCCATTCCACTATTCCATCCCCATCCATCAGCAAAAAAATCATCTTGCGCCCCATCTCTCCCCGCTCACCCTGTGCGCCGGACATTCCAGGCGCTTATTACGTAAACTCGAGTTCTGGGTGCGTCCGCCCGGGTTCATTTCGTCCGGAAGTGAAAGGGCCGCCTCCAATGCGTCGGGACGCCACAGGCAGCGTCTGGATGCATTGGACGCGGCCCTTTTGCGTCCAGACCCCTTTGACCCCCCCCCCCAGAAACCCTCCCTCCAGCGCCCAGCCCCTTCCTCCCCCCACGCCCAAAGTCCACGTTCCCATACTGCCGTTTTGCGGACGCCTTTCAACCGCAACCTGTCACATCCCGGCCCCCCCCGGACACGCCGGCCCGCCAGCTTTCCTCCCATGATACCCTCTCTCCTTTAACTTCGTCACTAGCCTCTCTCTGAATCCGTTTCTCACCCGGAACCCGTCCAACATCACCTCTATTTCTCCCCCACCGCCGGATTCCCTCCGTCTACTCGCATATCCGGCGGACGTTTTCCAGTCTTCATTTTTTCACCCTATTTCCTCCCAACGCCCTCAGCCCTTGCTCCTCTGTCTGATCCCACCCTGTATTCTCCCATATCGGGCGGACGTCCCCCACCCCCTTGCCCTTTCGCTAGGCTCTTTCCTCAGCTCTCCACATCCTATCTTGTTCGCCCCGCTCCTCTCGCCGTCTGCCCCCGGACTCTTGCTGTCCGCTCGCGGACTCCCACAGTCTTCCCTGGCTTCTAACAGTCCTCCAGACACATTCCCGTGCCTCTTCACCCACAACTGCCCGCTAGACTACTTAACCAAGCCTGCCCAGTTTATAACAATCCCCCGACACATTCCCATGCCTACCAAACCTACAATTGCCCGCTAGATGACTTACTCATGCTTGCACGGCTTATAACTATCCGCCCAGTTCGTTCTCATTCCTTTCCTGCACACCGGCCTGGCCCGTATACTGCTATTGTTTGATCATTCTTGACCCTTTTAGCACGGGTAATCCAACTTGATTTTATTACATATATATACACGATCAGCGAGTGGTGATAAAACCATTCTCCCTATCCTCTCGATCGGTTTCTTCAACCTGCGATTCCGTGTCCGTAGGTTCTCAGAACTGCGCTGCACCAACCAGTGCTCGCGGATTCGCCCCATGTTCTCGCTGCGGCTCGCGCTGACTGTGTCTTCCTGAATCCGCGCGGCCGCCAGCCGTCTCTAATTCATCCAGCTCCGTATCACTGCCAAACTCCCTCCTCAATGCGTCCTCATCATTGTCATATCCCACCGTCCTCTCGACCCGCTTTCCCCGCTCCTTCCCGATTTTCCCCTCCGATGTCGTCTTATCCGCCGGATTATTCGACTCTGCCAAACTCTTCCTGTTTTGCCCCACGATCGTGTCTGATGTTCAAGCAAGGCTATCTATCCCTTAGCTGACCTTTCACACGATTCGAGTACAGGCAGTTTTCAAAAGTATCCGGATGCCGGGGCAGTCGGGGGATCCGGACACTTTTGAAACCTGCCAGTACGCATAGTTTATCTTACCCCCGGAACTGGCCCGTGTGAAAGCCACATTATCGATGAAGATG
>Ga0307513_10012643_pt1 | contig 10403 bp, 10 predicted proteins | sample 15_EM_MG_FD_202174 | JGI IMG/M metagenome (GOLD analysis project Ga0307513, IMG submission 202174) | Populus trichocarpa ectomycorrhiza microbial communities from riparian zone in the Pacific Northwest, United States - 15_EM | ecosystem: Host-associated > Plants > Roots > Unclassified | place...
TGGAAGCAAACTTCAGAGTGGATCATTCGGTGGAAAGTGTACCCATGGCTCGGCTCTTGTATTTTTGTTATTTTTACCTTCGGCAACGCAAGGTGATTTTACCTTGTTCTGATGCCGCGTTTCACACCGGAGTATAAAGGAAATCTGTGATTTCGTCAAGTCTCTACAATTCTTTCTTCCTTCTCGTTTCGTTCCGTGACGGCCACGCACCGTACTCTCCATTCTTTCAGTCATTCATTTCTAACTACGCCCACGACTCGACGTGATTTATAGACATGCAGCTCAAATTTGTTCTCACTATTCTGGCCTCCTTGGTCCCACTCGTTTTTTCTACCTCTGCTGGTTCTAAGAATTGCAAGAACAACGAATTCTGGTGAGTATGATGATGCCTTCTTCACCATTGAGATTTCTGATGATCTGGATACAGGTGGTCCTCGAAGGACTGTTGTTTGCCGAAAGGTGGACCACCACAGGCTCCTCCTTCCCCGCCCAAGGGTACAAACTGCCCTCCCACTAGCTATTATTGGGGAACCAAGCAAGGTTGCTGTGTCCCACGCAACCCCGCTCCCCCCAACCCTCCTCCTCCTCAGTGCCCCAAAGGCTGGACTTGGTATCCTGCGGTCCATCGATGCCATGGAACGCCTACTCCCCCTACCCCACCCCCCTCCAACCCGTCTCCCAAACCGTATGGCTATGGTGGTGGTCAATGGGGAGATCATGACAATCATAATGGAAACCACCACAGACGCTCCCTTAAAGCACGCACAAGCCCTTGCCCGACCGGCCTTGATGCATGCCCCGTCTCCAGCCTGGCAGGTGATTATGAGTGCCTCGACACGACCACGGAACTCGAATCGTGTGGTGGTTGCACGTCGTTAGGGGAAGGCCAGGATTGCACCAAGATTGAAGGCGCTTGGAATGTCGGCTGTCACCAAGGGAGCTGCTTTGGTAAATACCTTGTTTTTTCCTCCGCAACACACTTCCTAACCGCCGATTTAGTGTACACCTGCGCTGGCGGTTTCAGCATGGGCGCGGATGGAAAATCTTGCGTCCCGCTCTAATCTTGCCAGTTGGTGATCCTCACCGCAAAGAATTCCAGTTCCCAAATCGACAGCCTATTCTCGGACTATTTCTCTTCTTTTTAGGACAATCCTTGAACATTTCTACTCCCTATTCACCCACTGGTTATACTAAGGAAGGTTCCGCCTATCTGTTGTTATTTATGGTGTTATTTTATGGACAAATTAGCGTTGAAAGTACATTGTTGCCGATTATGTCCTTGGTTCTCCTAGCCCAGTCGAGCTCTATTATCTTCCTCCTCGCTGGGTAACCACTCTCCCAGGATGGAGCCTTTCTAATTCCTTTCGCCTCTGATACATACTTAGTTCTTATTTGCGTACTGGTAGTGTCATTTGGTGCCCAAAAAATTTTCTGCGACATTAAGCGCCGAACTTTAAAATGATGGCTCGGAAACACTCAGATGACGTCAGAATTTATTTTTCCGTGTATGTTTATAGGTAAACTGTATTCAGTGTCGTCTAGGCATGAGTACGTACTTTGAACATTTGGCGCGAACGATTTAGGTGAGGCTTTGATCCCCTCCGTGCAGCTCTCCTCAGGAAATTATGGATTGGATTGAAAGCTCTGATCTTTCATGCCACCCTTTGGTTTACGGCGACGCTGCAGCTGGAACGCCTCCCATGACCCGCAGGGCCTCACAAATATTCCTTAAGGATGTTTACCCTTTCAAGAGCTTCTATTGCACTTAATGTCCCGGATTGTAGGGCCTCTCCGAGCACCCTGAAATCGGAAGGGAGCGTAAATAAATCTCGAGAACGCCCAATTATCAGCATGCCAACAGCCCAAACATCGACTTCGGGCCCATGGTTGTCCAGAAACACAGTGGGAGCATGGTTACTTTTGTGGAGATGCGTTGCTGCAATGGTTGGGGGGTGTGGTAGCATCCTCCCAATCAATGAGCAACCACCTTGTTGGATCGTCAGCACGTCGAATAATGTTTGCCCATCGAATATCTCTGTGAAATATGGGTTTAGGTTCTTCATGCATAACCTTCAAAGAAATGATTATGATGTTACAGTCCATGGATTTGAACAGACTTACGACAAGAGCGCCAAGTACGCAACACACAGCTTCAAGTGCCTGCTGACTGTTCATCGGTATTACACATATTCCTTTCGGTTCGAGGAAGACCACTGTGCCATGAGTATCATCTGCAAATGATGAAAATTAGGCACAGCCTTGGCCTTCAAAAGATCGTAGGTGCCCTTGAGTCTCTGAAGCTTCGCATATCGCTCTTGGCCTTGGAAAGTCTTTTTGATATACTTCCCGCATACCTCGATAATCTTGCCTTCGCTACAGCGAAAAAAAAAAAAAGAATCAGCCTATGGCTTCCATGAGCAAATAAACTCTCCCACCTCCTCAATGGCACAAATTCTGCAGTAGTTCGCACACCAATGGCTGTTGTTATCGGTACGATGAGTGAACAAAGGTTGATCATCCGTATCAGGTTTATCACACGATCGACCTTCAGTCTTGGGTCAGCTCTGGTGAGATCAACAATCTCCGGAGATTGCTGGGGATAACGTGGTCGACAAATAGCGACCAGTGTCATAACAGTCCCAATTGCGTAATATCCTACAGCGACGAGACTCTGTTAATCAGCGAAGTAAAGATGTGATACAGCAAACTTCACCGAGAACATAGGGAGCTGGACCATATATCCAAGCCATTTTATTGCTGAGTTCAGGCCTAGGGTCATCCAGGTTGTTAGGGGCTTTCTCCTCTCCTCTAAATGCACAAACATTATGATTTAGAAAGCCAAAACTCGGTTTCTGACTGGCGGTGCATAGATGACAACTGCCATCTCGGATGGATACACCACCAGAGATTAAGGCCTCAATGATATCCCGGATGTTGCTGTCCCAGAATGAGATTCAGTTCCGTCATGCGGAGGCAGGCTGTTGTCAAGGGCAGAACTGGCCCGACGGTAGAGAGCTTCGGTGCGTTCTTGATCGTCGACACGGAAAAGTTTGTGGATATCCGCCTTTTGAATCATATTATCCAACGAGTTGGATGTAAGACTGTCAAATTGGTACCGGTCCACGGGTATCTTAGCGCGTTCATGGAGAGGACCGAGAGGTGTATCCAAAAATCGGCTGAGCCCGTTAAGGGCGGTAAAGCTACCGTGTTGGGTAACCAATGCTCGAGTATTTCTAGAGTAACATTCTCGGGATATGCTGTAGTGTTTCGACAAAGAACGGACGGAAGGCGTGGTGAGTTAGGATCGCAATAGGCAAAAAGAGCAACCTTACTGGCGCGCCTCTTGGCTGCGTGTTCTTCAACTTCTACTGGCGAGGTGCGACAGCGTTTTCGTGTAATAGGCCGATCTGCGGTGTTGAAAACCAAAAAAAAAAGTCACAGAAGTCCACGATGAGACTACAACGCTTTACGCACAGCCTTGTAATGGCCCATGGGCCTACTGCAGCACAATGAGAATTATTCTGACAACACAACGATTGACAGACATACTTTGCACAAGCGATACATCCTCTTGAATCTCTGGAAAGAGAGGCTTGAGCGTGAATCTGTCGAACAATGCTGAATGTAACAAGGACCCTCCCCTGGCCATCATCTCCTTGGAGGTGTACCAACTCGTCCTTGGGAGGATACAAGACAGCTTGATTGTAAAGAAAATCTCCCCGAGCTCCCTTTCAATACCGCCCATCGACCGGCCGCGAAAATGAGCAACGGGGTGAAAAAGCTGAGCAGTTGAAAGCGTGTAAAATGCGAGTTTACATACTTTCCAGGCTTCGAGTGTAGTCCCCGGAGCCGGGTCAACGAGGTTATAGACGGCCACAGCAGCCTGATCGAGCAACAGCTAAATTTTGCTAGTGTTAGGGATATCATCGCTGGTTTGCTGGCGAATGATCTCGTATGATGTAGGCGTTTTATTCTGAACCAAAAGGTAAGTGACTTGGGGCATCGTGGTGGGATTCAAGACAGCCCGAAGTTAGGAGTCTGATTTATGAAACCTGAGAGATTAGATAAGATAAGATAGATCAGCCTGATCACACTTAATTTTGGAGTGGTCAATATACAACATATGGCCTCAAGCACCTGCCGGCTGATAATACATTTTATTCTTTAATATCATCTGTGAATGATGCTGAATTTGAATCAACATCAGCCAAAACCTTCGCCTTGAGAAGGTAGGCAGTTATAGGCGCCCTTGAGTGGGGCTTCGAAAGTCTTGTTGATATTCTTCCCACATACCTCGATAACCCTGCCTTCTCTACCGCAGAAAAAAAATGAATCAATCTCGATTGACTGACATGCGCAAATGAACTCTCCCACCTCAATGGAAGTCCGCAGTAGCTCGCATGCCAATGGTTGTCGTTATCGGTACAATGAGTGAACAAAGGTTGATCATCCGTATCAGGTTTTTCAGACGGTCGGCTTTTAGTCTTAGGTCGATTTTGGTGAGGTCAATAATCGCCGGGGATCGCTGGGGATGACGTGGTCGACAAATGGCGACCAATGTCATGACAGTTCCTGTTGCGTAGTATCCTACATTGAAGTGACTTTGTTAATCAAGGAAGTATAGATCTAACGCAGAAAAATTCACCCAGAACATAGGGAGCTGGATCGTATGTCCAAGTCATTTTACTACTAAGTTCGGCTTTAGGGTCATCCGCGTCGTTGGGGGCCTTCTCCTCTCCCCTGAATACACAAACGCCTTGATATAGAAAGCCAAAACTTGGTTTCTGGCTGGCGGTGCTCGTATGACAACAGCCATCTCGGATGGATATACCACCAGGGATTAAGGCCTCAATGATTTTCCGGATGTTGCTATCCCAGAATGGGATATATGAATGTACGCTTTCCACATACGGCGGGCTGTCGTCAAGGACTGAACTAAGCCAACGGTAGATAGCTTCAGCGTGTTCTCGATCGTCGACACGGAAAACTTCCTCAAGATCCCTTTTTCCAATCCTATTGACATCCAGCGAATTGGATATAAGACTGTCAAATCGGTACTGGGCCAAGGGTATCTTGGCGCGTTCACGGAGAGGTGTATCCAAAAATTCGCTGAGCGCGTTGATAGGTGGGAGAGCCACTCTGTCTGGTAACCAACGCTCAAGTATTTCTGTGGTGACATCCCGGGGATGGGCTGCAGTGCATCGAAAGTGCGTACAAGAAACAGACGAAAAATATGGTGAGTTTGGATGGTAATACGCGAATGAGTTGACCCTTACTGGCGCGCTTTTTGGTTGGGCGGTCATCATCTTCCACTGGCACTATGAGGGTGTGGCAACGTTTGAGTCGTGTAGGCTCATCTGCGGTGTTGTAAAAAAAAAAAAAGAAAAGAAAAGTCATTCAAGTCAACGACGAGCCTACGACGTCGACGCTTTACACACATCTTTGCAATGCAAGTTCTGTCGTCGATGCTTTTTCTACAATCTCTGGCAAGGAAGGCTTGAGGGTAAACGTAGTCAAACAATGCAAAGACGTACTGAATAAAATAAGCACCATCAGACTACCTGGGAGGACCACCAATGGTTCGCTGGGAAGGTAGTTGACAGTTTCGTTACGCCAAAGATATTCACTGTTTAACTCCCCGTTGAGCTCCTTATTAATATCGCCCATGGACCGCCCGTGAAAATGAGCGACGGGTTTGAGAAGCTGAGTAGAGTTATAAGCCGGAGAAAGCGCCGATAACGCAAATTTACATGCCGCCCATGCCTCTAGTATAATTCGTTGACCTGGACCCGGAACGACGAGGTCACGGTTAGCCAAAGCGACCTGATCGAGTAGGACCTGAATTTTGCTCGTGAAGGGGATATCTTCGCTGATTCCTGGGCGAAGGATCTCGTACACTCTGGGTTTTTTCTCTTGAACCAGAAGATAGGTGACTTTGGGCATCGTGGTGGGAGCCTGAGGTTAAGGATCTGAGGTACATTACCTCCCCAAAAAGAGTGTCACATCACTTTTTTAAACGTAACTTTGAAGTGGCAAAAGTTCTGCATGAGCACACCTCTTTTATGATTCAAGTTTTCACTTACAAGGAACAATTTTTAATTCAAGGAGCTCACAACAAATAACTCTGTCCTGGTGAGGTGAAAAATTTAAATCCCCCCTCAAGGCAGCATCTCCAAAGTGATGCTCAGAATTGGCAGCGTTACTGAGTGTATATGAACCTTTGATGAAATACAAAGGGATTAGATAAGATAAATGGATGATCGACCTCTTCAAACTTGAAAGTCTTCGACAACAACTCAGAGCTTGACTTAAATCGCGCGCTTATTTCGTAATGTCGAAAGTGGTCAACGTCTTTGTGATTTCCCCTGACACCCACTCGGAGCGTCGTATCGATCCTCATATTAGCGTGGAGCAGCTCAAGGTGTGGTTCCACTTCATTTATTTTTGGATGATTTGGTCAACTAGATTTTGATTTACAGGGAAAACTAGAGCTGATCACAGGCATTCCTGTTGCGAACCAGGAGATATCGATATTGGCGTCTGAGAGTGACCCAAGGGTCCTTGCTGACCTAACGGATGATACAAAACCGTTGGGATTCTATGGGCTGACGGATTGGCAGGTGCTTAAAGTGAGGATTTTTTTCGTTGCGTTATTCGTGCCGCTGATCGATGAGGAACGTAGGTGATAGATACTAATCCATCTGTGAGCCTGACGGGGCAGCTGACAGACGTTACTCAAGTGGAAAAGTTTGAGTTGTCCAACACTGAATATGAGCAACGTCAAGGTATTTTCGTTGTATTTTTAAATAACTGGTGGGGATCGACGGAATTTTTATATAGATACTGTTCTTGCCTTCAAACAACGAAACAAAGTTGGACGATTCGCACGGAGAGATGCCACGCCCGAGGCCGAGGAGGCTGTGGACATACCTGTGGGTTCTCGTTGTGAGATCGAGTCGAGCGAACCAGGACTTAGTAAACGCGGAACGGTGAGATATGTTGGGACAACAAAATTCAGCAAAGGCACATGGGTGGGTGTTGAATACGATGAACCGCTTGGAAAAAACGATGGATCGTACGTCCTTTCAGACAAACATATGAAAAGAATGTTGAGATTTTTTATTTTCCAGCGTGCAAGGTGAACGGTATTTCTCCTGTCGACAAAATTACGGGGTGTTTGTCAAACCTGAGAAGGTGAAGATTGGTGATTTTCCCGTTGAGGAACTTGATTTGGAAGACGAGGAAATGTGATTTATTGTACAAGTATCAGTAATCCGGAATAACTAGAAAGTGGTCGAAGGTACAGGAAGAACACGTGTGAGTTTGGCTGTGTTGTTCTTGCCCCTCGAAGGACGCGCGTCCACTTTCTCGTGCTCTTATATCCAGCCCTTCCTTCACCATCCTCAACAAACTTTCTACTACATAATGGCAGACCCAAGTGGCGCAGCTCCTCAACCAGGTCCTGATGACATTTCGACCGCAATTCTGCGGCCAAAGAAATCGTAAGTTTAGATTGTCGTGTTTGTCAGGTGTGCGTCACTAATCTTCGCGTCAGGCCAAATCGTCTCATCGTCGATGAAGCGACCGCCGATGACAACTCAGGTATGGCGGAATCCTTGGCGAGTTCTTTTTATCCTGCTAACCATCACACTCAGTCGCGACGCTGAATCCTGCAACGATGGAACTACTCCAATTGTTCCGGGGTGACACGATCATCGTTCGGTATGTCCTTTGTTTCTGAAACCTCGTTAGATGTATCTCACGACCTTCCTTTTATAGCGGAAAGAAGAGACGCGACACAGTGCTTATCTGTTTGAGCTCCGACGATGTTGAAGAAGGACGAATCCAAATGAACAAGGTCGCTCGTAACAACCTGCGAGTTAAGCTCGGCGATCTCGTCAACGTCCACCAATGTCTTGACATCAAATACGGCAAACGCATACACGTCCTGCCGTTTGATGACTCCATCGAGGGCCTTAGCGGCAATATTTTCGATGTCTACCTCAAACCCTATTTCCTCGAAGGTGCGTCTGCTTTTCAGATGTGCTTTGTCGGAATATTAATTGCCCGTCTTAGCCTACCGACCCGTCCGCAAAGGAGACACTTTCCTTGTTCGCGGAGGAATGCGGACAGTAGAATTCAAGGTCATCGAGACCGACCCCTCCGAATTCTGTATTGTTGCCCAAGACACTGTGATTCACACCGGTACGTGTTTTCTTTCTTGTTACTGGATCAGAGCTCATCTCCTATTTCAGAGGGTGATCCCGTCAAACGTGAAGATGAAGAATCAAATCTTAACGATGTCGGTTATGATGATATCGGAGGCTGCAGGAAACAAATGGCTCAAATCCGTGAATTGGTCGAGCTCCCTCTCCGCCATCCTCAACTGTTTAAATCTATTGGTATCAAACCTCCCCGTGGTATTCTCATGTTTGGACCTCCTGGAACTGGTAAAACACTGATGGCACGCGCGGTCGCAAACGAGACGGGGGCCTTTTTCTTCCTCATTAACGGTCCTGAGATCATGAGTAAGATGGCTGGTGAGAGTGAGAGCAATCTCCGCAAAGCCTTCGAGGAGGCTGAGAAGAACTCACCTGCCATCATCTTCATCGATGAAATTGACTCGATTGCCCCAAAACGTGAAAAGGTGTGCTTTAATTCTTCTAAATTCTTGCATGATTCTAATCTGCCTACAGACCAATGGCGAAGTTGAACGTCGTGTTGTTTCACAACTCCTCACACTCATGGACGGTCTTAAAGCACGTTCAAACGTCGTCGTGATGGCTGCCACCAACAGGCCAAATTCCATCGACCCCGCTCTGAGACGTTTCGGTCGCTTTGATCGTGAAGTCGACATTGGTATTCCTGACCCGACTGGACGCCTTGAAATTCTTCGCATCCACACCAAGAACATGAAACTCGCCGACGACGTTGACCTTGAGCAGGTAAGTTGGCCGTAAATAATATCATTAACGCAAGACTCATGTAATTTGATTTTATAGATTGCCGCTGATACCCACGGTTATGTCGGCTCTGATGTTGCCTCCTTGTGCTCAGAGGCCGCCATGCAACAAATACGAGAAAAGATGGACCTCATTGATCTTGACGAGGACACCATTGATGCTGAGGTGCTCGACTCACTCGGCGTTACTATGGATAACTTCCGTTTCGCCCTTGGAACATCCAACCCCTCTGCTCTCCGCGAGACTGTCGTGGAAGTGCCCACCGTTACATGGGACGACATTGGTGGGCTCGACAAGGTCAAGCTCGAGTTGCAAGAGACCGTGCAATACCCCGTGGAGCATCCCGAGAAATTCATCAAGTATGGTATGTCGCCATCAAAGGGTGTCCTGTTCTACGGGCCTCCTGGAACGGGTAAGACGCTGCTGGCCAAGGCCATCGCCAACGAGTGTAATGCCAACTTTATCTCAATCAAGGTAATATCACTTTTTACGAACTCGTTCTAGCACATATTGAATTTTTCTCTTCTTCCAGGGACCTGAGCTCCTTACAATGTGGTTTGGTGAATCGGAAGCCAACGTCCGAGACGTGTTTGATAAGGCCCGTGCTGCCGCTCCTTGTGTGATGTTCTTCGACGAGTTGGATTCCATCGCCAAGGCGCGTGGAGGAGGAGGAGCGTCAGGAGATGCAGGAGGTGCCAGTGACCGAGTGCTGAACCAGATCCTCACAGAGATGGACGGTATGAACGCGAAGAAAAACGTCTTCATCATCGGTGCCACCAACAGACCCGACCAAATCGACCCTGCCCTTCTCCGTCCTGGTCGTCTCGACCAGCTCATTTATATCCCTCTGCCCGATGAGCCATCGCGGTTGTCGATTCTTCAAGCCTGCCTCAAGAAGTCGCCTGTTGCTCCTGATGTTGATCTTTCGTTCTTGTCGAAGAACACGCATGGGTTCTCTGGTGCTGATTTGACGGAGATTTGTCAGAGGGCCGCCAAGTTGGCGATTCGAGAGTCAATCGACGCAGATATCCGGGCGGCACGGGAAAAGAAGGAACGCGAGGATGCTGAAGATTCGAATATGGAAGAAGATGCCGAGGAAGGAGAGGACCCCGTTCCTCAAATCACAAAGTTCGTCAAGATTTATATTGATAACCCTTTTGTTAATCCACCTCTCCTCTCACAGAGACCATTTCGAGGAGGCGATGAAATATGCCCGTCGGTCCGTCTCAGATCAGGACATCAGACGTTACGAGATGTTCTCTCAGGTTCGCTTCATCTCTTTTTCTGCTTATCGCCCATGTACTGAGCCATCCTTCGCAGAACCTACAACAATCCCGTGGGTTTGGGAACAACTTCAAGTTCCCAGAGGGCGACGGCCAAGCCCCTGAGGCTGCCGCGACGGGTAATGCAGGGTTCGCTGATGACGCGGCCGACGATGAT
>Ga0307513_10012646_pt1 | contig 10403 bp, 10 predicted proteins | sample 15_EM_MG_FD_202174 | JGI IMG/M metagenome (GOLD analysis project Ga0307513, IMG submission 202174) | Populus trichocarpa ectomycorrhiza microbial communities from riparian zone in the Pacific Northwest, United States - 15_EM | ecosystem: Host-associated > Plants > Roots > Unclassified | place...
AAGTATCCTAGTGATGTTATCCGTCTCGCTTTCACGAATCCATCGTCTGTAGCGAAGACCAAGAGTTCGGAGATTGGGACATAGAGACACGCTCCAGCTAGTCCCATCCGATGACTCCGATTTGCTGGCCATTAGGGCCTTGAAGAATTTCCTTCCAAGTGTGTTGGGTCGCGGAATGCCGAGCATTAATTCTTCTAGGGCGAGGAGCGAGGAAAGGGTAATTATGATTGTTTCGGTACGGAAGAGGCTATCCAGGTGCAACGTTTTCAGCCCGATCCATTGACCCGCGAAGCTCCGTATCGGCGGAGCCACCAGCTCTTCACTTCCTCGTCGTGGGTTCCACACAGAATTACCCACTACTAAAGAGGCAAGTTGTGGAAGCTTTGCATAGGAAAGTAGATAGGGTTTGCGACCTTTGTAGGTAAAGCTGGTACAAGCGGGAAGAGATATCCCGTGGTGAAAGGCGTCGATTTGTTGCGGCCAGGTGATTGTACATTCGACTACCATGGGGAACTCGCGTCCCATCATCCATTCGACCGAGGTGGCCTTGAGTTTGATGTGTTTAAGAGTGTGGACGACAGGGAGGTCGCTGTCTGGTGGATAAGAAGGAAGGCGAAGCCCGGACGCTTCGAAGACCTCCAGCCTTTCGAAATAAGGCAGGATGTTGGCTTCAAAGCGCATATTGCGCACATCGACTTTGAATATGACGAGGTATTGGAAAACGGAGGAATATTGCGGCTGAGAAAAGTGATGGAGGGCATTCGGCGACATGAGCTCCACTTCTATGAGCTTAGAATGCGAACTGCTGCCCACTACGTCGAGTAGCCTGTCGAAAATTACGCTGCTCTCGCACGGTCTTGTGACCCTGAACGATTCGAGAGCGTTCATGGGCTCAACGAGCGTGAAAGGCGGAGTTTCAGATGCCAAATACGCATCTACGTCCACCTTGGGCGGGAAGCCCGTGATAGTCAGATTTCGCCATCTCTTTGCCTCCTCAGCAGCCACCGCTAGACCCGAAAACTTTCTGGTCCCACTCGCCACCTCATAGTCATCCGCGGTTGTGTCGATTTCCACGTTGAGCAGGGATTCTCTAGTTCGTTTCAAAAGAAACCGCACTTTGGCGGGTTCGGTCCAGGCCGAAAGGCGGACATTGGTCCAGATGTTCGGTATCGCCAAGATGACTGCCCTCCAGGTCCAACACACGCGCATGAGCCTCGAAGGAGAATGGGCATGGCAGTAAATGGAGAAGAGGAAGATCTCGGCGAGCATCTCTACGGGAAGACGGTGGATGGGCACGAGACGGTGGATAGGCATGAGCAAGCTCGCGAAGTAGGAGTTCTGCTGTTCCAAGCCATGAACTTGTGCGTGGTGGTTGGTAAGTTTAGCTCGCAAGGTGGTGTCGTGGTGGTGAATGGGAAGGACATCCCGCATTGGTGAGGGCATAGGAGATACTTGTGGCCAAAGTTGACAGCTGGACCACTTTCGGCGGTTTAAATAGGCTGCGCGTTGTTGGCCGGACTCCGAACGTCCGAAGGTGATTTGAAATCAGACCTGGATATCGCTGTGCGGCGCTTGATCAGCAAATACGCGAGGTTATGGTGACTGCGCGGGAGAAGCTGACGCGTCACCTACCGATTGGCGAAGGAGCCCTCCGAAGATGGCCTCCTCGCAGCCGCGCGCTGGACTCGTTGAGAAATTTGTGAGCGGCTTGTGTCTACGGAAGTGTGATTTGAAGAGAATAGTTGCTCCTGAGCAGTGCACTGAATGTGGAGAGATGGAGAGCTAGTTCCTGTTAGAGTCATCTAAGGTTCTAAATGGGGTCGCAGAGAGAGCCATACGCCGCTGTCGCTACGTTGCTGGACACCACCTGGACTAAAAGGGAGCCTGGTTCAAGAAATCGGGACCTTACATTCGAGCTGGAGGAAACAGTTTGGATTCAACACTTTGCAGTACTGTACTAAGAATAGGAATAAAAGCTCACGCGGAAAGACCCACGTTATTATAACTGGTAGATAGGTCATCCACAAATACGCCCTCTAGGGTGTTCCCCACTTGGCCTTGCAAAGTCGGCAGCTCGAGAACAGCATTTCGATTGTCGACGAGTAATACGCGTCCAGTACGAATCATTGACGCATCCTTTACGGATTACTGTATGATTATATCCATCTCGAGTTGCCGCGAACAAAGTCATGCAAAAGTCGACGAAATCAGTCCACTTCCAAGGTTAAACTGAGACCACGCCAGTCGCCAGTGACAGTACCGGCCTCGCATCTTTCCTTACCTTCGAGCACTGCAATACACCAGAAAACATTTCATTATGCGAGACTAATGGATGTGATGCAACTACGAGTTTGATATACCAACGGAGGGTAAGCGAACTCAGCCTAACTTCACTTGATTGTGTGGTTTGGCGAGTACAGGAAACATGTGATCATTGCTAGGGGCAGCAATGCATTACAGCGCAAAGGGTCGCAGGGCGCAGTATTCAATGTGACAGACTGAGTTTGGTATATGGATCATGGTTTCAGAGTATGAGCCAGAAGATAATTTTTAACACATTCCGAACTATTACAAGGGGAGGAACATGTCGAGGAGAATGGGATATGCGCCCAACTCAGACTCCGGCTGCTCCGGTGCCAGACTCTTTGCATATTCGGCGCTACGGGGGCCCAGTCTCGGGCCCCCAAATACTTTCATAGGGTGACGCCGAGGTGATTCTTCCTCTTCCACCTCCCCACCCCGGGTGGATGTCTCCGTGCCTTTGCGGAGTGCAGCCACCACCAACCCCAATCCTCAAAGTGAGCTCTGGCTCCATTCCGTTGGACTGAACTCATGTGGACCCACTGCAGACCCTGTTCGGGCAGAACCAGCGATCGCACGACCGCAACAATCGCAACAAGGGCGCGCCGGACCCAATAACGTCGGGACATTCGGTCTTGCGGGATATACGGACCCGGCTGGTCTGAGACTTCCTGTGCGTCCTTCAGAGAGTACACAGGATCATCAGGCCGGGCGCTATGCATTTACGCATGTGCCCTGCCAGCAGTAAGTCCGCTGAATGGTCTCTTCGCGTAACTGACGATGGCTTGATACCTCTCAGAAATGTCCCTCCTGCTTTATCATCCACACGATCTAGAGTATCGATCGCCTCAGGCTCCGGTAACAGTAGTGTCCACTTCGTTCCTGCAGGATAGTGGCCAATCAACGCTTATCGTAGGAAATCCTTTGCCCAACGAAACTCCATCCAGGAGTGGGTTCCAAGAGAGCAGCTCCCCTCCGGCGATCCCATTTTCAGCACACTCAGCTATCGTTACGAGTGGTAATGGCCCTTTACTCACGAACGGCGAGGCCCTTGTGGTAGATGGAAATACTCTCAACGTCAACCTTTCGGTTATTTCTCCGTCATCGACACCTGTGCCATCTACTGAACCGCTCAATCTAGACCATAATCAGACGGTTAGTGGGTGCGTTCTCTACTCTACTCTTGTTTATACTTCACCAACAATATCCCAGCATGCCCAACTGGGTTGCTCTGATAAAGCCGCTTCCACACCCAGGGGAGACTGTCATTACACACCGTCGTGATAACCACTTCGCCCTCGAGATAATACTCGAGCACCTTCCGAAGGAACCACCCGACGGGTGCAGTGGAATCAAGGTTCCAGCAACTGCTTCTGTGAAGAATTATGCCGATACGACCGATAAAACTCTTCTGAGGTGCTGTATCCGCCTCTACGGCGCTACCACCAAACAACCCTATGAGGTCATGTGTGAAAGCTGCCAGAAACGAGAGGGCGAGAGAAGGAGAACCTCGGGCTTAATTGATTTCATAGCTGAGTACGACATGATTGAACTAAAGGATGGAAAAATACGTGTCGAGTTCAAATTTTGCTGTTACCCAAAATGCCATGGGCTAGGTGATACAGGATATCTGTGAGTCGAGTCGTGTCCACTGCCTCTGGGCCTGACCATTTCATAGTTTGGATATCGTACTCTCCGAAGACAAGGACCAGAACCATGTAGTGGCTCAATGCCGACTTCCGTTCTCCTTTAAGATCGTATCCAAGAGACGAAAGAGACCGCGGCCCGAAGAAGAAGAAGGAAATTCTCTAGCTCCTGAACGACCTGCCAAACGACCCCGACCAGATGACTCCAATGCCCCCACACAAGGAGGTTCCCCCAGCGGTGAGCAGGTTCACCATCCAGCACCAAATGTGGGCCACTGAACCGCCCCTCAAGGCGTTCAATTCCATAGAGACGGTCCCTCCAGTTCGCTTCCTCTCGTACCGACCCCTCAGCCTCCCCCGAACGCAGACCCTGGTTCTGCTCCAGTTATCATCATCGAGCCCCTAAGCCAAGCAACTTCCCCGCCGAAAAGAGATGGAGAACGTACTCCCACCCTCACGGAAGTGAATCCGGACTCGGGGTCCACCACAGGTGGTGTGAGGATCTGGCTCAAAGGGATGGATTTCCCGGCCCTCTTCCCTTTGTTCGCAAGATTTGGGGCCGCTGTGGTACCAACGGCAAGCGCGTGCTTCTTCCTTTCTAAGGCCCATCTCATCTTGTTTTCAAGACCTTCTCGTCATCCAACCTTCTCGCGTGTCATCTGCCTCCTAGAAGCATCCCAGGCGTCACCAGTGTTACGCTATCGAAGCACCCCCAGCCGAATGCGCCGGAATACGGAACCAGCATCGCGACGTTCCAATACAAAGGAGATCATGATGAACTGTGAGCCCCCTGAACACACAGAAGGTTCCGTACTCACTTGGATAAAGAATTTCAATACTTCTGCGTATTCAAGGACAAGCATACTCCCCACTGTTACAGGCACTTCTCACCGCTCTCAACAACCAAGGAAATTCGGCTCTACATCACGGCGCCATCTCAGCTGGTGAGCTCCGGTTCCGCTCTATAATGTCGATCTCATCAACGTCCATTACAGATCCCGTTCATGCCCGGCCGAAGTATCAATTCGGCAACGACGAGCCAACTCTCGGAAGTTTTGGTGTCGGACCGCCCGAACAACAGCATGGAGGGTTCGGCATATCTACATCTAGTCCTATCTGGTCTTTTCCGACCAATATGGCTAATCCGCTTTCCAATCAACCCCAAGATTCCCATTTTGGGGCAACACGGACTCCAGTACTCATGAATCAAGGATTTAACGCTTCGATTCCTTCGAGTACGACCCCACAACAGTACCAATGGAACACCAGTAGTCATTTCCCTCCCAGCGACTATTCCCTGGATCTTTTCTGTATACCCCCAATATTCAACCCCACGGGATACCCGCATTCGAATGGCCCATTGGGCCTTGTGCAGCAGAATCAGTCCTCAAGTGTTGCTGGAAACAACCAGAGTACTATGCCACCATTCGGAACCCAGGTGGAAGGTGGAATGTAGGTCTCTGAAAAGCTTGGTGATCATAAGCCTCATTCTCCTAACGTTCCAGGTACGATGCATATCCAGCGTCGATCAGCGGCCAATCTTCTTATCAAAAAGATCCTCAAGACCAATATTCCACTTCAGTACCTTTCAGCGGAACAATGTCTTCCCGGACTGAATCCCAGACACATGGGAATCTTTATGCAACCACCGATCCAGCTCACACGACATATGAAACCGTCAACCGCCTCGGGTCCTCGCCCATAAATGGTTATGGTAATCAAATGGAGAACAACGTTCTCATGAATACTCCCCTTGTGAACCCAGGACAATCTAGTCCTGCGCAGAGCAACCAATTGATTCCTGATTCCGTTGGTAGCATTCCATATATGGATCGGTCGCCCAGAAAAAGGCGCAGAGCAAAGCGCCTAGCAAAGCGCCTACTCTCGTACAGTGATTCAGGAAGCGACAGCACGCCCCTGCCCAGCATCTACAGCGCCTTAGTCGCGAAGGGCGGCCCGACGAAGGACTACTACCCGGCTGCTGAAATGGTGGCACAACGCGATCTCGAGGCCGCCAAGGGCAGTGAGGGGTTCCAATATGGTGAATCCGTGTTGCTGATTCCGCAATCTGCCGCGGAGGAATTTGTTACGGAGCAACCGAGGCCCGCAACTCCGAGTCCGCATGGCCGTGTCACTCCCACCGACCCGGATATTGAACTGGGTTGCGCCGTTGAGAGGAGGAATATGGAATATCTTGAGTCTCAAGATGAGCAGGCGTCGCAAGATGACAGTGCGGTATGTCCGGCGTCTTCTTTTCATTTTTGCTTCTACTGACGGGCGCTCTGTAGCATACAGACTTCGGAGAAGAGTGTGCATCAAACGCTCGCACCCTTCTTTCGGGAATCTCAGTCAACAATATTTCCGACTATCATCATTTACCTCCACCGGATAACCCAGACCCCCTCGTAATTCAGTATGGCGCTATCAAGGAATCAGCTATGAGATTGCCGGCGCTCCCTGCTTTCCGGTCTCTACCAAGGAATCATGGCCCAGAACCGCGAGAGGACCTAATCGAAACTGGCCTGGTGAAAGGCCTTAGCTCTCTTCAAGTACAATCCAACTTCCAGGAGGTCGTGTCTACAACGAACGACTGGGGCCAAAACCTCGCACATTTATCCATCCTCCATGGCTATCCATCTCTTCTGGGCCATCTCGTCGATTGGCATATCGACCTCACTATTGCCGATGCAAATGGTTTGACCGCGCTTCATTACGCCTATATGAAGGGCGATCTGGACAGTGTACGGATCTTGAGGGGAGGTGGTGCATCTGAAAGCGTGGTAGATAAACTAGGTCGAACACCTTTGGACCTACGGCCAGAGGATTTCGGCTCAGTCATTGACGCTGATGCCAAGGTCGCTGTCGGTTAGTCCACCCTCTGGGAAATGGTATTGATGAGAGTGTGGCGTGTTGAGAAAGGTTCAACACACTTGATCTTGGTAGTAATAATAATTTGGAGTATACAACCTTTGGATGAATTCCTGCACTTTCACGCCCGTAATTGTACCTAGATCGTGCTCCAAGTGTCTATATGCAATATTTTTATATCTGGATGACCAAAGAGACATTGAGTGGCCGCCAATATTTTAGGAGGGCACTGCTGGAAACAAGGTGCATCGTGCTGACAGGCATAGCGGTGGCTGGCCTCGTTGAGAGCAACAATGAGGTTGGCCAGGAGACGATCAGGGCTATGAGGTGGTAGTGAGGTGCAAGATAAGCAAGAAAGTCAGCTGTTTAACAGTGAGAACTATTGTAGCCTCCACGCTCCTTGTCTGGCCAACCAAAAATTCTGCCCACCCCACCTTGGAAGGGGAGAACATCATATCAGGTTTACTAAGCGAACAGTGGCAGGACTTACAAATGATTTATGTGAAATAAATGTCATGCAAGATTTGTTTTTGGGCGAGCAACTGGCAGTGCCCGGACAAGAAATGCTGATATCAGAGGAGGTGACACCTTCACAAATACCTTGGATTGACGGAAGAGTAACAGGAAAGGCACTCCCATCAGGTCCCCACCACTGTCCCTAACGAAAACATTGATAATACAGGGCTAGGACAGTGGCTTGGTTCACCTTCTAGTCTGCTCTCGTCCCATCTTGTCATCTCCTGGGACTTCCGCATGTCCAACTATACAGTTCCTTGTGATGGGACAATATTTATGAAACTGGGAAGAAAGGACAGGAGAATATTCTTGCCCTGTGGTATTGAAAGGATTAAGGTCCTACTATATTCTATGGTAGTCTCTATTGTGAGGAGAGAGAGCTAGAAGGGAATGCAATTGGAAGGCTTCATATAGTCGATGAAAGAAGGTAATACTTGAAGCATTTTGGATGATGGAGGATCACATTCCCTGGCATACCTCGTGAGGTCATCTATGAGAATATTTGTAGTGAGCTTGTTCATTGGAGATGTGCAACATTCCGAGATTGAATATAGTTGAGTATAGCGTCGTAATCGTATGATTAGTCAGTATCATAATACATCCAAAGTACGAGCGAGTACGTATCGATGGGATCGCATTTTAATCCATGGGGCTGCAGGCCTCGCTCAGGCTCAACCAGATATACATGAGCTGCGTCACGGCAACCTCACCCGCAAGATGGATGGGTAATGCACGGTTGAGTGTAATTAACATTTGATTGTACCTCGCATGCATTTCGTCTATGTCAGCTGCTTGTAAATAAAGCACTCCCGTAGCAGGCAAAATAACCGTTCATGACTCTCTATTTTCCTCACATATCCTCTAGCGAACGTGTAAAGCCGTTATAACCTTTTGGGTTCCAACCATCCCCCGGGCAACCAGTCGTTGTTACCCTATCGCTGGGTAAGCACCCGTCGCCGTTATCGCTTTATAGTCTGTTTTTTCTTCTTCGTATTTTCCCCTCAATTTTTATTTTTATTACCTTCCGAGCTTTCAGGCCGATTATTTTGTTGATTCTTATCTCCCGGGTCCCTCGTGATTAATTATCATTTGTCTCTACATTGGCCATTGCTTACGGTCTAAAACCTATGACTCCATCGCCGACTTCCGCCGTTCAGAGCTGATCAGCTCTCATGAGGAACGCCAGGCATAGGCTCTGTAAACTGTGTACTATTTAAACGTCTCCTTGATCTGGCGAGTAATGGACGCCACAAGAACGGACTGAAGTGAACCTCAATCGCTGTCCGACAAGCCTCGCGAAGAGTAATTCTTGTTCCAGGGAACTATTCTAAGCATAAAGTGAATACACCTCGTCACGAGAATAGATGCAAGTGAAGGAACGTCTATGACGGGTTTGGACGAGCTATAGAGAATTCGACTTTGTATCTCATATTAGAAAAGAGCACTCATTCCCTTATGATGACCACTAGAACCGCCACCTCCTTTGATAGAAACAATTCCCAAGCTCCATTGTTTGATGTATCGGTGCTTGGACAATGGCTGCCACCCAGCCTCTTTATGAGGACTTCCTACAAAAAGTTCCTTGTAAGCTACCTTTGCGTTTGCAGGACAATATTTCAAGCCTCTTAAGCCTCAATTTGAAGCATGGACGACACGAAAGGCGGAAGGAGCACCGCACGGGAAGGTGTTGGGACTTGCTAATCAAGGCATTAGCCACCAGTGTTACATCGGCTCTCATACAGGTTCTCTTTCTCTAACGATAGTCAATCCCTATACTGTCTTATTGCTCGTGTAGATGTTGGCTGGTTCATTGTACAACCGTGTGTATGGAGCGCGAGAAAGCGAAAGAACATCACGGTGCTCCTACTCGAAAGAGTACCTTGCATTGGAATGCCTGCAATGTAAAGGTTTGAGAGGTCACTAGAGGTACTTCCTGGCAACAAATACCGGCCAACAAAGGGACTTCACTCTCAATCTGAGTCCAATTACCCCCGTCCAGCACAAAGATATTGTCAGAAATTGGACCTCCGAGGACTTGTTCCATGCCTGTGGCACCTGCACCAGTGCCGGATTTACATATTTGCAGTACCCGCACCGGGCCGGTTTCGCATCTGTTTCGCGCCTATTTCACATGTGTTTTGCACCCGTTTCATAACCGTTTAGGTAGTCCTAACTTTCAGCGTCATACACAAGGGGTTAATCTGGGCCCCCCGCTCACATATTATTCCGACAGATGTCACAATAAGTACACGAATGAGACACCCAATGTCCTCATACTGAGACTTCTTTACAGGGTGACTTTGATAAACCCTGTTCCTCTGTCCAGACACACCAACATCATGCAATCCAGCAACTCCCTCGACTACGATACCTGTGTTAAGGAGGGAGGAGAAGGTATTACGGGACGAGTCTTCAAGCTATGTGTCACCTGGAGGGACAAACCTGTTTCCTGTCAGGTACTGTACCACGTCGAGGGGACGGACCGGAAATCTTGAGGACAAGGGGAGACCTTGAGGGTTGACGAATGCGACAACAAGCAAAGTCTCAGAAAGGGGAGTCAAGTTGAACGGGTGGACTCCGGACAAGAGGAGAATAGAACGACGGAGGAATTGAGTAATGGGGCACTTCGAGTTGATCCCAAAACTGGAGAACTAGGTAACGAATACAGTTGTCTAAATACGAAAAGTAGAATGACAATCGCTACCTAGTTCCCCAGTTTTGGGATCAACTCGAAGTGCCCCATTACTCAATTCCTCCGTCCTTCTATTCTCCTCTCGTCCGGAGTCCACCCATTCAGCTTGACTCCCCTTTCTGGGACTTTGCCTGTTGTCGCATTCGTCAACCCTAGCCCTCAAGGTCTCCCCTTGTCCTCAAGACCTCCGGCGTCCGGACTTCCGTTCCCTCGTCCCGGACTTCTGTCCCCTTGAAGTGGTACAGTACCTGACATTTCCAAATTCTGGACAAAGTACGAGAGGTGCAGGAACTTCTGCGCTTTTTGCTGTCCGCACTCGAAGAAATTCTCAACGGCCGATCCTTGCTACCACTATCTTTGTTTCACTGACGGCGTGTGCT
>Ga0307513_10012648_pt1 | contig 10403 bp, 10 predicted proteins | sample 15_EM_MG_FD_202174 | JGI IMG/M metagenome (GOLD analysis project Ga0307513, IMG submission 202174) | Populus trichocarpa ectomycorrhiza microbial communities from riparian zone in the Pacific Northwest, United States - 15_EM | ecosystem: Host-associated > Plants > Roots > Unclassified | place...
TTCCGTCAGTATATACCGACCGTATTGCTGACGAATTATATAGATTTTTGAAAAGTTGCAACGGTGTGATGATGTGGATTTTTTTCAGATGATTTTACCAATGGAATGACCGAGGGATTCAAACTGGGATCTCCGTACAGTGACGTGGCACATTCACCGGCGGACTTACCGACAGAATGTTTCGTCGGTGATTCCATCGGTAAAAGCCAATATATACCTACTCTGCCGACTCTTTCTTCCTCTATTTCTCTTTCTTCTTCCCCTTCTTCCCATCCCAACTCTCCCCTCCCAAATTGCAGCCAACCACCCATCCCATTTCTCCCCCTCTTCTCAACACAAGCACTCAAGTTTCTTATACTTTTAAATGTGGTCACAACATCCGTTCTCCGAGCAATTTATTGTGGATTTTATCATTTTTTGTAAGTAAATCTATCATTTTTAGTTTTAACATTTAAATGTCAATTTTATTGTTTTTTATTGTTTTTTTTAGTATATCTATTTTGTTAACATAGTACTTGTTTGATTGTTATTTGTCAAAGAAACTTGTAGTATAAATGTATAATTTTGTAGTTGTTATAGTTTGTTTTAGATTTTGTCAAATTGTATTTGTTTGTAAATTGTTGAAACTTTGTTTGAATTACACCGAATTAGATGTGTTGTGATGAAATAAATTATAGCTTGTTTAATGGGTCCGTTTTAATTTTTATCAATTCTATTGCGGAGTTGTGATTTCTGTAAATTTATATATGTATAAATTTGTATGGACGTTGATAATTGATAATTAATAATTAATAATTAATATTTAACATAAGTGTTTTTTTAGTTTGTTGGATAATGTCGAGACAAACCAATATTTTTGCAAATTTATTTACGTAACATAGTTAATTAATACATGTTGTCGTCATAATTTTATAGAGGTTCGATAGAAGTCATAGATGATCATTCATGGATGTATCAGGACGCACCCCAAAGATTGCGGAGGATGGATTATTGTAACGGAGTTTAGGGTTTTATTAATTTCACAACATCTATTCCGAGGAATTTTACTAATGGCGGTATTAGGTGTCCATGCAGGAAGTGTAAAAATAAAAAGTTTCTGCATCAAGATGTTGTTTCTAATGAGGGTTCATGGAAGATTACTTGTGTTGGTATGCACATGGAGAACTATTTGTTTCTAATGAGAGCATGGTAGAAAGGGTGGTTGGGTTAACTTCTAGTGCTAGCAACATGCATGAAGTTGTAAATGACAACAGTAATCCTTACAAGAATATAGTTATGGATGCAATGAGAATGAATGAAGGTAATGTCAGTGATTGTCCAATCATAGAAGAATAACCTAATGCAGATGCAGCAAGTTTTTTTGATCTGTTGAAAGATTCTGACGAACCATTATGGGATGGTTGCACGAACCACAACAAATTATCGGCCGTAGCACAGGTGTTCACCATCAAGTCAGATCACGGGTTGAGTAAGGCCGGTTATGACAAGATTATCGAAAAGGCGAGAAGCATTTTACCTGAAGGGAACAGGCTGAAAGAGAACTTCTATGCTACAAAGTCCATGATGAAACCCCTCGGTTTAGGATACCATAAAATTGACATGTGCCCTAACTTCTGCATGTTATACTACCTTGAAAATGTTGAGCTGATCGAGTGCATGACATGTGAGCATTCCCGTTACAAACCCAGAAGTGGCAGGGGAAAGACTCTCGTGGCATATAAAAAACTTAGATACTTCACAATCACACCTAGACTGTAGAGGTTATTCATGTCACCAAGGACTGCTGAGCACATGACATGGCACCAATCACATCATGCGGTTGATGGAGTTATGAGCATCCTTTTGACGGTGAAGCATGGAAACACTTTAATAGTGTGCATCCTCACTTTTCAGTTGAATCAAGGAACGTGCGTCTTGGGTTGTGTACAGACGGATTCAACCCATTCGGGTCATTTGCTGCTCCTTATTCTTATTGGCCGATCATACTGACCGTTTATAACTTGCCATCGAGGATGTGTATAAGGCCAGAATTCATGTTTTTATCTATGGTCATACCAGGTCCGAGCAGTCCGGGAGTGGAATATAGATGTTTGTCTTCGACCGTTGATTGATGAGTTGACGTAGTTGTGGTCCTCTGGAGTTTTGACTTATGATATCTCGAGGAAACAAAATTTTGTTATGAGAGCGGCTTTGATGTGGACTATCAATGATTCCCAGCTTATGGAATGGTTTCTGGTTAGAGCACGCATGGAAAACTAGGATGGCCATACTGTTTGGAAAACAACAAGGCATTTAACGCTAACAAACGGGGTTAAAGCTTTTTTTTTATTATCACCGTCGTTTTTTGCCACCGAATCACAGGTACAGAAAGAACAGAAAGAACTTCTTTATTTGTCGAGTTGAAAAGGATGTTGCACCCCCACGTCTTTCTGGTGAAGAATTGCATGATGTTGTATTAGAGTACGGTGACATTGTGTTTGGTCTCCAATCAGGTAAGTAGAAGTTTCCTGGTTTTGGTTTGACCCATAATTGGGTAAAGCGAAGTATCTTTTAGGAGCTTTCTTATTGGAAGACCAATCTTCTCCGCCATAACCTTGACGTCATGCACATTGAAAAGAACATGTTTGAGAACATTTTCAACACTGTCATGGATGTAAAGGGGAAGACAAAGGACAACATCAAGGCTAGATTGGATTTAGCGTTGTTCTGTAACCGTAAAAATATGGAGTTGGTTTATGATGGGTCATGGGTTGCAAAACCAAGAGCAAGTTTCGTGTTAGAGAAAAACGCACAACTACTAGTCTACGTTTTCCCGATGAATATGCTTCGAACATATCAAGGCTGGTTAATACGGAGGAATGTAGATTATATGGAATGAAGAGTCATGACTGCCATGTGTATATGCAAATACTCATCCTATTAGCTTTTCATGATTTGTTGCCAAAGGGGATATGGGATGCACTCACGGAGATTAGTCATTTCTTCAGAGATATATGCTCCAGTAAGTTGAATGTTGATCACATTGAAAGGCTTGAAACGAATATCGTCGAAACAATATGCAAACTTGAGATGATATTCCCTCCATTATTTTTTTACTCAATGGAGCATATACCCGTAGATTTACTGTTTGAGGTAAAAGTTGGAGGACCGGTGCAGTAGAGATGGATGTATCCATTCGAGAGGTTAGATATTACAGTTGCAACATAATTCATAATTAAATGTTTTTTTATTTTTTTAATTGATAATTTTTGTTTAATTCTATATATGTAGGTACTTGTTCAATCTTTAAAAAATGGTTAAGAACAAGGCGCATGTTGAGGCGTCAATATGTGAAGCCTATATTGTTGAGGAGATCTCAACATTTATCTCATACTATTTCGGATCTCATTTGAGAACGAGGATCAACGATGTTCCATGGCATGATGATGGTGGTGAAGTGCCTTCAAGTGAGAACTTGCCAATATTCTTCAATCCTGGATGACCCACACTTAAAAATGTCATAAGAGGAAGATATTTGTCTGAAATAGAGTTCAGACAAGCACACAATTATGCCCTATTTAACTATGATGAGCTGAGACCTTTTATTAAGTAAGTAGATGTTCTACTTAAACTTTGTCAAAAATGTACTATTTATATATTGTGATATCATAAACTAAGATAATTTAGAACAACCTTGCAAACAACATCGATGATATTTACTGTCCAATGACTTACAGCTGACCGAATCCCAAATCTTTCAATTACAAGATGAACAATTTGTCACGTTGTTTAGAACACATGTAAGTCCTATCACAAACTCATTATCTCTTGCAAGGTAATTGCACATCAATATTACAGAATATCTGTTTATTGATTATTGTTGTATTTGATATACAAGGTTTATCAAATGGGAGATAGTGTTGCTATTTCACTGTCTTTACTAAGCCTGAGCCCTGAAAGAAAAGTCAAGTGTTATAACGAGTATTTTGTCAATGGATATGTCTTTCATACTCAAGAATACGGGCATGGAAGAAAGACATGCAACAACGCTGTTTGTATTAAGGGATCAACTTCTAGTGAGTTTGAAGTTGACTATTATGGTAGATTAGAAGAGGTCATCGAACTGCAATATCATAGCGAGCAGAATAGAGTGTTTTTATTCAAATGTTATTGGTATGACACAACTGATTAAAAAATCAAAGTACATCCTCACTATAGTCTCGTTGAAATTAACTCAAAAGCTAGACTCTGCAACGTAAACGATGTCTTTTTTTTTCGCAAAGCAATGCCAACAAGTTTATTACACATACACCCTTTTCTTTAGAAAGGATCGATCAAGAGTTGATTGGTTATCCGTTTTAAAAACCAAACCCAGGGGTCATGTCGAGGTTGTTCAGTATGAGAACAAAGACACAAGTGTGATAGATGAAGTATTTCAAGCTAGTGAGTTGGTTGAACCATACCGAGTTGCTCCTTCAATTGACTTAGAATAAAATTTGATTTTTTATGTTTTTTATGATAATCTTGTTGATGTTGACGCAGAGGAGTTGAATGTTGTTTTGAGCTCTAGTGGACTAGAGAATGTTGATGAAGAAGATGATAACCACATTGAAGAGTGCAATGAAGCTGATAACAATTCAATTGAGGACGGAGATGAAAATTCTGACTAAATATGCTGTAAAGCCTTTTTTTTATATAATGTAATATTATGGATGATATTTTAGAACATGAAATATTTATTTTATAATTGATTGCTCTTGTTATTGTGTTGTGCGTGCTGTAAGTTTGCAATTTAAGTGTTTGTTTAGTAGGATAGACAAACAATACAAACAAAACATGCGAAAGCTTGACACGAACACCAACGGATAGACCGACGGATTGTGTCCCATCGGTATTTTACCGAGATTTGCAAAAAAACTACAGCATTTTACCACAATCACCGATGGCTATAACGACGGAATAGGTCCCGTCGATATTTTACCAAGAGTTGTGAAACAATTACAGCCCCTGCCATAATCACCGGCGCGTTTCCCGATGAAATCACCGATGGATGGTGCACATTCCATTACGTGCGACTGTCAAACTGCCTGGTCGGTCGCACAGTTACCGATGGAATCACCAATTGACGTGGCAAATCCAATGCGCCCATGCTATAACATCTTTTTACCGATGGATTTGCTGACGGACTTCAAAAAATCTGGAGGGATTTTCAAAATTTTAGTTCGAAATTCAAAAAAATACCGACGGAATTTAATGCCACCACCCAAAAAAATATTATTCTATGTTCTGTCGGTAAAATTGCAGTATAAAACCGACCACCCCCCTCTGCGGTTCATTTTTTCTCGGCTCCTCTCATTTCTTCTCTTCTCCTCCTGTAAATCCTTTGCGTTTCTCATTGTATTTTTATTGTTTTGATTGTAGTTTTCAACATATTAAAAGGTATGATTCTCTTTTCTTTATCTTTGTATTTTTTTTACTTTTTTTTAATTATGATTATTTTTGTGGTGTTCTTTTTTTGTGTATTGTTTGTAGATAAAATCTTGAAATCAACATACTATTAAGGTAAACATTTTTCATTCCTAAAGTCTTTAGTTTTTTCTTTTTATTTGTTCAATTTATTTTATTGTTTGTATTGCCATAATAATTGAAAATTTTGTTAAATTTGAATTGTTTTTTATTATTTCAATTAATTTTAATTGTTATTTATGAATTTGTATAGATGTTAGTTGAAAATATGACCGATGTTGAATTTCTATAGATGTTAGGTTGTATAGAGTTGATTTTGCAATATTTGTAGGTATGAAAACTGTGGGTAGTCACTAATATAAGAGAGGTGCTGGTGAATGTTTCTTAAATAATTGAATTTAATTATTTAATTATTTGTATAAATTTGTGTAGATGTGTAGAATGAAAATTGGCTTGTGGATATTATCAATATTTGTAGGTATGAAAACTGTGGGTAGTCTCTAACATATGGGAGGTGCTGATGAATTGTTTTTAAATAATTGAATTTAATTATTATATAAATTTGTGTAGATGTGTAGAATGAAAATTTAATTATTTTATTCTTTGTATTTTAATAATTATTTGAAAATTTAGTTTCTTTTAATTGTTATTGTTGAATTTTCCATGGAAATGTTAATTAAAAATGAAGAATTAAATTTCATTGTTTTATCTCAATTTTATTATATTAAGGATTGTTATGTTTTTTATTATTTTCATTAATTTTAATTGTCATTTATGCACTTCTATAGATGTTAGTTAAAAATATATAGATGTTAAATTTCTAGAGATGTTAGGTTGTTTATAAGATTTTCCAATGTAGTCAATTGGTTTGTGGTTATTGTAAAGATTTACAGGTTTGAAAAATGTGAGTAGTCTCCAATATAGGGGAGGTGCTGCCAATTTGTTTTTTAAATAATCGAAGTTACTTATGTAATTATTCGTATAAATTTGTGTAGATGCGTAGAATGAAATTAACAGCATGTCGTCAGCAGACGGTTGCAGCTAGTTCTTCTAGCAGCGAGGGTGACTTATCCTTAGGTGCTGATCACGAAGAGGCATCTGCACCAACTTGTGATGCTGCCTCTTCTAGTGTGGTTTCATAGCGCAGAGGTGGTGTGCCTTCACAGCGGGGTTAATTCACCCGCAAGTACCAAGCACAATGAAAGGTTGACATTTCAATGTCAGTTTGTTTAGGTTTTTGTTTTTTTTTATACTTATAACATAATTTATGAACAACTAATTAATATTTTATTAATTTTATTTAATTTCAGGTTCACAAACATTGAGGCTACCCAGACAATAATATCGGCGTTTAAATCATCGATGGAGATTTCATTGTTTCAATGGAGTCAGGTTTCCAGACATCCTGAGTGGAGACCTAATATCGATGCATGGTTTTGACGATTTTAGGTAGGTGTTAACTTTTAATTTCCAGCTTATTTTCAATAAATTATTTTTATAATTTTATATTTTGTACTATTTTTATTTTAAATGAATTATTTATACACAACATAAATTTGAGTGGGATAGCGTGGACAATAATGTTGTGAGGAAGGTATGAGAGAATCACGCGGCAACTAGGTAACATCGAAAATAATATAATTTTTTGTTTTATAATTTTATGTTCTAAATTCTAATTTGTTACTATGGAAGTAGGTTGCAGAGAGTTCTGAAATATTTACTGCCTATGCCACAATCACCGACGGCCAGTCCGTCAGTGATTACCGTTGAAAATACAGACGGAATAAGTCCGTCGGTAAAGTTCTCGCGAAAAAAAAAAATTTGGCGCGCTTCCCCGTCTGAAAGACCGTCGGTGTTTGGTTTTCTTATTTCCGACGGAATTAGCGATGAAACGGGGAATTACCGACGATCAATATTCTAACAGACGGATTCCGTCGGTAAAAATGTTACCAATAAATTGTGTTTCTTACACCGACGGAATGAATCCGTCGGTAAAATTGTTTTATGGTATAGTGAGTTTTTTTAGTTTATTTTTATTTAGCTGTATATAGTTTCTTTACATTTAGATTATACAGATTTCTTTTGACTATTTAATTGCATTATGTAATATAAATGCAATACTAATTTATTTTTGTATTTTTATATTTCTCTTTAAGTTCTTGAAATGTTTAAGAATTTTATAAAGAACTAAAACTAACAAGGAGCATATATTAGAAATTGTTATTTAATATCAGAACGAATCCACTTTTTACCGACAATGGCATGGCGTAATTAATTGTAGGCTAAGACAAGAAATTACTTCCTGAATATCAGTAGATAACTTTCCAAACAAATAGCTGTTGAATTTTATCATGTTTTCCATGTAGCATTAGCTTATTTATTATTTTTTTCCATATACCCTAGCATTAGCATTTTAATCTACATATTTTCTTCCTTCTTCCAATATATTTCTCCTCGTATCACTGGTAAACAAAATTTAATGCTCGCGAGCTCACCTGACGAGCGTATGTCAGTTTTAGGATTTCAAGATTTGATAAATGTGATCCAACGAACTAAAAACTGGCGCACGTGATGATTAACACACCTCCTGTCACCTTAATTGGTGCCATAAAATCATCAATTGCAATTTGAATTTCAAATTAAATATGTTCAAATCCCTAGAAATGCTTTGTATTCCTGACAGCTTCATGTTCAATGAGTATATATATCTTGGACAAAGGTTGTCAAACTCGCGAGTTAATTCGTAAAATTATTTAATTTTACGAGTTAACTTGCATATACCGTGTACAATTGGGTTAGAAACTTGAAATCCAACAAACTCGGTTAAACTCGGGCAACTCAAACCGAGTTTACGAGTCTGACAAACTCTTCAACTCTTCAACTCTATGTGTATTTGTTAACTGACAAACTCTAGGATCTCCAACTCTCTGTTGATCTCTTTGTTCATCTCAAACAGAAGAAAAACACCTAGGCTTGGAGGTCCAGAGAAGATTACTGGAAGCAACACGGATCCAGCTACGAAAGATGACGACGCATCGTGCCACGCTGCGTGCATCGAGGTTGTTCAAAACCCTCAACATCAAGTCCGTACCAAACAGATCTAATGGGTCTTGAGTTATTACTTACAGGGAGAGTGAGAAGATACAGCAGAGGGTGGTGAGTGGAGTCGGGGGAGAGAAGATGAGAGAGTGCATCAAGGGCAGTTGATTTTGGTGATGATGCTACAAATTTCTTGATCAAACGGTTAGTAGCTGAAGTATCTCTTGTGGCAACGGTGGGCATTGGGCAATACTGCAGAGAAAAAACGCTGGGCTTGTTTGCTAATTGCTTCTAAATATTTAAAGTTGTTCCACTTGGTTGATAAATTCAGAGGTGGTGATGTTGGCTGTGAAATATAAGATAGTGGACCAATGGTTGTTGACTGTGGCTGAGGTGGTGATGTTGGCTGTGAATTGTGAAAGAAAAAGTTTTATCATTTATGTTTTCTTTGTTGTCGTGTTGTGAGATTGAGATTCATTTCTGCCCATTGCTTTATGAATAAAAAACATCAATTAAGAAGGAAAGACATGAGAAAAACAATGTGGATTGACTTTGTGAGTAAAGTTATAGAAACTAATCCTTAATTATTTTTTAAGTTTTAATTAATTTTTTTAATTGTTTTAATGTATTAATATTAAAAATAAATTTTAAAAAATAAAAAAATATATTATTTTAATACATTTCAAAGTTAAAAACATTTTAAAAAACAAGTTTATCATATTATTAAACAATCGCTAAACCCCACACTAAGTTATTATTTACTACTTGAGTGAAATTATTAATATATAATTAATTAAAATATTTTTCTTTTGATTTTATGATTTTATGATTTGAGTTTACGATTCGAGTTTATATTGTATGTTCTGTGTCGTGTCAAAAAAGCATTTTTGACAACCTTGCCTTGGACTCCATGATTCAGCCGATTTTCTTTCCTTTGAACATCAATTCTTCTTCAATATCTTTGAAAAACTTAGCAAACTGTTGGAAAAAAAGAATAAGGTGTAATAGCTAGTTTATAAAAACAAAGCTAAAAAACAAGAAAAAGAATGAGAGAAATGATATTTTATTTAAAGTTTTCTCAAAAGATTACATTTATAGCTCTTCTCTATGTTTGTGTATAATGCATAAGATTACAAATCTATTTATAGGTTTCAAATCCTAGTGATTAGTACTTAAAAGTGTATTTTTATCAAGGTTTTATATCATCATTTTGCACTTGAAGTATCAATAACTCCTTAACTAAACCATGTTTTATAATAACATATATAATAATATAAGATACCTTTAATTTATGGTAAATGTTCATCTTAAATTCAGGCCTATCACATAAATGAAAGAATTGATTGATGAGTTGAAGTACTGAAATTGAAAGGACAAAGAGATGGCCAAACTTAGAAAAGAGATGATTGATGCAGTCCAAACTAGAACACTGTTCAGTAATCGGGTCATATCTGGAGCTGTAGATCTCGGATTTAGGTCTTCTTTATATGGCTGGAAAGCTAAGACATAGGCCTACAACTTTCATGTGGAGTCCAAGATTTGACAAGGCCGTTTTCAAGTCCAAAATATAGCAACAACGAAGAAGTTTGAATCTGTCCTGCAGCCCAGACACTATTCAGTGTTCAGCCCATATCTCGAGTTCTAGAAGTCCAAATGATCTCAAATGTTTACCCTGGAAATATGAGACAATTTCCTAGAACTTTCATGATTTAAGTATGTTCAAATTATGACGTTATCAATGACGTTTTTGGCAGACAAGAAGATAAGAATTGTCACCAAGTCAAGATGTGGCCATCCATTCATCAATTAGTCAACAAATCAATAGTTCCGAATTTTGGCCTATAAAAGGAGGCATTTACCATGTATTTAGGCATCTTGGTGTTCAGATCAAGATCATGCTCTTGCTCTCTCTTTATATT
>Ga0307513_10012649_pt1 | contig 10402 bp, 6 predicted proteins | sample 15_EM_MG_FD_202174 | JGI IMG/M metagenome (GOLD analysis project Ga0307513, IMG submission 202174) | Populus trichocarpa ectomycorrhiza microbial communities from riparian zone in the Pacific Northwest, United States - 15_EM | ecosystem: Host-associated > Plants > Roots > Unclassified | place...
GACTTCACTTAAGAGTTTAAGCTATTGAGTTGAATTCGTTTTTTTACATGGTATCAAAGCCTTAATGACCAAGCGGTCACGATTTCGAATCTCACCATCTCCATTTATTTGATAAAAATTAAGTAATGTTGGTCTATGCAAGTTTTAAGTCAAAATGACTTTCACTTGAGGAGGTGTATTAGAGAATAAAATAAATTATATATTTGGACCTCACCTAATAGCTTGAGATGGTTCTTTAACACTTAGATCCATAAAACATTAAAATAAAGAAGATAAGAGGCAACAGAGCTCACATACCATCCATGATTATTTTCTATGTAAACCCCTCCTCGCCAAAAAAATAAAATATCTTGAATTAAGTTTCAAGACCTGGAAGCAAACAGAAAAGGAATAAAAACAAGAAAAGAATCAACAAATACACAAATAAAATAAAAAAAATCAGAAAGTAAAGAAGACGGCTGAGAGGGAGGGAGGGAGCACATACAAGTCTTTTCTATGATAGGGTAGTCGAGTAACAATAGGGTTATTGTGGGTTGAGTTGTGATTGGTGGATAAAAGAGAGGAAATGTTGGTTCGGGTTAATTGGTAGAAGGTCTTAGGAACGAATCAGGCTATGTTTATTGTTTTCGTTTCGTGCTATAATGAGAGAGAGAGAGAGAGAGAGAGAGAGAGAGAGAGAGAGAGAGAGAGGTTGTTCATATGAGGGACCTTGTGATAGAAGTTGGTTTGGTTGGTTTCTAGTGGAGGAGATGTTTTGGTAGAGGAAGATAAAGAAAGTAGGGAGATGGAAAGAGTAGGGAGAAATGGGGCAACTTGATTTCGGAGATAGGGTTTATGAGGAGAGAAAAAGAAGTTTTTATACATGTTTGCTTTTTATAGTAGGGTTTAATTTTGGTTGAACTAGTTTGATTTGTTCTGGTTTAATCAGTTCATGCTTTTAAAATCAAAACTGAACTAAACCGAACCGAATCGAACTAATTTTTTAAAGTTTCTTAATTGGTTCATTCAATTTTTTTCCCGGTTTGGTTTTTTTGATTAATTGTTTTATTAGTTTTCATGGTTTAATTGGTTATTTTATTGTTTTTCTCACCCCAACTTGCCATAGACATAACACATGTTAGTCCTATCTTTTTGTTTATATTGAAAAAAAAAACATTGTATATTATTATCCTGTTAAAACATGGTAATGAGCATTTTACATAAGCAAATTCAAGATTGATACTTTAAATAATATAACAATTAGCAATCATGGGCTAAAATGACCAAGATTTTAGAGATGCTTGGTGGGGCTAAAAGACATCATGAACTGAATGGGTTGCATGTATACTAGCTAAGATCTTTTCCTTATTAGTCTTAAAAAAATAAATTAAAATCATTATTCTAGTATTGGGATGTTTGTTTCCTTGTTAAGATGGACTAAGTGTTAATGTTCTAATAATTGATTTTTTTTATTTAAAGCTGACTCTAGGTTTGTTATTTTTCTACTTTTTAGAACCATAATAAGAATTAGAATTTAAATGGATGTATTTGTTGTAATTTTTTAATATGCTCTAACACATAATTTCAATAAAAGATTTTCAATAATTTATCTTTCTCATAATTTAACTTTCTTACAATTTATCCTAGAGATGTTAATCAACTCTATTGTAAAAAACTAAGAATAACATCATGGATAAAACTCTCATGAATCTTGTCTTTGAGGATCAAACAATACATTTGTTAACATCAATATATAAAAAAAAATGCTAAAGAATCCAAACCTTTTATATTCTCATAATTTCCACCAATCATCATTGCAATGGGTATTTAAGTTCAACTTACACCTCCAATCACACCATTACCATTGCTAATAGGGACTTCTATGGTCTTTTTAGGCATTTCTCTCATTTCTCATGAGCATTCTCATACCACTATTTAGGGTGGACAATCAACTCAATTATATTCCTTAGTATCCTATCAAACCTTGTATGCAAATTTCCTCTTCCACATTTAATAATCAACTCGACTAGATTTTTACTCAAATGAAACTAACTAATTCTCTTAGAAAGAGTTAATCATTTAAGAAGGTTCAGAAGCTGCTATGTAAGAAATTTTATTTTATTATTTTGGCAGTTTTAGGTATTCCTCGGTCAAAGCGAGCAGGGATTCTATTTTTGTGGTTGCAATTAGGTTTTGTAGGATAACACATTTTATATCTTATCTTAAAATTGATGATACAACTAAAATTGCGAACTCATTCGTTAGAGAGATAATTTGGCTTCACAGATTCTTATAAGCATTATTTCTGATCGTGATGTTAAGTTTCTTAGTTATTTTTTGGAAGGTTTTGTCGGGCAAATTAGGAAAAAAATTGTTATTTTCTATTACTTTCCATCCATAAATAGTTGATCAAACTGAAATAGTAAATAATATTTTAACTACATTGTTAAGAACTATCATTCATAAGAATTTGAAAAATCAGAAAAATTACTTGTTGTTTATTGAACATACATATAATAAGAGTATGCATTATATAGTAATTGTTTTCATTTTGAAATTGTTTAACTTTAATCATTTAACTCTTTAAGATTTAATTTCTTTAGTTATTGATAAAATAATTAGTCTTAATAGCAATAGAAAAACACAAGTAGTGAAAGCTTTCCAGGTAACACTTTCCCTGTATACTTTTAAAAATTGTATTTTATATTTTATTATTTATATAATTGATTTCACTTTATATATTAAATTAGAAACCTATGAAGTTGGTAAACAAAAAAAAGTCTAAAATATTACAAGTTTGTCATTATAATTGTTTTAATAACCAAAATACACTAGTAATTTTTGCATCTTTTTCTTCCTCTTATTCACACTACCATTTCTCTAAATCAAAACCAAGTCTTTTTTGCTTCTTTGTATTTTTATTTTCAAATCCATGATTAAAAAAAAAAACTCAACAAATTAAACTAAAATTAGAATTCAAACTTTTTTTTCCCAATTACACAAACCTAAAAATCAAAACAAAAATAACTAATAAATTTCAAAACAAATCCATTCTAACTTGCGCAAGAGGAACAAGAAAGTCTTGTTAGTTCATTTCATGAGCAATTTCTAGTTGTTTCTGGTCCAAATTACATCGATCAAAGTAAAAATCTCATTGCCATCAAAACTTCTCTCGATATTGTTTCTTTATATAAATATATATTTGCTTGGCCATAACTAAGAATAATAATTACAGGTCTGCACTGCGGTAAATGGTGAATCCTTTGCCTTTAGTGCAATCTGAAGAGAAAATAAAAAAAACCCGGTGGTAGTTAATAGTTATAATCGGAAAGTCTGGTTCTGGAAAGAGTGCTCATCTCTCTCAATGCTTCACCACGGAGGTTGCACCAAATCTGGAATCATACTGTCACTCAACCCCGTCGAGTCGTTGTTGTCCCCATTGCAAGGTTTAAATAAAAACTCTCAAGAAACTTCATGTGTTTGGTAACTCTTTCGAGAAAATTAAAACAGAGAGATATTATAACAATGGCATGTTGCATTCCACTTGACTAAACTTGTATGAATGATTCTTTAACAGACGCGCACTCCCACCGGCTTCCACATCCTCCCCAACAAGTATTTCTAAGATTATGGAAATGGTCATGTGTTTTCGGTTTTTAGATCTTAGTTTTAGTTTTAGTCTTTCATTTACTGTGTTTTTATAATCGGACCGTCTGCGTTGGTGAATTCCCAAGAAAAGATTTTTCTTACAACCTTAACTTTGCGTGACAATATGAGCAATACACCAACTTATCAACTAGGTGTTCTTCCTAAAGGTTAACTGTCTCAAATTACTAAACACTAGACGTGGACCTGCATTATATCAGGGGGTTGGATTCTTATTATATGTTAAGGTGTTGCATGTATATTTTAAAGAGGAAGAAAAATCTATGGCATGGGTCATATACCTTATCGAGTCAAATAATTAGATGATAAAAATAGATAATGACAACAAATGAACTAAATAAATAAAAAATGATCACGATAACCTGGAAAAATATTTTTTTTCAAAAAGGAAAAAATGATATAGCACAATTCTCAGCTAATTGAATACGGAAAGATAAAATTGGGTAAAACAAAGAACAAAGGCTTGATTCAACTCGAGTTAGCTTGAGAAACCTGGTAATAAGGGTCAAGTCAACCTAGGTTAACCCGTCAAAATCACGATCCAAGTCATGAGATTAGGATAACACACAATAGAAAGAAAAAAAAACAAAGAAATTCAAAAGGCCCTTCTAAAAAAAACCAATATCGAATGTTGAAATTAAGAAAGAAAATAAGTAAACAAAAAAAACAAAAAACTATGTTAGCCTAAGTTAAATTTTTAAACCCGTGACATAGGTCATTAGATCAAAACACCATATCTGAAAAAATTATAAAGCTCAATTTTCAACCAATCAAATATTCAATGATGAAATTGAAAAAAAAATTAATTATACAAAATGATCCAAAACAAAAAATAACACTTAAAAGAATGAGAATCAAAAGTGAAATAAAAAATAAATTAGAGGGCAACTACAAATTTTTGATTGAAGGGTGATGAAAACAAAAATCAATTTAATAAAAGGACCAAAATAAACAATCAAAAAAATAATGACCAAATTGGTAAAAATAACATATCATAATTTGGGATTAAAAGATGAAATTGAACACAAATCAAAATTTTATAAAAGAGTTAAGAACAAAAATTAAAAATTAAAAGAATATGAATCAAAGTTGAAATCTCAATAAATAAGAGGACACCTTTGAACTTTTGAATGCCCCATATGAATTTCAAGGAGAGGAAAGAGAAAAGAGCGGAAAAAAAAAAGTATCATCAACAACAAAGCGCCCTATCATTTTTTCCACGCCCTTCCCAACAAGAAGAAGACGCCACAATGATTCCAATGACATGAAAACAAAAGAATTCTTGGTCGTCAGGGGACACCGTAAGGCATCGCTTGAAGAATGCAGACGCCTCTCAAATGGTGGCGCATGCATGCACTAGCAACTTTTGGTTTTTTAATTTTATTTGATATTTATGAACATACCAAATTACCCCTCAATCAACTTGATTATAACTAAAAAAATCTGGGTTGAAAATACCCAAAAACCTCCGAATGATAGTTTTAAAATGTTGTTTTCACGGTATGTTAGTCATTTTATTGTGCTTTAGAAAAGTAAAATGACCGAGTTATTCCCAATCAACATGCTAATAACTAATGAACTTTGTGAAAAGACCGTGTTGCTTTTAATAGCCAGTTCAATGTTTTTTATCTCAATTTCATCATTTAGCATTTAACGAATTGATCTTCATGCTTTTTTTTCACTTTCCTTTCTATAGGCTTCAGAGATCAAATTCAAAACTCAAACAAGTGTCCATCCTAATTTTGCAAGACCAGGGAAAAAATGAATGAGCAAAGAGAAATTGACTAGCGCATGCAACACATGCACCAACATGTGATGGAAGCCACCGCACTGTGGTAGCCCTTCCAGCTTCCTCCTATCTTAGAATTCCTCCTTCCTTGGTGGAGTTCGAAGCATCTTTGCAAGTGCCTTCGTGGGAGGCCGCGCATGATCATTGTAAAGAAAGGTAGATTGTTATTTTGGTTTTTATGATAAATTTGGTCCTTATTTTTTCGGTTACTATTTGTTTTGTTTTGGGACTTTGTTTTTAATTAAATTTATTTTTCTCATTTTCATTTTCAACATTGTGTTGGTTGAAAATTGGGTTTCGTGATTTTTTTTATTTACCTTCTATAGGTTAATCTCAGTCTCATGATTTGAGTTACGAGTTTGGAAAGTTAACCCGAGTTGATCTTGGAATTTTTTGTCCTTTTTTAAATTAATTTTTTTAATTTCATCCTTCTATACAAGGTTGGTTGGGGATTAAGCTTTGCAATTTTATTTTATTTTATTTTAATATGGTTATCATGATCTCATGATCTAAGTTATAGGTTTTGCGAGTTAACCTAGGTTAACTCATGTCTTTTTTTTTCATTTTATTTTAAATTGATTTTTTTCAATTTCATCTGTCTGCATAAGGTTAGTTGGAAATTGAGCTTCATATTTTTTTTTTCATTTATTTTCTATGGGGTTATTTCAATTGTTTTTATTCTTAGACGAATTGAAAATTTATTTTAGATATTATTTTATTAAATTCTATTTAATTTTTACTTTGTTATAAAGAAATATTGACAAGAGTTTTTTTATGTGGACTATCATGATTAGTATTTTTTTTTTTGTCTAATTCATTTTATTTATTGTGGTTACCTTTTTTATTTTTCATATAATTAAATGATGCAAGCTTATTGAACTCCATGAGATTTTATAACCTGAGTAGCAATTTTTTCTTGTTTTTCTAAAATATAATAGCAATATCTAAATATTTTTTTATATTAAAAAAAATGTTCCAATCACATTACAACACGCATCATCAATCTAGTTACATAACCATATACAGGGATGCGTTTTATTGACTTAACCACATATATACCACACCTAAAAAATTGAGAAAGACCAAAAGCATTGGGATTGAATTGTTGTCTTTATGTCTTTCTTTTTATCTGAAGTACTGTCTCGACTTAGTTGTGTATGATCATTGTGATCGATGCGTGATGGCTGATGCTTACCCACCAGGCTCAAAAACTTTCACACAACACTGCCAAGGATCCTTTTGAGTGTGTATTGATAAAGTTTAAATGTAGACAGTGTATTGATGGAATGAGTATATTATTTTTATACACAAATTACAAATGAATAGAGAGCTGTATATATATATATATATATATATAGAATTAGAAAAATTGTTCTAGGAAATCTAGCTATAATTATGGCTATGAAGATTGTAACCGTTGTGAGCCTTGATTCTGGGCTATTTTTTTGTGATTTGATTTGAGGCAGAATATGTAGAATGATCTGAGGCAGGATCTGTGATACCATGTAAAAGAATTATCTCAACCCAATAGCTTAAACTGTTAGGTGAGGTTCCAAGATATGATTTATATTATTCTCCAACACACTCCCTCAAGTGAAAACCCTTTGGGTTTGAAACTTGCACAGGCCCACATTACATTGTACTTAATTTTTATCAAATAAATAGGGATGGTAAGATTCGAACTCGTGACCGCTTAGTTATAAAATCTTTGATATTATGATAAAGTTTAAATATAGACAGTGTATTGATGGAATGAGTATATTATTTTTCCACACAAATTATAAATGAATAGAGAGTTGTATATATACATAGAATTAGAAAAACTGTTTTAGGAAAGCTAGTTATAATTGTGGCTGTGAAGATTGTAACTGTTGTGAGCCTTTGTGTGTGTGTGTGTGTGTGTGAATTTATGCAATAATGAAAAAATAGGAAGTTAGGATTTTTCATGTCTTAATATTACAACACTCTCTAAACTTTATAGAAAAATATGAACGGAAAAACTTTGAATAAATTTGTGAATAATCAAAATCATTATAGAAATACATAGTTAATAGTATCCAACTAACATTATAATTTTTAAACTAAATAAAAAAAAGTAAAATAACTAAAAATAAATTTCTGAAACACAGTTTAATTATAGGCCTAATTTAATTAGATATTAAAACGAACTCAATTGATTATAAACAATTGATCTTTGTAGAACCGTGCTCGTAGAAGGTGCCAGAAACTTTTCATCAGAATCCAACGTCAGATTAAAAGAGCTTAAAACTATTGTACAATACCTTGATCATTAAAAAAATAATAGCGTTCGCTTAACATGCAAAAAGCTAAAAAAAACTCTTTTGATCTTGCACTGTCAGGCCCTTTACCGTTCCTCACAGAGTTGAACCTTTTTTACGATAAAACTTTTCGGATATATCAAGCAAATGCATTAGAATATTCATATGAGCTCGCTTGTATAGTTTTGTGAATTTCAGAGAAAAAAAGGAATTGCCAACCCTGTTGTGTATCATTGAGTCTGTCACAGCTATATTATATACACGATTATTTTCCTATATTGTGCTAAGCTAATTCTGGAATAAGACTTACAATAGGAATACATATCTTTGACAGTATATGTTTCCTAATACATTACATAAACATGAGATTTTGTTGATTCTTTCTTAACACTCCCCCTCAAGTTGGAGAGTGGATGTCAAGAACTCCCAACTTGCGAATCATAGTGGAGAAGCTCTCTTTTCCCAATGGTTTAGTAAAGACATCCGCAAGCTATTCTGCTGAAGTAACAAATTCAGTCGTGATCGAACCATCCTGTATTTTGTCCCGAATGAAGTGACAATCCATTTCTTTATGTCTGGTTCTCTCATGGAAAACTGGATTAGCTGCTATGTGTAAAGCTGCTTTGTTATCGCAGTGTAGTAATGCTGGTTTCGGGTGCAATATCTGGAGGTCTTTCAACAATGATCGTAACCAAGATAACTCACAGCATGTACCTGTCATAGCTCTGTATTCGGCTTCTGCTGAGGAGAGTGACACTGTTTTCTGTCTTTTCGTCCGCCAAGAAACAAGCGAAGAATCCAAAAAAACACAATAACCTGTAGTTGATCTCCGAGTCATTGGGCAACCAGCCCAATCTAAATCACAAAAAGCTCGCAGAGACATACCATTTTGAGAAGAGAAAAACAAACCCTGACCTGGAGCACCTTTCAAGTAATGCAACACACGCAGGGCAGCCTCCATATGCGGTTTGCGTGGGGCATGCATAAACCGACTTAGCACATGTACAGAATACATGATATCCAGTCGTGTAATAGTCAAGTAGATTAGGCGCCCCACAAGTCTTCTATACTGAGATGGATCTTTAAGCAAGTCACCTGCATCAGAGAGTTTTGTGTTTTGTTCCATAGGAAAATTCACGGGTTTAGCACCCAAAACCCCACCATCCTTCAGAATTTCCAAAGCGTATTTTCGTTATGAGATAGAAATACCTTTTTTTGATCGAGAGACCTCAATGCCCAGAAAATACTTCAAATCACCCAAATCCTTAATGTGAAAACGACTGTGCAAAAAGTTCTTGAGAGTGGATATAGCCTTGAGGTCATTACTTGTAATAAGAATGTCGTCAACATATATTAATAATGCGATAAAAGATTTACCATTGCAACATGTGAACAATGAATAATCTGCTTTAGACTGAACATATCCGGCAACTTGAATAGCTGCAGAGAATTTGGCAAACCATTGGCGAGACGCTTGCTTTAATCCATACAACGACTTGTTGAGGCGACATACCAAGTTCTCCCCCTGTCGCTGAAGACCAGGAGGTGGACACATAAATTTCTTCATGAAGATCACCATGAAGGAAAGCATTGTGTACATCTAGCTGGTGGAGGGACCAATTCCATTACCAGAAATTCGCTAAATACCAACGGCTTTACCGACGGCATATTTCCGTCGGTAATTTGAGCTCGAAATTACCGACGAACACTTTTCCGTCCGTAAGTCAGTCGGTAACTACCGACGGACCATTTTCCGTCCGTAATTCAGTCGGTAACTACCGAAGGAACATTTCCGTCGGTACTTACTGACTGAATTACGGACGGAAAATGGTCCGAATTAAAAAAAAAGGCGGGTCGCTGACGTGGAGGTTTTGGCGGGTTATTTTTTGCCGACGGATTCAAAACGACAGCCCGTACAGTGCCCGTACAGTGACGCGACCGGTTTGCCATTTAAATTGCCGACGGACTCACCGAGGGATTTGAAATGGCAGATCCGTACGGTGACTTGTTTACGTTTCCGTCAGAATCACCGACGATTGCACCGACAAAAACTCCGTCGGTGAAATCGTCGGAAAAAGTTAATATATATCAGCTCTGCCGACCCTCTCCTCCCCTATTTCTCCTTCTTCTTCCTCATCCCAACTCTCCCCATCGGCAAACAACCAGCCCCCCCTCCCCCAAAAAAAAATCTTCCTCATATCAGCATAACAAGTTATATTTCTTGAAGTTTTGTGGTCACAGCATCCGTGTTCTGATTTACCGACGGATTTTATCAATTTTTGTAAGTAATTTCTATCTTTTTAAATTTTAACATTTAATTAAATGTCAATTTTATTGTTTTTTTTAGTATATGTATTTTGTTAGTAGATGTACATGTTTTATTGTTATTTCTCAAACAAACTTGTAGTATATGAATGTATAATTTTATACCTGTTATGGTTTGTTTTAGATTTTGTAAGATTGTATTTGTTTGTAAATTGTTAAAACTTTATGGAACTACCGAATTACATGTGCTATTTTGAAATAATTAATAGCTTGCTTAATGGGCCCGTTTAAAGTTTTATCAATGGTATTGCGGAGTGGTAATTTCTGTAAATTTATATATTTTAATTCGTATGGACGTTGATAAATGATAATGAATATTTAATATTTATGAGAAGTTGTGATTGGTTTGTTGGATAATCTCGAG
>Ga0307513_10012650_pt1 | contig 10401 bp, 8 predicted proteins | sample 15_EM_MG_FD_202174 | JGI IMG/M metagenome (GOLD analysis project Ga0307513, IMG submission 202174) | Populus trichocarpa ectomycorrhiza microbial communities from riparian zone in the Pacific Northwest, United States - 15_EM | ecosystem: Host-associated > Plants > Roots > Unclassified | place...
GGCTGGGGTGGAGCTTGACAAGCCCCTTGAAGACATCGAATGGGAGGATAATGACAGCGATGGAAGTGAGTATAAAGACTCAATTCAGGTGATATCAGGAGGATTGGCGGGTTTACGGGTATCTGGTGGGCATGGGGGAGTTACAGGGTGGGTGTTGAATGACCGGTCAGGAACTTTGTCCATAGATTCTACTTTGCGCCGGTCGGGGAGGGTTTCAAGGTCTCGGGAGTGAGACATGTCTGTGTGTAATTTTTGTCTGATCGGCATCCCGGTGTCGATCGGTTTCACCGTAAATTACGTTACATCAAATATGTGATGAAATATGGTTACAAACTACTCATCAGTGTGGTTGGGTTAGGGTTCTTTAATTATGCAGTTTTGTGAAAAATAGATTTTTTCTATTTTTTGGAAACCTTCATTTTGGGCCCATTATTCCAACTTGATTGTCGCCACCTGGTGCCGACCAGACATGACACTTTATCACATAATGATGTTTTTGCTCAAAACTCTATAATGAGCGCCATTATTGAGGTTTCGGGTTGCAACCAGACGCACCCTAATAATTAACTAGTTGAAAGTATGGAAATGAGTCTGTATTGCACGGAACATTCAACCTGCTGATGACCTTGACAGGGTCGTGCTTTGGCTTTGTGAAGCAGCTTTCTCATAGTCTGGCCTAGTCGACCCCGAAACGGCATGGGTGACTTCGGCCGTACTTAAAGCTGATAGGCAGACCGGCCGCTTGGGATCCCTGTTCTACGATACCCTCACGGACCGGTGGTCTTTCTTTTACGAGTGCGGCCGATAGATCTAACAGTCACGTGGTCTGATAAGAAAGATTTGGTGAGAAAGGAGCACCAAATTTCCCTTGTCAGACCCACCTAACTGTTACCGTATATCTATCGGCCGCTCTCATACCAGGGCGGGATCTCGGCTAGGCAGGGGCGACACACTAAAGGTATTAGTAGAACTCTTGAAAGGGGATTGGATTACAAGCAAGGAAGAAGGGAAATTCCAAAATCATATTATTGTAAATACGTGAAAATCTACTGTCGGGTCGCCATCCGCAATTAGTCCGTCAATCCTGGATAGGTCTTTATTTTTGTAGGCCAACAGAATTATAGATATGACTGAATGAGATTCAAAACATCCTAAGAGCTCATCTTATACTCTACCAGGAAAAGGCTCATCCCTCTCAGGAGTTTTCCTCTCAAAATTTGCATCGGAAATTATTAGAGTAACAGAGGTTGGGGATTTCGCAAGATATTATGGGAAGTGTAAAACAGCACAATGAACAAAGGATTACAGGAATTCGACACCTGCGCGCTCCTACCTGCAGACGCCGACGACAAACCAAAACCATCGGGCCCCAATGATCTCGTCTCCAATCTCCCAATCACTCCCCTCGTTCGCCGACCAGAGTTTGTCATAGCCCATCTCATTTCACCTTTCACTTTTCCCCTTTATACCCTTCCCTAAATAATTGCCATCCGAGAGATTGTCTTTCCCCGATTTAAGTTATAATAGGCTTTGATAAGAGAATTTTTCTAGCTTCTTCCACCTCTTCGCTATTCATCTGCTTTAACTTTCTTTTTTACTCCTCCGCCTGTTTTTTGTTTTTCACTTACAGATTTTGTCTTCCAACCTGGAGCTTACACAACTGATGGAGATTGTGGATTTCACCAGTTGTTATGGGCGTACTCATTATTGATGTGGTGGCTTGGAGCAAGTCCCGTGGGAAAGGTTTAACAAATGTGTTACACCACAATGGATGGCAGCGACGGGGACCACAGATATTCGTGATTCAGTATATAAAGGATAAATTGAATGTATTTAGTCAAAAAGATGCGGTATGGTATCTACCAGTTTAACCTGCAGGAGGAAAAAGTGAATGCAAAAAGAAACAAGCGAATTTTTCAGGGATGGGGTCACGACCGCGCTTGACTTTCTCCACATGCAAGGTGAAAAAAATGCAGATATCGGTGCAAGCCTCATAGCGATAAATCACTGCACCGACCCCCCCCCCGATCGAACAAGCCAGCTGTATGCAGAATCTCCTCCCAAAGGGCCTTCATGATCTATGGCTACTTGAGGGTCTTATCGCGGGTGCGCGGCAGCTCGTTGTCGTTGAATTGACTATGGGAGATGCGAGTAGGCGACTAGGCGGATATGTGATTGCATGAATATGTAAGCATGCCGATAGGTGGATAAGTAGCTAGGAAATGTACAACTCCAAGGCATGTGGCTTTGCGGTGCGGGGTGACTTGTAGGCATTTAACAGTATGATAGGTTGTTTTTTTCACCTCCGGTGTCGCGCGTGCATAAGGTACTAGCTTTTGGTTATATTGATGGACAGTGCCATTCGGAATTAGGTATCAGTATTTGGTTTCGTAGTAATTTCTTTCACACTCTTTTTCCCTAGACATATGTTTTAAGCGACTATCGGGCGGTTGGGCGCAGGGGATCCAATCCTTGGTTACCGAACCACACAAAGCTTTTATTGATATGAACAAAAGTGATAGACGAAAGATATCAGAGAACAGGAAAAGAATAAAGAGATTGTGTACAATAACGAATGACTTTGACAAGACAAGAGATGACAGTAGAATTGTGAGCGAAATGCGATGATGGACAGATAACAAACAACAAAGGGAAGAACAGGCCGCCTTGTATCCTCATCAACAGACTCGGAAAACCTTCTTCCCCAGCACGCTTCTTGTGCGTACCGGATTCCTCTCCCACTTTCCATTCCTAGGTCATCCTTCTTTTTCGCTGTGCTGGTGCGCTTCCGAGGTACTATGGCCGAGGGTATAGTTATACCTGCCTCGGGTAGACTACATCACGGAGGGTGAGGTAGATGTTCGGCTGTCGCTCGTGTCTATGTTTCATTGTAGGAGAATCGGTGTTTGACAATGTCGAACAAGGTATCCAGGGTCGAAGTGTCAGGTCGTAAGAAGCTAACAGTGGTGGAACACTCTCGAAGCCACTGTCTGTTTAAGCTTATCGTGGTTGCGTTTCCCACCCAGTGGGAATGGAAAATATTAATATATGGTGAGCAGCCCAAAATGGTTAATCTCCAACAATATGGGAGTTGTCATACTTTCAGGGCATAGATGTTAGGTATCACGGAGGATCATGGGGTGTCAGGATGTTCTAAATCAGTTGACGCCTTTGAGATTTAGTGTTTCTTGGCTTGGGATGTTTCTCTAGAGTTTGTTGAGTTTCGAGAGTCTTGTGGTATTGTTAGTTAAGGGGAGATATATTTATATCTCCGGGCCTGTCGTTAGCTAGCGGAAAGGTTAGCGAACTATTCCACCGTTCTTCAATGTTCCGCCGTGCCTAGGGCCCATTGCGATCGCACTCTTGTTCTTTCCTGCCTTCGTGCCCTTCTTTTGGCTCCAATCTCGATAGCGACAAGGCTCTCTATCAGAAACCTTTCCCCGGGTGTTTCCTCACCCTTCCCACAGCTCAGGAGGGCGCCTACGGTTCCCCTGTGCACGCCACTGGCGACTTAACCTGGGTCATGGTGATGTCCTGTGTATAGATCAGAACCGTGCAGAGATCGTGATTATCACTACTATGTGCGTAGACAAAATTAACCGCGCACGGACGATTGAGAACAGCAACACTCCCTATCACCATTCACTTTAAACACTAATTAAAGAAATTTCTCTAGATCAAATATTAGTTTCTACTATGTACTCTACTGCGAATTTACATTTTTAATTTGTTTCTCCGATTTTCATGATATTGATTGGTGGGGGAGTGTTGTTGTCATGGCCTGTGTTTTTTCATGTTCGTCGATCTGCCGTTAATTTTGTCCACGGACGATATTTTATGCGGACCAGGTCGTTTCCTGCCACTTATCAGGAAGGGCTAGGAATAGGAGTGGGAGGAAAGGAGATTGGCTGGTGTTTGGTGGGCCAAGTACTGAGGGCATGGCACTGGCCTGAGCGCAGAATTGCCAGTCCAGGAAACGAACGGGAGTGTTGCGATGGTGGTCCCTAGTAGCGGAGTCTCGCCCTATGCGGCGGGGAGTGATCTTATCCACTTAGGAATGGGCCCACGGTATCCAGTAAGGGTGATAGAATAGGTTGGCAGCGAGGTTGCGGGGCAATCCGGCTGGGTGACGGATGCTAGAGGGTTTCAATGTGGATTGAGTAAGGGATGCAGAGGTGGATGTTGCCCCTCCGCAACGATTGCGGGTGCTGCGGGTAGAGATTTGGGGGTGGCTTCAATCACGGCGCTTTACAAACTCTTGGCGGAGAAGGAGGGTAGGACCGTAGGAGTTATGCTATTTTAGCCGCTGAAGTTGTAGTTAGAAATGTTATTGCAGCCGACGAGGTTGTTGATACTGTAGCCATTTATTCCGGACTAGCCTAATTTCTCGTTTAATGTAAAATCTGGTTGGCGCGGTTCGGTGTAATGCAATGCATGAACTTTTGCCGTAAGCGATCTTCAGAAACAGAGGCAAGGGTCTTGGAAAGGGTTCTTAAGAGTGTTTATGCAAGTGTCACAAGGAGGGAGAGGCTACGATAAGGTTATCGCTTGGATCACCAGCATGCAGGCATTAGGAAACGGTTCCTACCCGCAGGCATGACTCACGCCGAAGTGAGGACGCTAGTCCTAATGCGGTAGTATAGTACGTCTAATTAGTAATTTTCTTGGCTAATTATTCAGCCAAACTTTTTTTCTTCATACAAGTCTCACTGTCTTCCTTCGCATACAAACTTTGAAGGCCTCTGCACCCCCAACTAGAAGGTTAAAAAGAAAATCCCTCTGTAAATACATTCTAATAACTAATTAGGAAAGCTTTACAGATGGAATTTTAAAAATTCCATCTGCAGGTGCTGCTGTTGCTGGTTGAAATATTAGTCGATGTTCGTTGTCAAGAGGGTAGGTTCTAAGGTGCCGGCACCATACGACTGCGGTTCCATCGCCCAGCCGGTCGGGAAAGGATTTGCCGTCCATGTTTGGGGCTGAAGGGGGGACGGGGGGGGCGGAAAGCAAGGCTTTGAACTTGAATATCGTAAGAACTACTCGTAGGATAATTGTATCGCGTTAGAATGCTGGAGTTTCCTTTGCCTGTAAGGCTCGGCACTCTTTTATTTTTGCCTCTGGGGCTGTTTGGATACGACAGTTCTATTGCGTTCCCCCATACAAATAACCCTTTCCCTTCTGTTTCAACATAGAGAGAACGGCATTTTCACAGCAGAAACCGTAACCCAATGGATTGGTCCTATTTTTGCCAAACGCGCCCTTAAGGTTGGGGGGGTTTTGTTGTGGTTTTGCCCCCAGCCCAGGAGGAGGGATTGTGAGCATATTAGCGAGGGGTTCAATTATTCTATCACAGCTCTTACGGTAGGAGTCGTCTTGCGCTAAAGTTTTTCTCTGATTTCAGAAGGACAGGTACTGGGGCAGATGTACCAGTATTCAGGCCGTGTAGTTTACAAGGATTATGGTGTTCGAGTGGGCAAGCTAACCTGAAATGAGGCTCCGGATATTTTTGTCAACTGGCTAAGTTGGGTTGTTTGCCCTACGTTAGCCGGGTTTTACTAGGGTTCACCGATTAAGCCCTGAGCCCTAGGCACAACAGGAGTTGCATTCGCCACATTCTAGGAACCTGCCCCCTCAAACTCTACGAGCTCTGAAGGTGGCAAAGACGCCCAAGCCGAGCTTCCGGTGGGCCTCGGTAATTACCGTAGCAATGGTGCCTGGACATGGAGAGGAGCCTAGACTGGCGGTTGAACTTCACAGCCCCAGTTGGAGAGGAACAGGATCCACGGCTAATTGAATCACAGCATATCACTCACCTTTCTTACCAAAAGTGAGGTTATTCGTGTGGATTAAATGTTTTATCAGATGATACGAACTAGCTTATGCAGGGTACGACACTTTTCACAGTAAGGACATCTGTTACGCTGTGGCCCTGTGTTGCTTGTCTGTCTCTGCGGCACCGCGTCACTCATCTCGCCATTCAACCTACCTTAATCTAGCTGCTCCAGCAACAATCAAACTCCGGCATCTTCCCAGGCAACATCACTATCGTAAGAACTCGAATAAACAATCCTTGTGTTGGAATGTTGGAGTTGCCTCACTTAGTAAGGTTTGGTGTTTTTTTCTTTTTCTTTTGTCTCGGAAGGCAGATCCCCGGTGTTCCCCCCCCTTCCAGAGCATGAAATATCGGACTACCTAGGACAAGGATGGTTTATTAGAGTTCTTACGGTAGAGTAAATTCACCGAGCCCAAAAAACTAACTTCCGCAGTCCATCCGTCTGTGTCTCCGCTAGTGAGATTCCTTCCATCATGTGCCTGGACGTCATCCACTTCCTTATTTCCTCCCCCCACCATGGTTCAACGAAGCAGATGTACAAGAAATCTCCTCCCGAAAGACTTTGGCAATCTGCGGCTACCTGAGGATCATATTGTGCGGACGCGTGAGTTTCGTTATGAGGGCGAAGCTCATGATCAGTTATTTCATGTGAGGTTTTCATCGTCTTTCTCGGGCATAGGAGGACCTCCTCTATCAAGGCACATGATATCTATCGGGGGGTGCACCGGTCACTGGTTGGAGCTCTACAAATGTGGCTAGTTCTTGCTGGTACCGTGTTATATCGGCCTCGGCTTTTCTGAGGGATGTTCTAGAAGGGTTTGAAATAGAACTGGGGGTAGAGGGGAAGCGGGTGTTTTCTCTGGCATGGGCCTGGGGTACTGCAGTGGCTTGAGCACAAAATTGGGGGTCCAGGGGACGGGCAGAAGGGCTGCAACAGTGGGTCTCGTTGTGGAATCTTGGGTTGTGCTCCGGAGATGGACTATATCCACCTATGAATAAACTAGCGGTGTCTAGTACTAGTAGTATGATAAGTTGCCGGGGAAGGTGGCTGGGTGGCAGGCCAGGGAAACAGATGCTGGGGGTCTTGGCGTGGGTTAAATGATAGATGGGGAGGGTAATGATACGCCATAGTGACCGTTTCGGGTAGTACCGGTACTGCAAGTCAGGGGTTCGAGAGCAGCTTCGATTGTGGTGTCTCTTGAACTCTACTCAGGAGAAGGATGGAATTATTGTTATTTTTGTTATCGATGTTACTAGTAGAAATTTTATCACTGTTTCCGGAGCTATTGATGTTGTGACTATTTCTCTTATCAGTGGAGCATTTAGGAGTTATAGAAGGCCTCAGCACGGGAATGTTCATTCCGCCCTACCACCGCCCCTGCTGTGATGTGTTCCGCGTGGTCCTTCCTAGTGGTCCCAAGTGTGCCCGCTCGGAAGAATAGTCTGCAAATATTTCTTGTTCCTCGATAACTGTGATCCACACATCGCTAACCTTTTTCCCAAAAACGGTGCTCGCGTCTTAATTTTCCCACCATAACAGAGGGCGTATCTTTTGAACCCCAGTTGATCAGTATCTTACAATACCGGTATTCGAGTAATATACCAAACCACGCGCAGGGATTAAAAAGGGATTCGGACGGCGGTATGGGTATTAGTTTCTCATATTTCTACTCCTTTGGAATGTATCAAGCAAAAGGCACGGAGTGATGCTGTGTTCAAGTTCACTCGCTGATGGGGTTGGCACATAGTTTTTGAGATGAATAGCCCAGGGGGGTTTGTGTAGCGATGTTTGTGATTGGAATACTACCGGTATCGGCGAGGCGCAAGGCTTTACCATCGCCATCAACCCCGCTCTTCCTCAATTTCAGGTAATTGCGTTAACAGAGCCCAAGCTAACCAACACTTTGCTCTCAACAACTTTCACAGCGGTGAAAATCGAAAAATGTCGCAAGCCTTCAGCAATAACCAAAACTCTTTCAATACTTTAAACTACATCACCCCCGATGATGAGTCTAAAATATTGGCCTGGCTGTCCCCGCTAGAGCCAGGGGTACGGCATCGAGACATCGGAGCCCAGCGGCTAGACAGTATAGGATCCTGGGTACTGGGAACCCAGGAATTCAGACACTGGCATGGTGGCAGTCGGGAGGATAGATCTAATCATCCCACCTTATTTTGCCACGGAAATCCAGGGGCGGGAAAGAGCCACATCATGTAAGAGAGAGCCCAGTACTGCCGGAAATCAAAGCATGGTATTTCTAACGGTCTGGGGTGATAGCTCACTAGTGATAGACAAGTTGTGCGACGAGGCGGTGGAGGAAGATACTGCCGTTGCCTGTTTCTACTTTGACTTTGCTGCCCGGAGTGAGCAGTCACCAGTAAATATGCTCGGTTCTCTATTACGACAGCTTGTCAGTGGATTGGAGGGAATTCCAGAAGCGGTAGTCCGGTCATTTCGAAACGAGAAAAAGGTTATTGGGGGTACGGGACTACAAGTGTCAGGAATATTGAAGATGTTCCAGACCATCACATGCACGAAGCGAACATTTATATGTGTTGACGCACTCGACGAATGTGTGCCGGAGAATCGAATGGTAATCCTCGAATCACTAGGACAGATCGTGCGGGAATCGCTGGATACTTGCATATTGGTGACTGGAAGATCACATGTCCGGAGTGAAGTGAAAAGGAAATTGGGTGGAGCGGCAGTTTTTCTATTGATAGAGCCTACGGGCGAGGGTATCATTGGGTATCTACGTGAGAGGCTCAGGAACGACACTACCCCGGAGATTATGAGCAGTGCATTGGAGGAAAATATTATGGAAAGCATTTCCCAGATAGGCTCGGAAACGTATGTAGAAACCATGCAAGGGCAAAGTTAGGCAAAGCTACCTTAGACTGATAGCTAATATGTCCAAATCTAGATTCCTATTGGCTTCTCTTCACATCGAAGCAATCCTCCGAGAAACTAGTATCGCACACCGAGAGAAAAGGCTCAATGCAGTGAGAGATGGGGCAGGGCTAGGGGAAGCATATGGTGCAACCCTGGAGCGGATAAAGGCGCAGGGTGGGGCAAAGACAAAACTTGCGATGGCCGCCCCCATGTGGATCTGCTATGCGGAACGGCCATTACAAGTGGATGAACTACGTCACGCGCTAGCAGTAGAAATAGGATCGACTATCTTCGATAGCGAAAGGGCTCCTTCGATAGGCGTATTGCTAGGATGCTGTCAAGGACTGATCACAGTTGACAAGGAATCTTCGACCGTCCGGTTAATCCACTTTACCGTCCAGGAGTATCTCTGCGCTCATCCAGACCTTTTTATCCATCCCCACACAGTAATTGCAAAATCCTGCTTGACCTATCTGAATTCGCGACAGGTCAAGAACCTCCCATCCTACCCTCCCCCTCCCCCGAGCCACCAATTCATGCCATTCCTGAAATATTCTTCGAGATATTGGGGAAACCACGCGAATAAGGGCTTTTCAGTCCACGTGGGGGCCCTTGCTCTGAAGCTCTTAAGTTCGTACGAAGACCACCTATCCGCCGTCTCACTTTTGGAGCAAGTGCTGCCTGGTGGATCTCCACGGGATGCCAGTTCCCATCACCGCTTCTCTGGATTACATTGCGCATCTTTCTTTGGGATTGATGAACTTGTGGCGGCATTGATCAATTCAAAAGGTTACGACATCAATCAAGGCGATTACCGCGGAAATACACCACTCTCATGGGCGGCGAGGAATGGGCATGATGGTGCGGTCAAGCTCCTGTTGGAACGGGAAGATGTCGACCCCGAGAGGCCAGATAGCGAAGATAGTACACCACTATTATGGGCAGCTAATAACGGACATGAAGGGGTTGTCAAGCTACTACTTGGTCGGGAAGATGTCGAACCCAATAGGCCAGATGACCTAGGCGGCACACCACTCTCTTGGGCAGCTGGTGATGGACATGAAGGGGTTGTTAAGCTACTACTTGGTCGGGAAGATGTCGAACCCAATTGGCCAGATAACCAAGGCGGTACACCACTGTGTTGGGCAGCTAATAACGGACATGAAGGGGTTGTCAGGCTACTACTTGACCGAAAGGATGTTGACCCCAATCGCCCAGAAAACAATAATTGGACACCGCTCCGGGCTGCTGCATATGAGGGACATGAGGCAGTGGTCAGGCTACTCCTAGGACGGGAGGGTGTCGATCCAAACCGGCCGGGTTCGGATGGTGCAACCCCACTTCTGTGTGCTGCTCAAAATGGACATGAAGGGATTGTCAAGCTACTACTAGGTCGGGAAGATGTCGAACCCAATAGGCCAGAAAACGAAGGTAGTACACCACTGTTTTGCGCAGCAAATAACGGACATGAAAGAGTTGTCAAGCTACTACTTGATCGAAAGGATGTTGACCCTAATCGCCCAGAAAACAATAATCGAACCAGTGTTCCCAACGGGCCAGGCGGGCCAGGCTTCGGTAAAGCCGGGCCTGGCCTGTTGCAATTCTTGAAGATCTAGCCTAGCCCAAGCCTGCAGGCCTAGTAATGGCTGAGCCTAGACGGGCCTGGCCCGGCCTA
>Ga0307513_10012652_pt1 | contig 10400 bp, 13 predicted proteins | sample 15_EM_MG_FD_202174 | JGI IMG/M metagenome (GOLD analysis project Ga0307513, IMG submission 202174) | Populus trichocarpa ectomycorrhiza microbial communities from riparian zone in the Pacific Northwest, United States - 15_EM | ecosystem: Host-associated > Plants > Roots > Unclassified | place...
GGCCCAGCGTTCCGAAACGCTGCTTTTGCACCTTAATTTTTGAACGGACATCAGTAATTCCCTTAGTCAGTGCACGGAATAATCTTCAGGAATATCACGGCTCCATGGCGGAAAACGAGGAAGCCGGTGCATTTCTGGCATGGCTTTCGACATTCGAGCTCTCGCGACCGGTCGAGAAACTGTCCGATTTGAGCGATGGATCGGCTCTATTCGATGTACTATCTACAGTGTACGTGGATATTGAGCGCGATAGCTGCTAACTGGTGTTACGCTCGTGTTGTTCACATGTGCTGATTTTCTGTCCTAATATTAGTGACCCAGAACACTTCCGCAACGCCTCTCAAGTGTCCACCCAACTTCCAGACAACTGGCCGCTTCGCTTTACTGCATTGAAGAGACTCTTCCGTCTCATCAGCCATTACTACACAGAGGTTTTGCGGCAACCGGCTTCAGCTATCGATGTGCCCGACCTACAAGCAATCGCAAAGGACTATGATGTTGACCAGACACTTGCACTATGTCGCCTCACAATCGCCCTTGCTGTTCAGAGCTCGCAGAATCAGAAGATCATTGGTGGTATCCAGCAGCTGAAGGAGGCTGACCAACACGCTCTGATGCGGGCCATCGAAACCGTATGTACACCCTGCGTCCGACTATGATTTATAGTCTCGTTCACCCGTCCGCTCCAGGTCATGTTGAAATTAGCACACGCTCAGCAGGCGGGAGGTGACATGAACGAGTAGCTATATTACGATTCGACCTCGTGTACGTATACTAAACGAGCCGTTGACAGCGATGACCATTACTACGAGAGCCAGAAAGAGCGGAGGCAGCTTGCCTCCGACAAGGAGACCTTGGAGAAAGTCTATCAGACGCTCCTTGAGGAGCACCGAACACTACAAACAAGCTTTGTGAGCTTTTGTCGTCAAGCACCCACGTGCGCATGACTCATGTAGGGTGGCAGGACGATGCAACGGCAGAGAAGGAAGACGCGCATGCACAACTCCGTGTGCTACGACGGGAGATGGATGACCAACGGAATGAGAAGGCCGATGTTATGTTACGAGCGGAGATTGACCGACTGAGGTCTGATCTACAGAAGAGTGAAGACAATCTCAATACCGCAGAGGTGGATCTTGACAAGCAAACAAACCTTGCACGAGAACTGACTCGAAAGGTGAGGCCTGCCAATCATGTCACTTGGTCTGCTGACAAGGAGTGTAGGTGGAAGAGCTACAGGTCAAAGCTGACGAGGCGGCTCGACTTAAAGACCAGGTGGATGAACTCCGACATGCCGCTGATAAGCTTCAGAAGACAGAAAATGTGATGGAGAAGTACAAGAAGAAGCTTGAGGAAAGTGCCGACCTCCGCCGACATGTCAAAGCCCTGGAGGACCAGAACGCGACTCTCGTGGACCAGAACGCGGCTCTGGAGGAAGAATATCGAAGAGTTTCGGCATTCAAACCTTTGATGGAATCCTACAAGAACCAAATCACCGAACTGGGGACAAAAAATTCGTCACGCGCGAAGGAGATCGACACCCTTAAGTACGAACTCGACCAGACCAAAGCTCGGTTGAGGGCTGCTGATGAAGAACGCGTGAGAGACTCGGAGGCTCTGGAGTTGTATCAGGAGAGAGTGAGAGAACTCGAACATGCCGCTCCTAGGTCGGCAATACCAAAGACGCCCAACGCGGCCACCTCGCCCGATGGTTTCAATAGCACGGCCGGAGTGAGCGGGTCCTTGGAGGGTGAACTCAGAGCTAGTGAGGAGGATGCAGCCGGAGTCCAAGGTCTCGGCGGAGAACTCGACGACGCCTTATCGGGCACGACCATGACCGATCTCAAGCTCCAAATCCGGAAGCTCAAGCGCGATTTGGAGGCGGCGAGCAAGAACCAGGCTGAAACCAGCCGGATACTGGTGTTGGAAAACTTGCTCGATGATGCGAACCGTATGAAGGCGAGATATGAGGCGGATTACCTCCAGGGGCACCGGGAAAAGCTCGTTCTACAGACCGAATTAGAAGAAATTCGGAGTGGAAAGGCATTAGGTGATGGGTGAGAACCCCGAGTTTCCTCTGGGGTATAGGGCTAACTGTTATTGCAGACCGGAAGCCGCGATCGCGTTACGGCAACGACTCAATGAAACAATAGAGCAGTTGGATACTTTGCGCAAGGAGCATACAGAGATGGAAGTGAAGTTTGAGGTCGTCAACCGGGAGTTGACTATCGCAAAATCGGACCGTATGGCATTGTTCCTCCCATGTTGAACAGTTCTACTGATCACGCTATTCAGTTAACCTCGTCAACAAGGACCAGGTGGACATACTCAACTCGCTTCGCGAATCAGTCAGTGAAGATAAGGCTGAGCTGGAAGAGGAAGTACAAAGATTACAGAAGCAGATCCGCGACCTCTCGGATAAGAACAAAATGCGGCTTGAACAGGTCAATGGTCTCTTACTTGAGAAGATTTCCATGCAATCCGAAGGACTCGGCCAGCGTGAGCGGATGTTGGAGCGACAGCGGGAATTCATGGATCTCAAAGCAAGCTTTGCTGGGAAGGACCTACCAGAGGAGGTCAAGACCAGATTGTTGGGACTTCACGAGGAAAATATTCAGCTCAAAGAGCAAATCAAGACAAGTCAAGAGAAGCTGAACCGCGCCAAGCAATTTATCAAAGATCAGGATAAACTCTTCAGGGAGGAACACGGGAAGAGTGCTATTGCGAGTGGAGTATGTAGCAAGGCCTTTTCCTTGAATAACACGCTGATGACGTCCAGGAACCTGGCGCTTTCGACGAAAATGAGGAAACGCTGCGCTCACAGATCAAGATCCTGGAAGAAGAAGTATCGCGATTCAAGGTGAGTATTGATCGCCATCAAAATGTCGAAAAAGAGGTGGAAATCCGATTGTTTCCTTCCAGCGACTCAAAGCCGACGCCGAGCGACGATACCAGCAGGAGCAAACACTCATGCTCGGACACATATGTGCTCTTAGTCAGCAGCTACAACGGTCTGCAAGCACGGCGCAGGCACCGATGCACAATGGGCCCACGAGTTGGTTGGGCCAACAACGCAAAGGGGTTGGTAGACTGCCTCTCGACTTATTTCGCGTCAAGGCTGACAGTTCACCTCACCCAGCTCAGCCAAACAGTTCGACGATGATATGACCATAATTCCTTTCACGACTATCGATGTCTGCCGCTTTTTTTCACTTTGGGTGGTAAATGGATCCACGGTTCTCTGTTTGTAAAAACTCTCCCTGTCCATAGAATAGAACGGATGGAACGGTTGAAAAATCAGGAGGACATTGGTCGGCCGCACGGTCGGCCGATCGATATTACAACTTTGAAGGCTCAGGGCATCCGTTAGGATGAATAAAGAGTCCATCAAAGCCCAAGAGGGGGTGATCAGGACGAGGAACGCAAGAAAAGTCCAAATATCCGTCGAGGCGAGAGATGTCATAAACGACGAAGTGAGCCGGACATAGATGGAGCAAAGAGAATGGATCGAGCCAATATATACAGTACACGTAGCTTGTAGCTCGTACCGAGTAGATCAGGCAAACCCATTCAAATGATCAAGGACATCGTGGCCGGAGCACAATGATAGGCCTTATGATAACGCGAGAAAGATACGGTAGAACTCGAATACACGAGGGGCACGAGCATGCGAGGACAAGTGAGTTTTTGGACGAGCTGGTCGATCGAGAAATGGAATGAAGCCGATACCACGTCGTTAATGCATTGATCCAAGGCTTCCAGATAAATTAGGCCAACTGTTTCGTTCCACCGGCTATACGGGAGTACCCGGCTCCCCCTCTCTTCCGTCATCTGTCTCGATCCTCCGCCGCCTACTGCCCCGGATTGTACCCTCGAGAGCAGTAACATCCACTTCATACTCTAATCCCAACTCTGCGGCCGCGAGAGAGGTGGGGCCTATGACACTCGGCCTGCGCCGTCGTCGACCGATTACCGGCGATCGGAAGCCTTGGGGTGGGCGTCCAAACGAGGTGGAAGGTGAAGGTGCATGGGGGATTGGGGCTGAGATTGAGGCTGACAGGGCAGATTGGGGTGGAAGGGCCCCTGGGGACCGATGTGTCGACTGAGAGGACCCAAAACTCGAACCTGATCTTGGGGCAGCAGGTACAAACCGTCGTCGCGGCTGTTCTGGTTCTGACTCAGACGACTCGGATGGAGAATCAGGTCCGTCATGTCGCCTTCCGTCAGACTGTGATGCATTCCGAGACGGAGGGGCAATGCCAATGGGAGGGACAGTCCATTCGATTAAATGTGAAGGGAGGGTGTCGATTCTGGTGGGACGGGGCCCCGCGTCCAACACGACATAGAGTCCGGAACTGTGTGTTTGAGCGAGCTTAACGTAGTAAGCCTGGAGGAGTTCCCGTGTGCACTGTGGAGTGGCACGGTCAGTAAAGATAAGACGTCAGGTTGCGATACGGCAGGATGCGGAAACTACCCGTGGCCCAGCTGACTCATGAATGCATGAACTGTATGGTTAATGACCGGTCCTTTGTCGCGAGGATTTGAATCACGACAGTCAGATTCCCCTCAATCAGGATGATGGTGATGGTTGAGGAGAAATTTGTCGGGAGTCAACGGAAGTCCCTATTTTGACCATTCGGGAGCGATTTGAATTTCTGCGAACCCGGAACGGTTGCCTCAAGCGACCATGTGTGGGCCGCAGATCCGAAAGGGCATAGGGTGGGGGTCACAAGGCCAGGGGCGAAACTCACAGCCAAGCGCCAATCAAGGACCGCAAGAAATTCCTTTTCGAGGAGGTTGAGCTCAACGAGGCTAACACCACCGACGCGGGCAAATTGGGGATTGGTAGCAAAGGCGTCGCAGAAGGCTTTCGAAGCGATGGTGATACTCGTAAGGATGAACCGGTGGACGGTGAGGGAGGACACAATAAAATGTTGAAGAAGAGCACAGATCCTGTCAATGTAGTAGAGGAGGAGGAGTAGGACAGACCGCTGAGGAACGTGCGTGAGTTTCTGATCTGGGACGGTGGAACGTGCGAGGGAGGCGCGAGGGAAGCAATGGAATGCCTACCTCGATACGAGGGATATATCGTACGATGCGCTTGAGATAGTCAAGGACGGAGATTGCGGGAGGGGAACGCGAGTGGAAGCGCGTTAAGGCATCCCTGTGATTGTAGCAACAATAGCATGAGCGAGGCGGTGAGGAACCATGGACGCATATTGCAACCATTATCATTAGACGTACTCGTTGAGCGGTATCTGGTCGTTGAGCGCGATTATTCGGTCCAGGAGGTCGGCTGTGGCAATCAAGGAGGGTGGTGAAACCACGAGATTAGCAGGTCGCCTAGCGTACTACAGACGCAGTCCTGACCTATGAGCACGACGAGGTCGTCAATCGTGACGTCTTCAAAATGTCCGGGCAACTGCCTCAGCTGAGGTGCGGAGGGGGATGCAGTCACGTCCATCTCGGTATTACTGGTACTGGACCCATTTGAGCTTGTTGTTGCTTGTTGTTGCGGTGGTTGGCTCGAGGTCGACGGACCAAACGAGGCGGGCATGGTCGCCGCACGAAATAGCAAGGGGAGCGGAGTTTGGGGTTCGGGGGCGCGCAATCTAGCAATCTGTGCGCATCTACGAGTCCCTAGAATACTCTCGGTCCTGAGGTCCGAGGGCAGAATGGGAGCAGTACAGTAAGGGGTGGGACCAAAACCAGGTTTGGTTTCGCACTTGGAACTTACCACATCTGATTGGTGGCCGGTGGCCGCACACCGATGACCACACAAGCGCCCGCATTCCCCAACATATCGTAAGTACATGTTTTCCACGATTTCCACCCCTAGATATGATGCAGTTTTTTTTTTAATATTTGCTACTTCGGAGAGCGAGGGCTCAATGAGACCACATTTATCCACCAAGATCTCTGATCTCTCTTGTGCCTTTCTACCTTTTCCCACTCACCTCAACTGACCTGCAATCAGACTTTCTCGGCTCCCAAATCGCGGCCCCCAACTCGCAAATTGCGGCCCTCACCACGTCGCGTTACACGAATGGTGGTGACAGTTCCTACGTCATAGTTTATGTCTGCTTGTGAATGTAATTCAGTCCGTTCCGCTGATTTCTTCATCATGCACAAGCGGGCAAAACATCATGCAGAAGCCCTATTTAAATCTAATTACAAATCTTATTTGTGGGGCAAAATCCCTGGTCCTTTGTCGGGTATGTCGTCAAGAAGAGCGTGACTTGGTGTGTGCTGTGAACGGCACGGCATGACCTATGTTTTCGCATCACTAATGACGACGTTGCCCGAAGGAGGTTCGTCCGTCGGGATATTGGTTGTTCGATCATTACATGAACTTTGAAGGATGTTATTGGAAACATGTATGCGCTAATAATCGTTTGCAGTGTCAGCGCTGGTTGTTTCACATGTATTTTGATGCATCGTGGGAGAAGAGTTACCGCCCCTTTGAATTTTTACCTCATTTTTTGTCATCGTCAGAGGGGGTTCGATCATCTCATTCAGTTGCCGGATATTACGTAAATTGATGACCCGTCTCCATCTAAACCACCCCATAATTGCTCCTGTGGACTCTTCGCCCTGTGTATCGACAAACGTACGGCCCTCGCTACTATGAAGTGAGGTTATCCTTTGACGTTGCTGTACAGGAAACGGCGACGACCACGTCCGGGCATTTTCAATTTACACGCTTGAGCGCAACCCATTAGCGGCACAACCTATACTCTTCAATTAGCACCAAGCGATGCCCTTTCGAATTACAGACCACGAGTCCACCCTGAAAGGAGAAGAGTAACAAATCACAGTATTGGGTACCGAGAACCACCTGGGCAGCTGTCTAGAAGGAAGGTTAATTGCGGATTACAGAGTTTGCGGAGCAGGTCGGCTGACTCTATTGTAGCCTTTGCGCATCTATCAGCAGCCTCCGCATTGGAGAATAATACAACCAATACTGAACGAACCTCACTACCCGTCACAGGCCAGCGAACTACAGCTCTGACGTTCGCGGCTAGTCAAGGATCGTGACGGCGTGTCCCGATGAATCCAGTCCGGTACGCGGGGTTTACAAAGAAATCACCGAATTGATTCTCTCGCAAGTCATATGCGGAAATTGATCGACTATCGTCTCGCTTCCCTTTCGAGTCTCGATGACTTTAATGCATAATCTCAGTGTCCAATACATTTCTTCCGCGATTCACCGCCCCTCTCTACAATTTACCCATACAGACACGAATGAGCTTTATGCTTAGTGTGTATTTCCCATTGTTTCATTGTCTGATTCTCTGCCCTTCCAATTCGTGGACACGATCGGAGGCTCGATCTCGCTACCAAATTGCGTACCACACGGACATTCATCATGTAGCAGCTTATATAGGACCCTGTATGTCGTTGGTACACGAGCCCTCAGTCTGAATCTCGAATCGGACTCCTGTTCCTCATTTCTTTTCCTGATCACCTCTCGCCTCGGTTCGCTTTCAATCATATCCTATTTCGAATCCAGAAATACAGGACTAGCAGCCCGAAAGTGATACTCTCGGGGCCTTCCCGCTCCCCCTTCAAATCATTCTTAAGATGTTCTTGGTGCAGGATCAAAGCCATAGCTGCTGGGTAAAAGGGGATACGACGATGGGAGAATGCAATGGGTATGGGTATGGGTATGGCGGGGACGCTGTGGCTATGTAGCCTCAATACGCCATTGTCACTGTGTAGGCTCAAGGCGACTGCTATCACCTCCATATGCCAAGGCAGCCACAGGCGAAATACTATGCAAGGACCTTTTCTGTTATTGGTTTGGAAGTCAAGAAACAGTAGCCTCCGTACTACTGTACATTGTCTGCTATTCTGAAAGAAGGTTGAAGAAGGCACCGATTCGTTGTCCCATTATGGCAACTGGCTAAACACGTTCTCAAATCCTCCCGTTTCTGTGACGAAGGGCTGTTGTCTTTAACTGAGACGGAATGAGAGAAAACTTTGATGTTTTGGCGCCCTTGCTCTTCTCCCTCCTGCGCACTCGCCAGTCGAGCAACATGATGGGCCTTCCTCTCGTTTTCTACTTCGGGCCGGCCATCTTGCTGGGGTCTGCCTATTATTTCCTTGCTCGCCCCAAAATGGCGGAGAGAGTGAAACGAGGTTTCTGGCGTTATACGGCCGTAGACGACTTGCATACTCTCTCTGAACGTCGAGAACGTCCCAAGATTTCAGGAACGGCTGTTATCATTGGTGGAAGGTTTGTGCACGCCGCTGTGAAAGGTTTTATTGACCATTGTCGCAGCCTTTCTGGTCTGATGGCAGCTCTTGCTTGCTCCGAGCACTTTGAGGGTGTCGTAATTATCGAAGCAGACGAGGGGGCTGATCTTGAGGATCCAACAACCGGCGTTCGTACGAATGTGAATGGCCTTAATGTTTATTCCACACGGCGGAAGAGAATTATGCAAACCTATGCCGTTCATAGTGTGTGAAACTACTCCCCATACTCTCTTTGCTCTTATCATTTTCTCCAGATTATCAGCCGTTTCTGCTTCTTGCCCTCCGCCGTTGGTTCCCGGACTGGGACAAGTGCGTCGCTGAGCAAGGCGGTTTCATCGTACCATGGGATGTGAATTTTCACCTGTCAGGCTTCCGCCTCGCCTCACCAACGGTTGTTTATCCCCACCCAGACCCGTCTATTCTCCCTCCACATCCCTCCATCCCCAGAGAGCGGCTGCCGGAATCCTTCTGTCTTTCAAGAGCCAAGTTCGAGCCACTCCTTCGTAAGCGCGTGGTTGAAGACCGAAAGAATATCCGTATTGTCAGTGGGCTTGTCACGGGCTTTCTGACGAAAGACGACACCAAGAAGCTTATGGGTGTTACCTACACCGCGGGATGCGATACTACAGAACAAAATGCTACCTTGGTTGTTGACTGCTCTGGTCCAGCAATGGTTGGGCTAAAGGCGCTCAAGCGGTTGGTGAATTCAGGGGGTTTTGAGACGAAAACATATAGTCCCAAAATCCGTTACGCCACTGTGACATTCAAAGTCAAGGAAGATATAAAGGATCGTCTCCCTATACCCGGGGGGTATAACACTGCTGGGTGGTTTTATACTCACCTCTCATCGGGGGGTATCGATAGAAGTATCGTTTTTGGCGCCAAAATTGAAGATGACCAAAGTAAGTTCATTCCTCACGGTATGTCCGATTACCGACGTTGACACCCTTGCTAGTTCAGATTGGCTTTGGTGGTTGGGGATATACACCTAACCAAATCCCGCACAGTGCAGACGAGCTCATCGCATTCCATGAAAGCCTCAGGCAAGTTGATGGGAGGCCATCTCCTATTTGGTTCACCGAGGTCATCAGACTTCTCTGCGCAGATGGTGGATGGGAAGACTCCATATATGAAGAATGTGCAATGCGTATGTCCCTGCTCCATTTTCCTGACACAACATGAGCTCACTTCATCTGGTAGCCAACGTGACACAAGTCCTGTACGCAAAATCCGAGTCTGTGCCACCAAACTTTGTCGCAATCGGTGACTCGGTTATGCAAAGTAATCCAGCGTATGGATTTGGAGCGACTAAGGCTTGCGTTGGAGCCGTCACACTCGCTGGTTTGCTGACCAAAATTCGATCGGAGATCCCTCCTTCTTTTGCTCTGTTGTTCTTTCGGAAACAACACATGCGAACGAGCTGGACATGGGACGGCTCAAAAGTTGCAGACTACGTCTTCGACTCCACCGAGCCTTGTGAGGGTGAGAGAAAGGACCTTATTGCCCTGTCTACGAAGACGATGCTGAGCTGGTTCCGTGTTTGTGAAAAGGTGGGCCAGTCATTATATACTCAAGGAGACATATTCTGAACCACCATTACAGGACCCCTTGGCCGCCGCGTCGTTCCTGCATGCTCGAATGTTCTTGTATCCAGCGGCGGATGCTATGCCCTTTAGAGTTATGCTCAAGGTCTTTCTACATCGTTACACTGGATATCTCGTATAGATATAAACTGTAACCGCCACGACCATTTCTGCCCCTATTCGCTCCTTGCAACCAACCATAACTTATAATTGTAGTTGGAGAGTGTTCTTATGTAAGTTTCGGTTCCCACTATGCTTCACCCAAGCAGTCCCCGATGGTGCTGATTCTCTAGGGATTGTTGTTTGTGGGAGGTGTGTCTCGAGTTTTTGGACAGCAATGCTGGGGCGGACAACACTTTTAGCGAATCAGCATACTACCTTTCAGGCTACTCACGTTCAATTTCACTGAATGGCTCGTTATTCGCTGAGTTCGACATTCCCATCCCCACCAGCAGTCTTCCAGATCGGGAGCTGAAGGCGACAACGATCAGTGACACTCGCGTTGCGCAGCACAATCGACTTACTGCTGACGCGAGGGGACTTTCGCTCCGCTAACCA
>Ga0307513_10012654_pt1 | contig 10395 bp, 6 predicted proteins | sample 15_EM_MG_FD_202174 | JGI IMG/M metagenome (GOLD analysis project Ga0307513, IMG submission 202174) | Populus trichocarpa ectomycorrhiza microbial communities from riparian zone in the Pacific Northwest, United States - 15_EM | ecosystem: Host-associated > Plants > Roots > Unclassified | place...
GACATAGCCGAACAGCAGCGAGCGGGCGAACGGCGACGGCCGTGGCGTCTCGGCCTCGACCAGCCGCACCTTGCGCCCGGCCAGCTCGCGCATCAGAGCGACCAGCCCGGGCACGTCGAACACGTCCTGCAGGCACTCGCGGGCCGCCTCGAGCGTCACCGGGAAGTCGGCGAACTCGCGCGCCACGTCCAGCAGCTGGGCCGAGCGCTGCCGTTGCTGCCACAACGGCTGCCGGCGGCGCGGATCACGGCGCGGCAGCAGCAACGCCCGGGCCGCGCACTCGCGGAACCGGGACGCGAACAGCGCCGACGTGCCGACCGACTCCTCGACGATCTGGGCGATCTCCTCGGGGTCGAACGCGACCAGCTCGGCACCGGGCGGCTCCTCGGCGGTGTCGGGCAGCCGCACCACGATCCCGTCGTCGGACGGCATGACCTGGCCGTCCACCCCGTACCGCTCGCTCAGCCGGCGGGCGATCGCCAGCGCCCAGGGCGCGTTGACCCGGGCGCCGAGCACACAGTGGACGGTCATCCGCCAGTCGCCGAGCTCGTCGCGGAACCGTTCCACCACGATCGTCCGGTCGTCCGGCAGGTTGCGGGTGGCCTCGCGCTGCTCGCGCAGATAGGCGACCAGGTTGTTCGCCGCCCACTCGTCCAGGCCGGCCGAACGCAGCGACTCGGTGGCGGCCTCCTCGCCGGCCCGGGTCAGCGACCGCAGCCGGGCGCCGATCGCGCGGCCCAGCTCGACCGGCCGGCCCAGCGCGTCGCCCTTCCAGAACGGCATCCGGGCCGGCGCGCCCGGGGCGGGGGAGACCAGCACCCGGTCGGGCGTGATGTCCTCGATCCGCCAGGAGGTGGAGCCGAGCAGGAAGACGTCGCCGACGCGAGACTCGTAGACCATCTCCTCGTCGAGCTCGCCGACCCGGGACGCCCGCTCGCTGCCGGCCAGGAAGACCCCGAACATGCCCCGGTCGGGAATGGTGCCGCCGCTGGTCACGGCGAGCCGTTGCGCGCCCGGCCGGCCGGTCAGCTCGTCGGTGCCGCGATCCCAGACCAGCCGCGGCCGCAGCTCGGCGAACGCCGTCGACGGGTAACGCCCGGACAACATGTCGAGCACGGCGTGCAGCGCGGAATCGGGCAGCTCGGCGAACGGGGCGGCCCGTCGGACCAGCGCGGCCAACTCGTCCACCTGCCAGGGATCGAGCGCGACCATCGCCACGATCTGCTGGGCGAGCACGTCGAGCGGGTTGCGCGGATAGTGCAGCTCCTCGATCGCGCCCGCGACCATCCGCTCGGCGACCACCGCGCAGGAGACGAGGTCGCCCCGGTGTTTCGGGAACACCACGCCCCGGGACACCGCGCCGACCTGGTGCCCGGCCCGGCCGATGCGCTGCAGCCCGGCGGAGACCGACGGCGGCGCCTCGATCTGCACGACGAGATCGACCGCGCCCATGTCGATGCCCAGCTCCAGGCTCGAGGTCGCGACGACGGCCGGCAGCAGCCCCGACTTGAGCGCCTCCTCGATCTGCTTGCGCTCCTCGCGCGAAACGCTGCCGTGGTGGGCCCGCGCGACCACCGGCGGCGCACCCGTGGCGGCCGGCGACTGCGCCATCAGCGCCGCGGGCATCCGGGTGGCCGGCCCGGCGGCCGGCTCGGCCTGCTCACCCTCGGCCTGCTCGCCAAGGAGGCCGGGAGCCGGCTCGGCCCGCTCGGCGGCCAGCTCGTTGATCCGCGCGCACAGCCGCTCGGCCCCGCGCCGCGAATTGGTGAACACGATCGTCGACCGGTGCGCCTCGATCAGATCGAGCACCCGTTCCTCGACGGCCGGCCAGATGGACGGCGTCCGCCGGTTGCCCTCCCCGGTGTCGGGATCGACATCGGGGATCTCGTCGAGCCGGGTCATGTCCTCGACCGGCACCTCGACCACGACCTCGATCGTCTTGGCGCTCGGCGGCTGGACGATCTGCACGTCGTGGGCCCCGCCCAGGAACCGGGCGGTCTCGTCGATCGGCCGCACCGTCGCGGACAGCCCGACCCGCTGAGCCGGCCGCGGCAACAGCGCATCGAGCCGCTCGAGCGACAGCGCCAAGTGAGCGCCGCGCTTGGTGGCCGCGACCGCGTGCACCTCGTCGATGATCACCGTCTCGACGCCGCGCAGCGAATCGCGCGCCGCCGAGGTCAGGATCAGGAACAAGGACTCGGGCGTGGTGATCAGGATGTCGGGTGGCGTGCGGTTGAAGCTGCGCCGCTCGTCGGCCGGGGTGTCGCCGGTGCGCATGCCGACCGTGATGTCGGGCGGCGGCACGCCGAGGCGCCCGGCCGCCTGCCGCATGCCGGTCAGCGGGGTGCGCAGATTGCGCTCGACGTCGACCGCGAGGGCCTTGAGCGGGCTCACGTAGAGCACCCGGCAGCGCTGCCGCGGATCGGCCGGGACCGGCTCGTTGGCCAGCCGGTCGAGCGACCAGAGGAACGCGGCCAGCGTCTTGCCGGAGCCGGTGGGCGCGACCACGAGCGCGTTGCGACCGGCCCCGATCGCCCGCCACGCGCCCGCCTGCGCGGCGGTGGGCGCGGCGAAGGCGGCCCGGAACCACTCCCGAGTGGCCGGCCCGAACTGCTCCAGTACTTCCCGCACGAACACATCCTCCCCCCGGGGTACGACAAAACTGCGATCCGCCGGAGCCGGTGGCGCGAAGAACCGGGGGACAGCCGAACCAGCCGAGCAACCGAACGATCCCGGCGTACCGGAAGAGGTGTTGAAAGGCATCTATCGGGCCCCGCCCGGCGCAAGAAGGCAGGAAGCGGACCGTCGCCCGGCGGATTCGCTTGACCGGACGGACCATAGTGAGGTCCGGTGACGTACGGCACATTGATCTGCGTTAGCCCGATGGGCCCCATCAGACAGGAGGCTCCGTGTTCAGCACAGCTCAGCAGGTACGGCGCCTCGCCGGCGCGGCGGCCGCCGCCGCGCTGGTTGCCCTCACGCTCTCCGCAACGCCCGCCTCGGCCGCGGCGGGAGACGGCTACGTCCGCCTCGCTCACCTCTCACCCGACACGCCGGCCGTCGACGTCTATTTGATGAGCGACAACAACAAGGTCAAGGAACAGACGTTCCCCGGCGTCGCCTACGGTGCCATGTCCAACTACCTGCGGCTGCCGGCCGGGACGTATTCGGTCGCCATGCGCAAAGCGGGCGCCGCCGCGAGCACCAAGCCCGTGCTTACCACGCAGGTCACGGTCGAGACCGGCGCGGCGTACACGGTGGCGGGTGTCGGTCGTTATGCCGATCTTGGACTGCGGGTCCTGAAGGACGATCTCAAGCTCCCGAACGCCGACGAGTCCAAGGTCCGCGTGATCCAGGCCTCGGTCAAGGCCCCGGTGCTGGACGTTTCCGGCAAGAGTGGCGCCACCATCGCCGACGGTGTGGCGTTCGCCACCACGACCGCCTACAAGCAGGTCAACCCGGGTAAGTGGACGGTCCTGGTGCAGCCCAGCGGCGGCGGCAAGGCCAGCGAGTTGCCCTGCACGCTCGGCGCCGGCAACGTGTATTCGCTGCTGGTGCTCGACGACAAGAACGGCGGCCTCAAGCCCGAGCTGCACATCGACGCGGCCCGGCAGGGCGCCATGCCGGAGGGCGGCGTCGCCACCGGCGAGGGCGGCAGCCAGCCCGGATCGAATCTGCCGATGGCCCTGCTGCTGGCCGGCCTCGCAGCCGCGCTGAGTGGCGGCATCATGGTCGCGCTCAGGCGGCGTTCGCAGCCGGAATGACCGCTTCGCCGGAATCCCGCGTGCCGTCTCCGGAAGGCGGCCGCGGGCCGGTCCGGCGAGGGGCCATCTACGCGTCCAAGTTCGCGATCCGGAGCCTGATCCGATCCGAGACCGACACGGCGCCGATCAAGCCGCCCGCCACCAATCCGGAGCCCTCCCCGGCTCCGAAGAACGCAACGATGGACACGATTACGCCGACCCCCGCGGCGCAGGAGCAGGTCAAGCTCCCTGCGGCGGTCGAGGTCGCGGTCGCCCAAAAGGCCCAGCCCCCGCGCGTACGCCGAAAGGGCCGGGTTTTTCTGCCGGTGCTCGTGGCGACCTTGACCGGGCTCCTCGTGGCCACGGGTTATCTGGTGATCCGCGCCCCGCGCGAGCCGAACGGCGTGGGCCGCTGGGGGACGGCCGGTACCGGTGCCGAGGCCGCCGCGACGCCGCTGGGCAGCGCGGATCCGTTCGCCGCCGGGGTCGCGAACCCGTTCGGAACGCCGGCGCCCGAGTTGCCGGGCGTCCCGACCCGGCTCAAGGTCAAGGCGATCGGCATCGACACCCCGCTCGAGGCGTTGCACCTCGGCAAGGGCGACACGCTGCAACCGCCCAAGGACTTCGCAAAAGCCGGTTGGTATGCCGACGGCACCGTCCCCGGCGACCTCGGCCCGGCCGTCATCGCCGGGCACGTCGACAACAAGCAGGGCCCGGCCGTCTTTTATCGACTGCGCGAGCTCGAGGCCGGTGACCACATCGAAGTGGTTCGCGGCGGCAAGACCGTGCGGTTCACGGTGACGTCGACGGCGTGGTATCCGAAGACCACTTTTCCGACGGTCAAAGTTTACGGGCCGACCCCCGACAGCCAGCTCAGACTGATCACCTGTGGCGGCGTTTTCGATCACCGTCTGCGGTCTTACAAGGACAACCTGGTGGTCTACGCTGTGGCCGGGTGATGTCGTTCCCGTCCCAGCTCAGCGTGACTACTCTGATACGCAACGGACGGGTGGGGGCTGATGGCGGTCAGGCGCATGCTCATCGCCGGTCGGTATCGTCTGCACGAGCCGGTCGGCACCGGCGGTATGGGACGGGTCTGGCTGGCCCGCGACGAGATGCTGGACCGGGACGTCGCGGTCAAGGAGTTCGTCCCGCCCGACTGGATGACCGACGAGGAGAAGGACCGGCTGCGCACTAGGACGTTGCGCGAGGCGCGCAGCGCGGCCCGGCTCAACCATCCGCACGTGGTCCGGATCTACGACGTGGTGCACGCCGAGGATCTGCCGTGGATCGTGATGGAGTACGTGCCGTCCCGCTCGCTCTATCAAGTGCTCGGCGAGGACGGCCCGTTCCCGCCGGAGGCCGCCGCGCGGATCGGCCTCGACGTGCTGGACGCGCTCACGGCCGCGCATCGGGCCGGCGTGCTGCACCGCGACGTCAAGCCGCACAACGTGTTGATCGGCTACGACGGCCGGGTCGTGCTCACCGACTTCGGCCTGGCCACGTTCGTCGGCGACGGCTCGGTGACCAGCCCCGGCCTGATCGTCGGCTCACCGCAGTACGTCTCGCCCGAGCGGGCCCGCGACGGCGCATCCACGATGGAGTCGGACCTGTGGTCGTTCGGCGCGACCCTGTACGCGGCCGTCGAGGGCCGGTCGCCGTATGCGCGCGGCACCGCGATGGGGACGCTGATGGCCCTGGCCACCGAGGAGCCCGACCCGCCCGCGCTGGCCGGGCCGCTGGCGAGCGTGCTGGACGGGCTGCTGCGGCGCGAGCCGACCGAGCGGCTCACCGCCGACGAGGCGGCGGACGGGCTGCGCGCGGTGCTCGCCGCCGATGGTCCGGAGCCGGTCCAGCGGCCCGCTGTGCCGGCGCCGCGGCGCCCGGTCGACGAGGCCCTCGGCCTCTCTTCTGCGCCCGGTTTATCCGAGTCCGGCGTTTCTTCTGCGCCCGGTTTGTCTGAGCCCAGTGTCTCTTCTGCCCCCGGGTTGTCCGAGCCCGGTGTTGGTGGCCCAGTTCGGCCGCGCCGGTCTGCGCCAGTTGACGGCGTTCCCGCGGCGTTGGCCGAGCCTGGGGTGGTCCGCCGGGTCGAGACCGAGCGGCCGGCCGGCATTCCGGTTTCGCCCGCGCCGCTTTTGCCAGGGCTTTCGCCGCCGCCGGACGACACCGACACGGTCCCGGTCGAGTCCGACCGTGCGCCGCGCCGGCAGCGGGCCCGGCTCGCGGTGGCCGGCGGGGCGGTCGTCGCGCTGCTGGCGGTGGCGGGCGCCGGCTACGCGACCTGGCAGGGTCCGCACGGCGACGACGACAGCCAGGCGCTGCCCGGTGCCAGCACCGGCAGTAGCGTCGCCGCCGGCACCGACACCGGCGGCCAGGGCGCCGGCGGCTTCAGCCCGTCCGTCTGCGGCGACCCGCCCGGCGACGATTTGCCGCGCACCCCGCAGCCGGGCGCGGCGCGCAGCGTCAACGGCTGGCAACTGCTGGACGGGTACTCGTACTTCAACGCCCCGCCCGTCTTTCACATCGCCGTGCCCGACGGCTGGACCTACGAGAAGATCGGCACCACGTTCTGCTTCCGAGATCCCGGCGGCGTCCGGTTTCTCAGCGTCGACCCGGACCGCAACCCGGCCGGCGACCCGGTCAAGGCGTGCCAGAACGAGGCGAAGCGGCTGATCGCCGAGGGCGAGTTGCCGGGCTACAAGCAAGTCGGCATCGACCGCGTCCCGTTGCTGTCCAAGGCCGCCGACTGGGAGTACACCTACCAGGGCCAGGACGGGCTGCGCATGCACGCGATGACCCGGTGGTTCATCAGCGACGGCCGGGCATACGCGCTGGGCTGGGCCACCCGCGAGTTCGACTGGCAGGTCAACCTGAGCACGTACTCGATGCTCAAGAGCACGTTCTATGTCAACCAGCCGTTCGGCAAACGCGGCACCCCGAGGGTGTCCCTGAGCCGCTGACCGCATAGCGGACTTTCAGGGACTGTTCAGCTAGCGTTGCTACGGTCCCACCCATGACCGGCAGTAGTCGGCCGGGCTCGGCCCGGCGTTTTATCGCTGTGGACCAACCATGTTGATCCTGGTCGGTCTCCTGCTTGTCATTCTCGTCACCGCCGCCACGGGGTTCTTCGTCGCCGCCGAGTTCGGCTATGTCGCCGTCGACCGCGGCCGCCTGCGCCGCCAGGCCGAGAGCGGCGACCGGGCCGCCGCGCGCGCCCTCAAGGTCACCGGACGCCTGTCGTTCGTGCTGTCCGGCGCGCAGCTCGGCATCACCGTCACCGCGCTGATCGTCGGCTACCTGGCCGAACCGTTCCTGGGCGACGGCCTGGCCGAGTTGCTCGGCGTCGCCGGTGTGCCCGCCGCGGTCGGGCTGCCGGTGTCGATCGTGTTCGCGCTGCTGGTCGCGACCGTGGTGCAGATGGTCCTCGGCGAGCTCGCGCCGAAGAATCTGGCGATCGCGCGGGCCGAGGCGGTGGCCAAGGCGCTGAGCGGCGCGACGCTGCGCTATCTGGCCCTGTTCGGGCCCGTGATCCGGCTCTTCGACCTGGCGGCGGGCCGGTTGCTGCGGCGGATCGGGATCGAGCCGATCGAGGAGCTGCCCGAGGGCGTGACCGAGGCGGATCTCGAGCAGATCATCGCCGAGTCCCGCGCCGAGGGGCAGCTCGGCGCGGAGATGTCCGAGCTGCTGGACCGGGGTCTCGACTTCCGCCGGCGAACCGCGGCCGAGGTGATGGTGCCGCGCGTCGACGTACGCACGGTGCGGGCCGACGCGCCCGCCGCGGCCGTCGTGGCGCTGCTGGACACCGGGCGATCGCGCTTTCCGGTGCGGTCGGGCCCGTCGCCGGACGAGATCGTCGGCGTGGTCGGCATCGCCGACGTGCTGACCGTGGCGCCGGCCGCCCGCGCCACGACACCGGTCTCCGCGATCGCCGATGCCCCGCTGCTGGTGCCGTCGTCGCTGCGGCTGCCCGCGGTGCTCGACCGGCTGAGGGCGGGGCATCGCCAGTTGGCCTGCGTGGTCGACGAGTACGGCGGGTTCGCCGGGATCATCACGCTCGAGGACATCGCGGAGGAACTGGTCGGGCCGATCCGGGACGAGGACGATCTGCCGGAGCCCACGCCCGTTCGGGAGCCGGACGGCTCGTGGGCGGTGCCGGCCCGCTGGCGCATCGACGAGGTGGTCGACGCCACCGGTCTGGCGCTGCCCGAGGACCCGTCCTACGACACGATTTCGGGGCTGGTGATGTCGCTGCTCGGCCGGGTGCCGCAGGTGGGCGACGAGGTCGCGCTGCCGTACCCGTCGGAGGTCTCGCTGACGGTGCTGACCGTGGACCGGCACGTGCCCGATTCGGTCCGGCTGGCGAGCCGATGAGCACAACCTGGGCCGTCGCGCTGTCGGTGCTCCTGCTGGCGGGCAACGCGTTTTTCGTGGCCGCCGAGTTCGCGCTGGTGGCGAGCAAGCGTTACCGCCTCGAGCAGGCGGCCGCCGGGGGAAGCCGGGCGGCCCGGGCCGCGTTGGCCGGCACCCGGGAGCTGTCGTTGATGCTCGCGGGCGCACAACTCGGCATCACGCTCTGCTCGCTCGGCCTGGGCGCGCTCGCCGAGCCGGCCCTCGAGCACTTGCTGCACCCGTTGCTGCACGCGGTCGGCCTGCCCGACATGCCGAGCGCGGCCGTCGCGTTCCTGCTCGCGCTGCTCGTGGTCACGTTCCTGCACCTGGTCGTCGGCGAGATGATGCCGAAGTCCTGGGCGATCACCGACCCGGAACGCTCGGCAAGCCTGCTGGCGTTGCCGTTCCGCGGCTTCACTACGGCCGTCCGACCGGCGCTGAACGGGCTTAACTGGCTCGCGAACGCGGCGCTGCGCCCGTTCGGCGTGCACCCGCAGGATCAACTGGCCCAGGCGCACGGCCCCGAGGAGATGAACATCCTGCTCGAACGCTCCCGCGCCGAGGGCCTGATCGGCGCCGAGCAGACCGAACTGCTGACCAGCATGCTCAAGCTCCAGCAGACCAGGGTCGGGGACGTACTGACCCCCGCCGACCAGTTGGTCACGGTCGCGCCCGAGGCCGACACGGCCGAGTTGGAGGAGGCGTCGCGGCGTAGCGGAAGGTCCCGGCTCGCCGTGCTGTCGGGCGAGTCGGTGGTGGGGGTGGTGCACGTTCGCGAGGCGGTCCGCGCCGCCACGGCCGGGCGGGAGGCGACGGCCGAGCAGTTGATGGACGCTCCGTTCGTGCTCGCGGCGGACGAGACCGTGACGGACGCGGTGAGCGCGATGCGCGCGGGACGAGCCCAACTGGCGATGGTGCTCCGCGGCGGGCACCGGGTCGGCTTCGTGGCCTTGGAGGACTTGCTGGAACAGGTAATCGGCGAATTCGACGACGAGACCGACCCGGTGCCGGTCGGCCGGCGGATGCGCTGAGGCAGTTGCTTGGCAGTTGTTTGGCAGTTGCTTGGCAGTTCAGGGATATCGCGTAGTTCAAGTGCACTCCGCAGTCCGGGTGCACTCCGGTAGTTCAAGTGCCACCCCGTTATTCAAGGAGGAACGACCCGGTGGTTTTCAAGAAGATGATGCGCGCGTTCGGCGCCGGCGGCCCCACAGTCGACACGGTGCTGACCAACCCGAATACCCGGCCCGGCCTGACGCTGGACGGCCGGGTCGAGATCGTCGGCGGCGACCATGAGGTGACCATCGAACAGGTGGCCCTGAGCCTGGTCACCGGCGTCGAATCGCTCGGATTCGTCGAGTTCCACCGGATCCCGGTGGCCGGCACGTTCCGGCTCGCGTCCGGAGAGCGGCGAAGCCTGCCGTTCGCGTTCCCCATGCCCTGGGAGACGCCGGTGACCGACGTCTATGGGCAGCGGCTGCACGGCATGACGATGGGTCTGCGTACCGAATTGGCGGTCGCCAAGGCCGTCGACAAGGGGGACCTGGATGAGATGGCGGTGCATCCGCTGCCGGCCCAGGAGCAGATCTTGGCGGCCTTCGCGGGGCTCGGCTTCCGGTTCGCGCGCGCCGATCTGGAGCAGGGCGCGATCTTCGGCGTACGCCAGACTCTGCCGTTCTACCAGGAGATCGAGTTCTACCCGCCGCCGCAGTTCGCAGGCGCGATCAACGAGGTAGAGGTCACGTTCGTGGCGGACCCCGAGGGCGTCGAGGTGATCCTGGAATTCGACAAGCGGGGCGGCATCCTGACCGAAGGCCACGACAGCTACGGCCGCTTCCGGGTGTCGCACGCCACGGTCGACTCGACCGACTGGACGGCCGTGGTGGACGGCTGGGTCAGGCAAGCCACCGACCGGTACTCGTCGCTGCGTTCGACGCACGGCTTCGCGCCGGGGGCTGGTCACGGCTCCTCCGGTCACGGCTTCTCGGGCGGCCACGGTCACGGTCGCGGGGTCGGCGCAGGGGCGATGGCGGCGGGCGTGGCCGGCGGCGTCCTAGGCGGGATGATCCTGGGCGAGGCGATGGAAGAGGTCTTCGAAGACGACGAAGGCGGTTTCGAGGAGGAGTAACTGATCCGGCGGCGGGCCGACTGTCTCGCGTTAGCCGACGCTGGCGGTTGCCAGTTTCAGGCCGAAACCGACGAACAGCGCACCCACGCCTGTGCTCATCGCCGCAGCCAGCCGTCGCCGCCGCCGGAACTGCCCGGC
>Ga0307513_10012655_pt1 | contig 10393 bp, 16 predicted proteins | sample 15_EM_MG_FD_202174 | JGI IMG/M metagenome (GOLD analysis project Ga0307513, IMG submission 202174) | Populus trichocarpa ectomycorrhiza microbial communities from riparian zone in the Pacific Northwest, United States - 15_EM | ecosystem: Host-associated > Plants > Roots > Unclassified | place...
GAAATCGCGTAAAATTAAGATTTGGGCGTCAATGTGCGCTGTGGCATACTATTTTTTTTTTTAAAAAAAAAAAAACAAAAAAAGTAAATAGATAGATGAGTATAAGAGAGAAGGAGCAATAAAATAAGATGAATGAAACGTACTTGCAGCCAATGCAAACAATACTTCAACCTCCGCATGCTTTCTTCGCTCAGCGCAGCGCTAAGCCCACCCGCTTCGAGCAAAACAGCCTGCCACCGACTCCGCTGCGCCACCTGACTCTCCGGCGCCGCCCCGCGCTCCGAGTCGTTCAAATCCTCTTTGCCAGCACCCTCCATATCATCCCCAACCTGCGTTGGAGTCGAGGCTCGTGAATCAGGAGGTGGCGGTGGTGGCGCCACAAACGGGCTGTTCGCTATTAGACAAGAATATATTAGAAAAAGGCAGATCCTTGGCAACACTTTTATTATGAACGAACCTTCAAGCCAACTGGGCACACCCCGTTCGCCGCCTCTCCAACTGGGTCCCCTCTTTGATCGTCCCGGACTTGGAGGGGTTGTAGTGGTGGAGATATCAGGCCCATCTTTATCATCGACGGCTGTCCCATCCAGCGTCTTCGTTTTTAATTTTGGTCTGCCCCGATCTCGGTCAGATGCAGATGGGGGTGTAGATGTGGAGATGGCCAAGGAGGAAGCAGAAGTGGGCGAGGGGGGTTGCTCACTCGAGGAGGGATGGCGATATCTGTCGAGCTGCAGGGGTGAAGGGGCGTGTTAGCGAACCATCCCGGAACAAAGATTGGCCCAAAAAAAATGGGGAATGGGGACGCATCACCGCGCACCTCGTGAAATACGAGCACAATCACGTGTGAGCGATCGGCGGCGGAGGCAAAGCGCACAACAATGACGATGACGAAGGGAGGAAGATAGGCAAAGAACGGAAACAAACGTACTCTATCCAGTTGTCTACACGCAAACTCGTCGATCTGGTTGACGTTCACGGGGAGACGATCGATGACGGGGCGGGATATGGTTTTAACACTCGACTCGACCATTGCTGCGCCATACTGATCAAGGGAATATTATTTTACATTGAGATGAAAATTGAGGATAAGGAAGACGGACTTTTACGACACGAGAGGATGCTTTTCCCTGTTCGTACACACGGAGAGCAGAACCCACGAGTGGGAAGGTCGACATGCGAGAGACGAACGCGGGCGGGTTTGCGGTAGCCGTGTCGATTGGGGGGTCTCTAGGCTCGGAAGATGAAGGCGATGAAGTGGAAATATACGCAGAAGAAGTAGGTGGAGTACGTGAACCTGATAGGGTAGATTGATATGAGTATATCGGATAATAATAATAAAGAAATAATAAACTAACGAGGGCCGCTGTTTCGCATATCGCCCAGAGCCTTTACGGCGATTCGAACGCTCTCCTCTTGGTCGTCGAGCATGGTGGTGGAAAGAACAAACGAGGCTGGACATGCATGATGCTATAATCGATAAACATGTGAAATGTCCCCTGCTAAAAATAAATACTAACAAATACTACATGATTCTTATCGGCCTTTGCCGTTCATTAATACAATCCTTCGGCCATTTCTCGGTTACACCTCTACATCGTCAGTCAACGTCACACAGGTACGCTCCCGGATCACCCACCAGTGCACCACCCCGCAACCTCTCTTTATTGCTCAAGAATCGTGTCAACCATTCTCCACGACGTACTCACCCGTGAAAATTCATCATATCGACCCTTTTTCCATCCACACTTCACTTCCTTCACTTCCTTTCAAAGAACCCTCAACATTTATCTGATCACTTGCACATGAAATACACTTCCCCGCAGTTCCCCGCACGATCACACCGATTGGAGAGCGTTTGCGCATGATAGCATGTAATTACTGTTTATCACTCGGGGCCCGATGAGTAAGTCGTCGTCAAAAGACTACGAATTTTGTTAGTCTGACTACGAGAGACTACATTTTATCGTCCCTAGGCAACCCAGGTACTGGGAACGTTGAGGTACTAGCGCGTAGCTGTTAAGGTATCTTATAAACATCTAGTACCTTCTCACGTCCGTGTCCTTTCAAGACTATCGCGCTAACAACCATCACAGTCGATTTAGACATTGACATCTACTACATATGTGCATAAACAAGAACGCCCGCATAATATTTCTGCAGGATATACATCCACGGAAGGCGTACTAAACCAATACCATCCAACTCGACGCCGAGTCTCTTTCCAAACGCATCACTCAGGGTCGCAACTCACCCACTCAATTCATCTCTAGCAACACCGCCAATGAACCCCTCCTCAACTAATCAAAATGCACCACAAACACGACCATCATGAATAATATTCAAAACCAGAGAGCCGGCCAAGAACCAGTGCGTAAAATGACAACAGAAAAATAGCAAATTTGCCCCAATTCGTGTTAATAAGCCTCACGTCCATCGAAAAAACCCCCAAATTGAAATTCTAGAAGGCACTGTTTCTCGCGCGTGAGTACCGTGATATCCACTTCCCTGCAAATATTAATCTGGGTCGGGCAGTACCCTTGCCCAACCATGTCGAATGGGCCCCACCTCGGCGGATCGAGTACCTGTGGTAGGAATACCAAAGGTGCAAGTAGTGAATTTGCTTAAAGATGGCTCACAAACTGAAATGAGGATTTGCCAAAATCAGCAACCGTTGTTCAACACTCCCCATTACATAAGAAGAAAAAAACATACCGATTCATAGGAACGTTCCGGAGGGTTTCCATCCTTCGGCAAGCTTTGTGGAAGTTCCGGGCGCCTAACATACGCAATAAACACTCCATTGTGATCTTGATACCCCTCGTTCTCGAAGGGGTACATCCTCAACTCCTCAGGATACTGCATACTCAGCGGAGGGAACACGACATAGCCGTCTGGTGTCAGATGGTCGCCGCGGCGGTTCCAATACCCGCGCCGTACCAATCCAGTAGGAGTTGGAGGGTGATGGGCCGAGCTAGAACTCGAGGCGGCGAAACTGCTCCTGAGTGTCTGAGCACCGAAGACAGACGATTCAACTTTTGTCATGAGTTGTTTGGGGATTTCATCTCTAAAAACAGGCGTTGGCGGAAGCTCATTCTCCAGAGGCAGAGACAGAACGGAGAGTGAATCAGGCGGCATAGTTGAGTCGAGAGAAACAAAGGATCCTAATATCTGCAGTGTTGAATTAGTACTCCTCAAACTAGCGCACTATTGCCGTCGAAGGGCAGCCATACGCAGCATAAACTCGGCATCCAGGGGCTTCTTGGGCAAATGGAGTTTACGCGAGGCCAAAATCCATGGGGCGGGGTCACTCCGAGAGCTTTGAGATGGAGGCTCGACCGTTTGGTTTTCGTCGGGTTGAAAGGAGTCCGACGGCGAAGGATGTTCTCCGTGATTAATGTGGTAAAGCGTGGTCATGTGGAGGTTCTGCAGGGTATCTTCATATTGTGGATTCACTTATCGAAGCCGCGCGTGAGGGAAAGACGGGTGAGGGGATGAAGTGAGTGCCCACCTGAGACAAATACACAGGGCATATCACTTTTAACTTTCTTCGTTGGCATGATACAATCTTTAATGAACGACTGATAGGCAAGCGTTCTTGCGAGGGAATGTATTTCGTCTTCGGTCCTTGTTCTTTTATCTTCGTACAATTCGAGTTCTTTCTTCATCACGAGGTAGTCATATTTAGTGAAAACAGCGATTATGGGAACTGGTTCAACATTGCGAACTTTCAGGATGAACACCCAATGACTCCGATTATAAGATAACACACCTCTGCCATAAACAACGCGAAAGATCTCTTCATCCCCAACCTCCAGGACGCGGCCCCCAGCGAAGGGTGCTGCAATGCACAACCTACGGGCGTTTACCTTTAGATCATGTGTATAGAAGGTGGTGCGTACCAGATTGCGTGCAGCCGGTCCCCCGCGTCGGCGTTACCGGTTCGACGGCTGATGAATTCCGTGAGTTTTCTGAAGTTCTCGACTTCCCCAGATCCATAGGCCAGCGAATAGTGTAAAACCCAACAATCGTTCTCGGCTGAGAATATCTCTCTATTGATGTCGGCTTCTCCTGCTGTATATTTGGATAAATTCTATAGAGGAGTCAGCATAAAGGAGGAATTGAGTAATTGGCCACGTAGCACCAGCTCCACTTTGAAAATGTGATTGATGACAGACGATTTGTCGACTCCCACCTGGATAAAATATCACTGCTTTGTAAAGAGGAGAGCATGGGTTTGCACCAACCTGTCCCAGGACGAGGAGGCGGAATCTATCACTATAGTGTGTAACTCAGGGCATCAAAAATAACAACTTTACATACATACCTATCGCATGACCGGTTGATTTGGTTCATTGTCCCTGGCAGAGCATCTCCAAGTTGAGGTTCAGTGAGAGTACTAGTAGAAGCCATTTCTTAGGTAGCCAGGGGTGTTGGCGCCTCTTGTCACTCGACTTGGTAGTAATCCTAACGCATGCGACCTATCCTGGCAAGACAGGGCGTTCTCCGGACTTCTCCGAGTCCAGTGAGAGCGAAGTTATTAGGACATGGCGTAGTGCCCCCGAGCCCTGGGTAAGCCTTTCTCAAATTGATCCAAGTAAAGACGAGTTATCCTATAGTTTAAGAGTCATTCCAAGAAAAAATAAGGCCCACGAGTGCAATGCACCAATCGAAGATCTACATCAGCTCGAAGCACATGGATATGTCGACAAGCGGGTGTGGCTGACATCAAGCTGCCTTTGAATACTTTCTTGGTCGTTCATTCTCATATTTTCTGTATTGGGCAATATAGACCACTGCATAAACTTATTTCGGAAATCAGAACTTTTAAATTTGAAGTTTTGGTAGTGGTAAAGTTCATACAGTGCGGAATTTTTTTTTTTGAGGAGTTGCAAACATGTTACTTTAGACGCACAGCGATACAACAATTTTTAACTAGCCCGGATCAGCAGCGCCGCACCCCAGATTCCAGGATGACCGGCTCACGACAGGGTATTCCAACACTGACACACCCCCAAATCCACACTGGGCCACAACGCGGCACATGAGTCTACGCGATATAAATTTCCGTCCGTCGTGGACAACTGTAGCTGACGATTGGGCGCACGTCTAAATTGAGGCAAACCTATTTTTGGATATTGGTATCATGGAAGGATGGGCGCACCTGGAGCGGTAAATGCAATGCAAGGCTCATGAATATTAATGCACGAACACAAGAAGTGAAGCTTGAAGCTTGAAGGACGGTGGTATCATGCCGGAACACAGAGATTCCAAATTTTTCCAATGCATTTCTCTCTCGGTTAATTCGGCCAATGCTTCGTTTGATGTGGTAGTACGTTTCCTCTTGTCTCCCATAGCCAGCCTGACGTGATGGGCTCTTTTTTATACAAGATTCTAGTTGATACAAGTGTCCACTCTGCACCACCGGCGAATTCGCGTCTTCGGTGGCGTTGACAAGATCTCTTCTAGATGATGCGAAGTCATCTTCAAGGACTCTTCCTTGCTTTAAGATAATGTAAAAGGTGAAAACAAATCCAGATTTCGGGCGCTTATAATTATACTCGAGTATTTGATGACATCATATGCGCACGACACTCGCTCATATACACGGCAAAAGGAAAAAAATAGAACGCCCATCGTACACAAAATATAAAGCACCTCCAACCACTCTCCATCTCCAAGGTATAGTGAAATTCTACATTAGTACGCCTGCATGCCATGTAAGCCAGCCACCCAGGATCTTTGTTCCAAAATCCCCCAGCGCTGTAGACAAGCCTCAATTCGCGACACCCACCAGCTAAACAATTCATACGTGAAATAAAACCCTTTGTCCAATCTCCTGGACTATCCTGACTTTGTCCGATGAATTACGAATCACCAAGCAACTGGGCCAATAACAGGACCTCTCACACAGTGACCGTGCTTAAAAAAATTTGCAAGCGACTATGGGACACGTACTTTAGTACAAACACCGGACATAATTTGATTTTGCTACAGGTTGAAAGTTATTTATTTAAACGTTAGAGTCGCGGAGTCGTTCCTGGGCCTTGCTAAGTAACGCTCAGGAAGTCGGACGCAGATTCTGGCAAGATATCTGAAAAAAAAAAAAGAGGGAAATGTTCCGAATAAATCCTAAAAACGAGGAAATGTTCGAAAGACGTGGCATTTAGAGTGGTATTATCAACGTACTTGATGTACAAACAGTAAGAACCTCCAAATTTCCCAGTTCCAAAGAACATTGGATATCCTAAAGATAAAGTTGGAAATTAGAATCATGATAAATACACGAGAGCAAAAGGGCATACCACTACGCAACCTTGGTGACACCAACCACAAATTCCCTGGAATTGGCGCGGTGCGGGTTGATGGTGAACCACGTAGGCTGGCCTAGCCACATCATACATGACTACATTAGCAAGGGCAAAAAAAACAACACAATTGTAAACTGCGCTTACCAGTTTCTTCGACGAGGCGAAGTGAAGACGACATATCCCCAATCATAGAGGTCATCCGAAACCCACCACCTTGTAAAGGTTCGAAAGCGAACGACTCCCACACCGAGGGCTTACCGTGCGGTCGCGCCCGAACATCCTCGAACTGGTTCCTCAGAATCCTCCTGTTGGAAGGAATATTGACGAAGCCCAATCTGTTCGTCGAGGGCACCGTGTCGCAGCGAAAGATCTGGTTTTGATTGGTTTTGGAATAAGTCGCCAGGACGATGTTCTCTCCACCTGAGAGCGTGAAGGCTTGATCGGTGCCATAGACAGTCAAAATGTAGGAGTTTGAGGATATAGGGTAGTCGTTCCCGGGTGCGCTAGTGGGGATGGGGGTGGTGGGGACGGGAGTGGTGGGGATGGGTGGCATTGGAGGATATACAGGAGAGGACACCCACACGAAGAAGAGGATCACGATCACGGCGCATGAGGTGAGCAGCGACAGACCACGGAACACTGTGTCGCCCTTAGGTTTGGGGTGTGGTACTTCTGGGTCCTTCCCATCCATCATTTTGGGGGAAATAATCACAGAGAAATTGAAATGGATGCAAAATGGATGTAACTCCTACGGTTACCTGAGTTACTTATGTAACGTAGTTTATGGGTTAAGAGGGGTTCGACTAAGCCATCCTTATTGAAATCCTGATTATATAATGCAATCATTTATTTTAAACTCCCCAACTTTGATGTTTTCTTCCTCCACGACGGCTGGCACTTGGCAAGCTGTCAACCAGGCCGTCGGACCCCTTTTGGAAAATTAGCGGGCCCCATCCTTTGCTTTAGAATTGCAAATGCGTTGCCTCCCCACTATATAAAGTACCAGGCCTTGTCCCAATTACCCATTTCAAGTCACCTGGAAAGAATTGGATGCTGGCGATGTATTTGAGGTCTCGCTAGACAAGCAACATGGAGCACACAATGTCCCTAATGCCAGACGTAAAAATCATTCGTGCTACTTCTTTTGGAGGGAGGAAAAGGCACAACCTATCAACTCCTATGGGCTTATGTAACTTCCATGGTGTGTCGTCTTCTTTCGAATGTGTCGCTTCTTTTTTCTGTATGTGTCTACTCTTGTCTTTCCTGAATGTTTTATTTTACTAACGAAGCAACAGCTTAGGTAATGAACTCTGATAGAGGCTCCAATTATGGAAAGACCATCAGGCGCTTAAGCGCTCATCGATTATCTGTCAATGTGTCATCTCTTTCCCATTTTCAGGGGCTTCATCCGAATCGTGTACACGTTTGTTCAAAGGACAGACTGCATTAAGGAGGCATCCTATTGCAGTGGTAAGGAACCTCGGAAATTTACACCCTCAATTTCATTGTGAACCGCGGAACATGGCTCATCTCCGGATCCCGAGTAAATGTATTCCCTCGTGTGGTGCTGGGGAGAATCAAGTCATGCTTGGATTCAACTGCAGTGTACGTTCGGGCTACTTCTCCTACCGACGGGAAATTTACATTCCTCTAAGCCCAAAATTAAACTTATACGGTTCAAACGAGAACCGAACAATCTAGGCTCCTGACACGGGCGCTCTGATATCTGCCAGATTTTATATGCCAGAAACGTCTTCCTGCCATCGGTTGAGAGCCAGCGACGAACATCCCAAGTCCCTCGACAAAATTCCGGCAGTTGTTAGTAAGCAGACTAAGGATAGCGCTGTCATTCCAACCCGTCTGACCAAAAGGGTTGAACCTCCACGAACAGTAAACTCTTAAGTTCAGTACACCGGCCAGTTCAATAGATTTCCGCTTCCGCTGGACATAACTGGTGAGTCAGGCTACCTGTCGGCTAGAATTATCTCGTGATAGAAATCCCCAACCAAGAGCGCCCAGTGGTGGAGACGGTTGGGACCGCGAACGAGTGGGTGAGTGATGATTTGCATCAGACGCGGAGTGTTGTAAGTGGCCGAATCGCAGACGGTATAATCGAACGCGACGGGAGGCCCCTAGGCGAACCCAAATGAAGAATCATCTCATCTTCAAAAAGTGTAAAAATCCGAGTCAGCGGTACATACGCATGGTAAGTGCATCCACTGCGCGATGCGATGGAGTTTAATACAATTACAGAACTTCTTGGAATCTGGAATTCCGTGCGTCCTAGTTATATTTATTGTCCTCAGAGATGAAGGTTCATTGCCGGTGTTAGATGGCTTATTTTCGATGCCATTGCCAGAGTTGTCGGAGGACGAATGGATTGAGAATCTTGCCGAGGCTGGAGAAGAGGCATCTCTTTGCACAGTTGGCGAGGGCTCGGATATCGCCAAAGGAGTTCAGATATTAATTGAGGACTCAAATGAGGTGAGGACCGAGTGTGAGGCTTCCGATGTCAATCCAGTAAGGTACGCATCTGACACGCTGTCTCACACAAAACCTGAATTTCTTTCTTTGTTTGCGGAAGGAGGAAGAAGGTATACGAGAAAGATGCGGTTTCTTTCTTGATGAACTCAATGTTTATGAATGTAATCTTCGGACTTGGAAAAGTGTTGCATCAATAAAATTTCCTTCACCTCTTTTGACTCTTGCTGCGTGTATTCCATCTTGCAACTTGTCTCTGCCATCGTACCAGACGCGTCCCAGAGCGTTCCTAACACGACGCGCTTTACGCGTTTTTTTTCCGTTAAGTGCTTTCTCTTTGTGATTGCCGAGTTGTGTCTAAAAATAGTTCCGCATTGCATAATTTTTGATTTGCCGCGCTCTCACCTCTCCATGACAGAAATATAAAGGTGAAGTCTGATTGAACTTTGAACGATTCCATACCAATTACCTGACGCAGAAAAGATTGGGCAATGTTGGGACAATGCCTCCGACTCCCTCGTGGAAACGTCTGAATTCGCAGTGCAAGCAGAAAAGCGGAATTCCCCCTCAATTCCCCCTGCACTATCCAGCGTCCACACTCCCGAGGCTTTTGCGAACTACCCGCATCAGTGTCGGCTCCAACGTTAATTCGACCATTCATTTTTTCCCGAACGGTTGAGGGATCAGGATTGGTTCCCGGAGGCTGTCCTTATCGATTGTCATCGCCCATCACAACATAACCAAAACAAAGCATATTGTCCAAATTGTGTCATCACCCGCTCCGACCGTGAACGCGTAAACGTCAGATATGACTCGAATTCGCCACCCTCATCCCGGGGGCTCTTTCTACCGTATACCTTAGCGTCAAGGCGCTAGACCTCGGCAGTGAATTCACCTCGCACATCCCGAAATATACGCCCCAACCTAGGCGATTTAACACCGCGACTCCGCGTGGTGATTCAAACGAGATAAAGTTTTACATTGCAGCACAGCATACCCAAGTTCTTGGAATACCTCCTTTCAATTCCATTGGGAGCCATCTATCCTACATTTCGATCGCTCGGTAAGTCTTTTTGAATCCAAACTCAAAGAATGACTGGATTAAGGACCCATTCCTGCTAGCGCCCACAATTCACTGCCTCTTTTCAACCGAATAAGAACCCCCAGCAGACAGGGTCGGCTCTCTATATATAAACATACCCACACAAATTAATCACATCAGCTACATGGCTGCCACTACTGCCACAACGACCGTTACCACCGTCGAGACAACGAACACGAAAGTGCCCAGCACGGTATCGTTCGTTAAGCAAGAACCCGGACTCTTGGTGACGAAAGAGTTGGAGAAGGCGATCGCGGAATGTAAAGCCAAGGTCGATCGAATCGCGAAAGATTGTCGTTTGAAGAACAGGAAATTTAGGTGTGTCTCCCTTACTCCCCCTCCCGACTCCCCGATCCCTCGCCTCATGCTTAATCGATTACTTATAAACGATCTCAGGGATATCGAATTCGACATCGAGAATGATAAGAACCGATGTCTGTTTGGTTTGTTCACACAGTCGTCGGAGACCAACCTACCAGCAGACGTGCACCGTGTCACGCAG
>Ga0307513_10012656_pt1 | contig 10393 bp, 6 predicted proteins | sample 15_EM_MG_FD_202174 | JGI IMG/M metagenome (GOLD analysis project Ga0307513, IMG submission 202174) | Populus trichocarpa ectomycorrhiza microbial communities from riparian zone in the Pacific Northwest, United States - 15_EM | ecosystem: Host-associated > Plants > Roots > Unclassified | place...
AATCTATTAGAAGAGATGGAGGGGTCAAAAAGGATTGTGTAAGGAGACGGGGGGGATCATGGTCGTATGGTGTGGATATGGACATCATGGCCGTTGGTCAGTTCACGCCATCGATGTGTTTAATCAAGCAGAACCTATAGCACGGTAAGATCCCTTTTTTTAATTCCCGTATTCTGACTGATTAGCCGTGAGAAGATCGCAGGAGTATAAAGATATCGGCAGGCAACCTGGACATCCGCAGGTTATGCAGTCCAAATTGAAATATTGAATAGCGGAGCGGCTTTGCCTGGGCACCTACGGGCATCCGGGGGGCTTGACCTGGGTTACTTCAGGGTTGGGCCTGGTGGCGGCATAGGTGACGCCGGAGCTTGCAACCTGACTTACCCAGGCTTTTTAAAACCACTGCTGGACTGGCCGGACTGCAGAATCATAGCCCGGACCATACCCCTGACTAGCTACTTGGGATTACCGCCGCCATCATTATGAAAGGTGGACACCGTGATATGGTGTCACTATCTACCATGCCCCGGATATCCAGGACAATGAGGCCGCGCAGGCCCAGCTGGGCATCCCGGACTGTTGGGAACACTAGTAACAAGGAGCGACTGCTAGGTGGGGAAGGGAAATGGCGACTTCTGGCAAGCCGCAATGTTATCAGATTGGTAAGCGATAGCTTGTACCATCCAGTGTGGGGAGGTGATGTCAACGGTCAGTATTTTGGCATTAACTTTCCTATCCAAAAGCCGAGATGAGCGTGTATTCTGGGTTCCTGTTCGAACAAGGTCTCAGCCTATAGGGAGCAGTATTGGGGGAAATAACACTAAGCCATGATGAGCAGAAAGGTTGGATGCAAACGAGCAGTTCACCCTACCGATGTTGTGAAGAAAAGACCCTAACAGCAAGCCCTTCTTAAGAGTGCACATTCAGAAATACCAATAGCCTAATGAAAGTGCGGCCGCATATCTAGTTAGGATAACTAATTGGTTAAACCAAGTCCTCCAAAAGTCTCAAAGGACTCAGTATTGGTAACTGGAGCACCAGATGTCCACCATCAATAAGGAAGAATCGTTCCTGCAGTGGAACGGCAAGAAGCATCATTCCGAGGATAGCTCATGCCCGACTATATCTTTGGCGCAAGCTTTGTTGGGGTATAGCGGGTGACGTGAGGAAGAGTCAGTGTTCCCAACCCTCCAGGGGCACGGCAGGGCCCAGCGGGGGGGGGGGGCGCCAAGAGCACTGGACTGGACGGGGCGGGCATATGCAGTCCGCCAGGGGCGGTAAAAGCGCCTACCTATCTACGCTCCCGACTTACCCCCCGACCCGAGTTTATAGTACGGTTGAGATCGGGGCACTGAACCTCAAGAGTGACAAGATTCCTTTAATACAAACATTATAGTGACGGCGCTCCCGTGCATAAATCAAAGTTAGAAGTCATGTCATAAGTCATAGCAGCCATGCCCTCGGCAACGCCTGAAAAAAACAAGGAATACTGAAAAAGGACAACGGGTACGATCGCAGGTTCCGTCTGAAAGCAAAATACTTTTCTTCAGAAAGTAAATGATTGAATCTCAGGAAATCGTAGAGAGAGAAAAGAAAAGAAAATCAAAGACCGGTAGAGGCAATCGCCGCACACACTATCGGGATTCACCAAGCACGTAGATGGAATCAATAAATTCACCAAGGAAAGCTCGCGATACGGAAAGTCCTCACTCGTTGAGGTTGTTGTTTTCGCTCTCGTCTCTCTCTCTGGCATGATAGCTACAAGCCCCAAGAACCCTACCCTAAGCTCCGGCTTCGTGACAACCGTTCCAGCCAAGCCATCCACCAGTACCTGCACTATGAAGCTATAAAAGTACATAAAAAAATAAAAACAATTTAGTGAATGAAAAACGCATTATTCACCCCACAATACCCAATGACATAAACTCCTTGCTGTGAAGGAGCTTTGTCCCCTTTCAAATATTCGCCCAGAGTTCCAACGTCCAACTTCCAACTTTATTCCTACCCAGGGCGCCGTCACACTATTGCTAACCTATTGCAAGGGAGTTTTCGCAGTGGGCAAGAAGCATCCATTGAATAATACGGTTGACAATGAAAATTATGTAAGAATGGTTGCACGTGTAACTGCGCTGTCGTCCTTTTTCCTAGAAGCGCACTATACAGGTACTCATGTTGTCTAGTGCTAAGTTGGTCACGTGATCTTCGATTCCTGATGACTCTGAAGATTCCTCGACACAGGAAGTGAGAAGAACATTTAAAGGGAAAGCCTGCTCAAAGAAGAAGCCCTCAATTGCCTATCAAAATCGTTGGCAAATCTGAAGCGAAGATCACGTGACGAACTCAACACCCGGCAACAGGGGTAGGGCTAGGCGTGTGACTACGTTTCCCCATTAACTCTCACCAAAAAACCCCCGCTTCAGGGTTGATAAATCGCTAATCTGGTCAACACAGACGCTGCCAAACACTGCGTCACCACATTACCAGCCTTTTCAAACCTTCATTCTCCCTCAATCCCTTCAGTTAATCCATCGATGGGCGACCTAGGTAAGATGCCCGAGGGTCAGGCCAGTCAACATTTGCAGCCATCACAGCAGCTCCTGCAGCAGCAGGAGACCAAGTGGTTCCAACGCTGTCATGACAAGATCATGGAACTTGAGGCCCAGTTCGGTCTCGAGTCACAAAAGCGCGAAGAAGAGTGGTATGAGCGCTATGAGAAGAAGGACGAAGAGATTCTGGAGAAATCTGCCGAAATTTCCACCCTTATTGTTGGGCCCTCACCTCAATTTTTCTGCTATTTCTAATTTCTCTATAGGCTGCGGTTTTGGATGGACAACATGATATCATGAAGTTATCGGGAAGTTTCAACCTCTACGGCGCCTTGGGTAAGCAATTATAATTCTTATCAATTGGGCTGTTACTAATATTCAGCTGCAGGACGGATTGTGTATCAGGCCAAACTGATGAAAAAAATCGGGACCGATTGCCCATCCGGGGTTCAGGCCGGACTAGATGCACTTGCTAAGACCTCAGAATTCACCCAAGCTCTTCAGAAGGAAGTAGCTGCCAGTGACCTTGCACTTGAGAAAGTTACCGCGTGTATCCCTTCCATCCATGACGAAGCATCCAAATGTGCACTTGGTAACGATTCTATAATTACTATTTACGAGGAGGACCACACAATCGAACAACGTGCTGTACTTACCACCTTCCTCAAGATGCAGAGTGGGTGGCCGCATAGGCTTGACTGGATGGAAGGGAAAAGGGGGCCGGAAGGGAAAAGAGGGATGGAAGGGAAAAGAGGGACAGGAGGTACAAGGGGGACGGGAGGGAAAGGTGGAAGGGGGACTAAGCCCTGAGTCAACAACTTTGTTTTACTAGGCCACAAGGTTTTTTCGGTCCCGGCGTGTAGGGTGCTGTAGGGGGTGAACTGTGAGGTGCTGAGAAGGATGTTTTTGTTCATAATAATAGGGAATTAGAGACTCAAATACATAATGAAAACTTCCACACTGCACTGAATCTGGTATAGTGCAGGATTGCAAGAGACGCGTGTCAAAGTGGGAAATGAGGATCGTCCGGAGGTAGCCGACAGACCAAGGGAATCCACGTGGAACTTAGAAACTTTAGTGGGAGGATATGGAACTTGGGCAAAGCTGCAACAGGATTTGCCATTTTGGAGGGGGATGTCTGATTTAGAAGTTGGATATGACCGTATGTGTCTCCGCTCCTCTATCAGGGACAAGCCAACAACTTATCTGTAGGAGGGAGAAAGCAAGCTAATGCCAAGCGATCGGAACCCCATTCGAAGCCGCCTGCGATGCAACCACCATTGCCCAAGAAGTCTTCATACTAGCAATGGTGAAATTCCCCCATCTGGCCCTCCACACAGGAAGAACTCAACCGTTGTAGTCAGTAAATCCCAGCTGCCAACCTGGTAGAACAAAGACTCCCTTCCATTTATAGAAAAGATCGTCAAAGAGATCCTGCACCAGCCCCCCATCGCCGTAACACATTTCTACCACAATATAGCCGAGGACGACAAGTACCTCGGCTACCGCACACCGAAGGGCCTCTGGGTCGTGGCGAATGTCGTGGTGATACATCCCGACCCAGAATTGAACCCAAGCCCACACTACTTCAACCCCAACCCCTTCTAAAGTACCAGAGGCTCGAACATATGGCTCTCACCTTCTGAAGTAGGGCCTACACTTGGCAGCGCATTTCTAAGGATTCACTGTGCATTAATATCCTCAGGATGTCGTCGGTGTTCGATATTGGGCTGACAATATGACTCGATGGGACGCAGGTCCTCTGTTGATGATATTGCTTTCACGAATGGATTTCTGTAGCGGCTGCTGACATTTGAGTACTCAGTCATACCAAGCGATCAAGGACGGACAAGGGTTATCGATAGAGAGTGGGCGGAAGCAGATAAAGATCCTGCTTCGACATCAGCTGAAGCGAAGCTTGCTTAGGGAGTTTCTTGCTCAATTTATTTTGTCTCAGTCCGTGATTTTCTGATTAGTAGAGATGTTTAGCGGAAAGTCTTAACGTGAACTTGAACGTTGCTTTGTGTAATAGATAGATTATCCTGTTCATAGTGGCAATGAGGTTCTGTGTGGTGGGAGGAATATTTTTCAACACACATGACAAAATCTATCGTCATCCAGAATAGTCACATACTGCTTGCCTGTATGGAATAAATCTGAGCCAATCATCCACTTTGTTTACATTGTTTATTCTGAAGTTCACACTAATTTATGAAATAGACATTCACATTTAGACCAGTTCCCTAATGTGTATTCGAATTAGCTTACCCACTCAGCCAGATTTGGGATGTGAGAGACTGTTGCTATGGGTAACAAGTTCGAGTTCACACTCAGACTCTCTGCTCAACATCTCTATTAGGGGTCCTCAAGGTAGAATCGCCACGGTTGTTCCACAACTTAGCGAGGGTTAATTCTGGCCAATTATGTCTAAAATCAGTGGTGGAACTTTGAGTACCCCTTCAACCATCATCAAGCAACGGTCTGGGCCAAGCCAGAAAAATAAAAGTGGTGTTCAGGCCGTATCCTCCAGCCTTCGCATCATGAAGCTGGCATCACCTTTCAGGAAAGGCATAGGTTGAGTAAAGCGAACTCAGGCGAGAGGTTGATGAAGAGGATTTCAATCGTAATCCATTTGGAAAATTTCAGCTATGATACGATCCCCACTTTCATCACCGCTCAACTATGCCCAGCATTTATTTCACATGATTCACAACATCAACTAACTCTTTAAGCTTCTTTAGTTCCAGGGAGCCGACTTGAGGAGTGGAAATTGTCCCCTCAAGTTCCCTTACCATCTTGGCACCTTTTAGCCAATCGTCTCCCAGCCCAAATTGAAAGACCACCGTGGTGATCCTACCTTGAGGACCCCTATTGTAATGCCATTAGAGTGACAGCGCCCCGCTCAAGAATGAAAGTTGGAAGTTGGAAGTTGGAATATTTGAGAAGGAAGAAAACTTCTCCACAGCAAGAAATTTGTCTCATTGCGTATTCGTTGCTCTTTTCAAGCGTTGGCTCGGGCATGGCTGCCAAGGCTTATGATCTCTGACTCCTAGCTTTGAGTTATGCACGGGGGCGCCGTCACTCTATTATCCGCTAATTACCCGTTGGGTTCATAGACGTGTCTTAGAATTCTGCGATCACCAAGACTTATGCCTAGTGATAGCATCACAAATTTCTACCTCTATCAAATAGGCTAACTTTATAGTCTAACCAACCCCAAAGATAGATGCACGGTGTAGACTATTGAACTGTAGAAGCCTGACGAGACCAATACAGTAAACACTCGCCTTCGATGCGTTCAAGAGGATTTTAGTAAAAATGCTTTTGTAGCAGTCACCAAACAACAATACAAGCCATTTGGTGCAATATGAAACGCAGTGTTTTCAGCCGTCCGGGGCCCCCGTAGGGTCCGGCGGGGGGACTGCCAAGACCCCGGACCAGACGAGACGGCAAAATGCAGTCCGTCCTCGTCCTTGAACTCCCAGGGCGGCCGTCATTAGCAAGGACGACGAGCCCGACGATCTGAGACAACTTTAACTAGGGGACGGCGGGGGACGGCGGGGGACTGCTCAGACGGTGGGAGGCGGCCGGGGACGGTGGGTGATGGTGGGTGACAGCCGGGTGCTATCAAATACATCCTATTCACGCCGTATCCACACACCCTCTGAGAATAATTCTAAGATCACCAAATAATATAGCAATATACAGTACGGGGACAAAACTTTTCGTCTGATGCCCTTTCCACACCAAAAATGGACATTTTTAAACAAACAATTCTCAACACTCCTTATATAAAAACACTTGAAGTCTTTCCATCAGCTAGGGAACCACTATATATTCAAACCTCTATAAGTAGAAGTGTAGGGAATCAAAACCGCCTTCATGGTTCATTTTTGCATCAACTAGTGTGAAAGTAACTTAGATTTTTATATGCGGCTCCACACAAAAAAGTACATGGCAACCAATACCAGATACTTAAACGACCTTTTCTCCATCACTTGGTAATATTTAAGGATTCTGTAAATTTCTTCATGCCCACAGGTCCGCCAACGCAAGGACAAAATTTTTCTAATTCTCATAGACATTGCGCAATGAGAGAGGGTGGCAATGTTCCGAACCGTCTAGTCCGTCTGTCCTAGAGGTAAGACCAGACGGACCGCCTGCGATGGTCCGTCTTTTTTCAAGTCCATAGACAGGCTAGGGCAGATCGAGGTAGGACCGGAGGCCCTATGGAGTTTTACTGTTATATTTTTTTCAGTTTGTATACTCGCAAACTCGAGGTTCATGATTTCATCTCCCTAATGCGTTATGATTCGGCAAATCGTGTGATGTGCGTAAACAAATAAATAAAGAAGAACACATCTTTAAGAAATAAAATACATAAAATCCTTTGCCGAAATAGAACTCAAAGACCCCCGGCATGAATCTACAAGGCCGCAAGCATATCCTCAATCTTTTGAATATCCGTCCCTTCCCCTCCAACAGTGCACTAGAAAGAGCACTCGTACTATCGCAGTCCGAAAGTTCTGATGTTGGATGTAGATATCCGGATCCGAGAGAGTCGATTGAGTTTCCCGGTAACTCGTCTGGAAAATCCCATGCATTGGCCTGTGAGTCGACCTCTGTTGCATCTGTGCTTTGCGACATCATGATAAGAGTTAACGCAAAGGCTTACTAGAGAAGAATGTGAAAGAGAAATAAGACTCGTAGCAGAATGACTTGTTCAGTATTATCTTAACACTCGCAGCTTGATAATCTACTTAATATTTTTCTCTTTCTTGTAGGAATATTGCCTACCGCGCCGGCTACAGGGCACCAACCTACATCACTCATAGTTGGTCTGCCGTCCCCGGCCATCATCGGGAAACCCCGGCCGTCCTCAGGCACCCTCGACTGTCATTAGGCACCCCCCGCCGTCACCTGTGGTCCCCTTCATTATTTATCCTCATGTACCCGGCCGTCATTCCTAATACCGGCCGTCTATATCCCCCCCCCGCGGTCCTTGCCTGCACCCTACCGTTTTTTGATACCCCCTATAGTCCCCCGCAAAATCCCGGCCGTCCTTCCATCTCCCCTGGCGCCCCCCTTAGCGGCGGCTATCACGTGTGTCTCACTATACTAAGAAAGGCCTAGCGTGTAGGGCCCGGCCGTCCCAGGCGTAACTTGGCCTACCCAGGACCGCGGTTAGCGGTCCGGTCCTGTCCCGTCTTCTTGGCATTATCCCCTCCGTCCCTGTGGGGCCCCCGGACAGTTCGGAACACTGGAGGGTGGTTAAGATCGGCACTTTTGGTGTAAAAATTTCATTGGACGAAAAGTTTTGTCCTACTGTACTAGTAGGACTGTTGTAAAGGTTAACGGGGGAAGTTATCTCTAAATTGTAGTTCTATTGTTTTCCAATATAAATTCTAAGCCCGACACTTATTATTACTATTCTTGTCTACTTAATACTGGGAAAGGAAATTAAACCCTGCAGAGTGAGATATTTGTGTGGGGGCGGTGGGGGGAATGGTCCTTAGCTCTAACTTGTCGGGCAAGTTCAAGAAAAGACAGGATGGGACGACAAAACGTCGTCCGTCCTCGTCCTGGCCCAGGACGGACGGACTGCCCCGTTGCGAACACTGCTTTTTCTCTTATCCTTCTCAAAAACCTAATCTATCCCTCTCAGATCCAGCAGGCCACCGTCCTCACGGTTGCAGCAGCCGTTTTCTCCACATCTACCGCCAGCTCAAAATGCTTGTAAATGCGCCCCTGCCGGGATGCAAACTACCTCATCACAATCTATAACCCATCATCTCCCAGTGAGTCCGGCTGCCGCAAGTCTGAAGGTCTCTCCGGCGACCAAGCCAGCTCTATTCACTCAGCTGGCAAGTCGCAGACAGTTCCAGAGTTAACTTTATCGTAGATCGAGCCTTTCCTCCTAAAATTCCTCAGCATTGAGAAGCAAAGGGTGGAAAAATCCCCCTTTGACCCATTAGTAGATTTAAGTTCCGGAACTTTGTGAATCAAAATTTTGGACGCCCCTAGATCTCTCTACTCTCAGCGCACCTGCCTCACATCTTCACAAACAATCACTCGCTGCTCCTCTTATTGGATTGACGACCGCCCCTGAAGCCTACCATAAGGACTGGAATAATTGTGAGTCTCGCTAGGGAATTGGAGTTCTGTCTCATTCTTTTTCTTTCATTTGTCCCCACTGAGAGCTGAAGGAGACTCTCTTCGAGGTGTTTTCCACCCGCACTGCAAGTGGGAGATCTAGGATGTCGTAGCGTCATTCTCAAATATTCCAATTCTTACGGGAGTTTACCATCATCTTGCTCGCCTCTTCCCAGTTCATTGTCAATCCACGAAATCTTCATAGCTCACCACCCTGTCTGACACCTGGGTTGGTTGTCTGAGTTGACCTTCGCCCTATGTGGGAGAGTATTCAAGGGCGGGCTTCGACGAAAGAGTAAGGGAACTTTTTCTTCTAGGGAATTTTGGTGCCACCCATGATGAGTGCGTTATACTCAAGTATCAGTGATGGAGCGGACTGCGAAGTAAAGCCAAGCTCGTTGCACACGCACAAGAAGGAGATACATTAATCCACAATTTGGCAAAGCTCCACTAGATTCGCGTAAAATCAGGAATATTAAGCTAATTCTATAAAGGCCGTAACCTAAAAATATCGGATTGGCTGTACCCCATCTCACTCTCCTCCTACTTACCCCCCTAATTTTGAGTAACCTGATGACTTGGAGGGTATTTATCAATAGTGGGCGGTTTCACTTTATATTTTGGGAAGAGTGCAGGAGGGATAGGAGAGGTAGGAGACATAAAGTTACACGCTTCGGATCTCACACTACTCAATAAACTGGTGATCAAAGGAGGAGTATATATAACACATGGTAAAAACACCCAATCCCTCGATTAATCGCAACCCCTCCCTCAACCCCCACTCATCTTCCCATCCCTCAGCACACTCCTGTAATGGCAAAGAAAGAACATTTCTGGAGTGCCAACTCTGCAAACCACAATAACCTCAACTCCGAGATTTCCAGGAGCCCGAAAATATAAAAATCTCAGAACTCCACAAGTCTATCTGGCTCCCAATCTGACAAACAAGCCCAAATTTGCATGCCAGAAAGTTCGAGAATTTCTCGGAGATGTTCAAATCGAAGAATTCGAAGGAGTAAGGAATTTCGTTTATTTGCATTATGAATTTGACGCTGTCTCTCGAACACCAAGTCTCATTCGATCCTGACTATGTGATTACTTTTACAAATCGACTATAGTTGAACGGCGAATAACGGCGGCGATAAAACAGCGAGTGATAGGCGATGAAACGAAACAAACGCCAAGGCAAGGCAACACCAGATAGATCGCACAACACAGAAGCGGGGGAAAATTTTCTCTTCACCAACACACTCACTCACGACACACGATGCTCACTAACTAACATAACTAACGGCGAAGACAGAAGTATATAGGAAAAAAACAACAATATCTTCCATCCACCCACCGAGTCCAATCCTCCCATCGATCGTCATACTGATCCACGCTCTTCCACGCATACTGCCGTTTCTATGCCGGCCCCCAGACCTTCCATGCTCGCCCCCGCTCTTCTACGCAGGTCTCCCTTTTCTCCCGTGAAGAACAATCATGCTAACAAAGGAAAGAACAAAGAAAACTCTTCCAGGCTCCATAGCCTACTCGCATTCGAGTCGCTCTCACCGATCGCAAGTGCATTCCCGGAGGTTTGTCGAGTGCACGCTGTGCCGATGCTGAGTTTGCTGGACAAGATATGCTTCCGGGTGTTCGCTTTCCTTCCGATGGATGTATTGATCCAGCGCGCATGTCAGATAGTTCTT
>Ga0307513_10012657_pt1 | contig 10393 bp, 5 predicted proteins | sample 15_EM_MG_FD_202174 | JGI IMG/M metagenome (GOLD analysis project Ga0307513, IMG submission 202174) | Populus trichocarpa ectomycorrhiza microbial communities from riparian zone in the Pacific Northwest, United States - 15_EM | ecosystem: Host-associated > Plants > Roots > Unclassified | place...
GACACCCTGACCCTCAGCGATGAATTTGGCATCGATGAAGTAGAAACATTCGTGCTATATCGTGCACTCATCTTTTCATATGGAGAGCGCATCGAAAAGGATACGAAAGACGCGCTCTTCTCCCCCGATGAGCTTCTCAACGTCTTTGCAGACTTTTACTTCCAAGAGCGGCTTGCAGTCCTTCGCATCGTCACAATTCTCGCGTGCGTACGCTCAGATCCAGAAGAATTGCGCTACGGTATCGCCGACGTCGCGCTTTCGAGCATTGCTCCTGACCCCACAGCTTTCGTCGAAGCCTTACTCGCTCAAATCGAAGTGGACTCTGGTCCCAACCCTCCTTCATTCGCCAAAACAACTTCGAAACGATCGTCCAAGTATGCCAAGCAAGTGTTGCGCGAGCAAATATGTCAACTTGAGCTAGTCTTCTGGCTGCTGTGGACATGGCATCAGGCGACTCCGCTGCCCGTTCTCTCCGTGATCAAGACTGCTTGCAATACCAATCTCGGGGCGAAGCAGCATCTCGCCAATTTCCTCCTCGACGATGAAGGCGCACGACTTCAACGGCACTTCGACATTCTTTGGACGCTCATCGCAATTACTGCTTTCGACCTCGATCACCTAACGACTCCAGGGAACATTGTTCTCTCTGACACCCCTTCACCAGCATATTTTGACCCGAAGCAGGTGCAGGAACTATCCGACATGATCATACCGAACGTCACCGATCCACAATACACCTATCTGATCATGATATGGGCCATAGTGCTCGACCAACTCGGCAAAGTTGCCCTCGCAGCTGGAACGTCCCTCCCCAGCACCTATAATTCATTCCTTACCACCATCATCCCCGACTTCGACCTCGCCTCCAGCCGACGAAGCGAGAGCATCGCACTGCTTCTTGCGCAACGGGCGTTTAGCTTTGACCTCGTACCACGATTGAAAGCCATCATTGCAACCTCCCCTCTTTTTCATGACCACCTAGCTCTCGAGTCGCCGACCGTTCAACCCACCCCTATTGTCCATCGAGCAGCAATCAAAAGTATGTGCGCTGCCTGGTCATCGAATGTTTATCCAACTAACCTTGCTTGTATCGCCAGCCTTCATTCTCGGCATCACCAACGTCTTCCGGGTGGAGTATCTCCCAAATATAGACTCCTTCATTGACCTCTGGGTCGAACTCTTCGGCGTGGGGAACACAAATACAAGTACCGTCATCTCCCTTCAATTCTGGCAATACGACTTCCCCACACCGTCTGGCCGTGCCTTATTTGACCTCACACGAACACGATTCCCAGTGCTAGTTCGACCCCTGATCAAACTTTTACGGTCCATGACGGGCCTTGGTCTTTCCGACCTGGGTCTCCCGCTGTCGCAATTGACGGATGAGAACGTCGAGATTTCACGGGGAGAGTGTTTAAAGAATGTCACAACATTTATGGGCAAACTTAGTACTTACACGATGATCCTCCAACAAAGCGGGCCGATGGGTTTCAGAACACTTTGGGAAGTGGAAAACGACGCGTACGGGGAGACTGTCTACGTGAACCTCAAACCGTTCCTTCTCCCTGGCGGTTCCATCCTTCCCGCCAAGTCGCATGGGAAGCTTATCAGTGGCGGGAGTGGGCGCCCGTTGATCGTACGATGGGAACACGAACATTCTGGGTGGAATCTCCTCCTTGAAATCCTTGCCGGGTACATCGCCAATCGACGCGGCCTCTCTGGTGCTGGTACCACAGCCCGCATTCGTGTAGTCGAGCAGGCGTCCTCGACAGCTGTGACGAAGAAACACCTCAAGCCTGTACAGTTCACGCTAGAGAGTATCGGAATGGAACAGGACGACCTTGAGGGACAGGAGTTGCTCGTGACGGAAATTCTGGACTTGTTCCATTCAGTACTCAAGCACCGCGAGCTCGGCATTGTTGGAGAATTTTTGATGTTCGTCGAGTCGCAGGGCTTGCCACAGATAGGGGAGGGTGGTGAGGGATATGGGATGGACCTTGTTCAGCTGACAGTGCAGATTCTTGAGGATGCACTCCTGCGCGCCAGCCAGCGCCATGGGTCGAAGCACTGCACTCAATTGGTCATCTCGGCCATCTCAACACTTTCCACGTTGGTCAATGTCACACCTGGCCCGACATGGTTTTTGTTGCGGTCGAGCAAGCTGTTCGGGTCCAACCAGAGGGGAGGATATTCGAGCCAGGGGTCGTCGAGTGTTGTCCTTGCGGCCGAACGTACGACCGGGTCGTACAACGTCACTATTGCGATACTTAACCTCATTCGTTCCCTGTTCGACGATGCGGTGCGTGGGTGCTTGTCGGATCGGCCACACGAAGTGCCGGCCAAGGAGGAGGTGCTCCTTCGTGCCGTGCGGTTTATGCATGTCGAGATTTGGGTCGAGTTTGCCGGGTGGAAATTTGCCAAGGTTACGGAGCGGTTTGAGATTGGGAAGACCATTGCGAACCTTTACCACGAGATTTTGGTCAATTGCACTACACCACCGGCCCATGGGGTTAGTATTCCCCGGTATGGTCGCGTTGGGGATTACTGACAATTTTCACAGCCAGTGAAGTACGAATGGATATTCCCTGCTCTGTTGAACTTCGTACAAGATGTCTTCCTTGTAAACGCTAGCACGTCCACCATTGGTCCCCTTGTTCACCTCATCGCCGCCGGGCGAGAGATGGCCAATTCACTCCAGCGCGCCGACCGTGCTTACCAACGAAAGACCCTAATCGCCCTGCTTGAAGCGGACCTCAAGCTCGTTTACGCTCTCCTCAACGTCAAACGTTCTTCTCCAGTCTTATCCCCCAACCTCTCCCTTCTCGAACAAGCTCTTTGCACAGGTACAGGGATCGCAGGTGCATCGCACTCGCTCTCATCAAAGCGTTTCAAACAGGTTCCAGTAAGCACCCTGGCGGAGTACATTCGCGACCGTTCCCTCGGCTTCTTCATCCCTGTCATCGCCGCCGAACTGCTTTCGTCGCTTTCGCTTTCGCTTTCAGTCGTTCAGAACCCTGCGACTCCGCCGAGCTTGGTCTCACACCTCACCGACCCAGAAGCCACAGCGGAATTCCTTGTCCGGATTTTGAGGCACTCTTACGAGACGACCGAGCTGAGGAATGCTGTATGGGGTTTTGTGGCTACTGCCGTCGAGTCGCAGGCTGCGTTTGCCAATCTCTTCGTGTCTGGTTCATTTCGCAGCTTGCCCTCCAAAATGGAGAGCGAAGAGAAGTGCAGGGGTGATAAGAAAGAGACGAGTAAAGAGAAAGGAACTGAGAAGGAGAGGGAATCGTTCCAACTGAGGGCGAGAAAGAGTGCACTTGAAGCGGCGATGGAAACGACGGATACGTGGAAGGAGCTCTGGGTCAATGAACCGATACTCCTTACTGCCATCGTGCGTTTCTTGAACGTTGTTTGGCATCACGCTATGGAGCACACCGCCGTGCTTGACTCCATTCGGAAGGACAAATCATTTTGGGAGTTGATCAACTGGATCGTCACTCAACCGTTGGGCGATTCGCCTGCACCGCCGATCGTCGAAGATCATTTTGCTATGGACATGGACGCGCCAAAGTTTAGTTCTGACCCGAACGAGATGCTCAGTTACACTGTGGCGGTGGCTACTTTCTCTTATCAAGCGGCTGTTAAGGCGTATCTCGTAGAGATCCTCGCTCTTGACCTTGCCCTTGAACCTACAGCAGCCAGAGATAAGAGCGTCTCCGCAGGCATCGTGAAGACTGTGCTCGGAAACACTAAATCGCTGGAGAGCTTACTGCCTGAAGCGCTGCACTCTTATTTTGACCCTCGAGCGCAGGAACACCTTACTGGAGGTATCACGACGCACTTCCCACTCTTCCGTCTCGAGAGCATACAGACCCTCCGCCCTCCCACCCAACGGTATTACGGAGACAATTACCTCTTCCCTTGCGAGGCATTAGAGCAGCGCTTAGTCCTCTACCTCCCCAATCCGCGCCTTGGAGAGGCCGCGCTGGACCTCGTTTGTCAACTCCATGTACTCAACTGCAACTGGTCACAGACCGACGCCCAGATCATGTTAACCCGGTCATGGAAGCGCCTTCTTCAAGAATCCAGAACCTTAGGAGACGATGGGCTCCGCCGAGGTATGATCAACCTTGCACCTCTGGTATCTGAAATAATTGCCAAAGAGGACAGAAGTGGCGGAGGGACTATTATGAAAGTCGTCCATGGCGAGCGACTCGGTGTACTTCTCGCGCAACTAGAAACTGCGTGGTTGTTACCATTTACCGAGAAAACGGTCACAAAGCAGTTTGTCGATTTGCTCCGCAACGTCCACGTTATCATCATGAGCGAGACATTCCGACCTATTGAATCTCTTCGATCCAGCGACGAGGCATCGTTCCATCGTACGGTGATGCACCTGGCTTGTTTCTGCGCCAGAAAGGCGAGGTCTCTAGTTCAAGAGAGCCAACACCTCTCGGCAGAGCAACGTTCTGTCGTCTCATCGACCATGCTTGCGGTGCTCAGTGTTGTAGTGGACGGTTTGAGAGAAGCTTTTGATCGCGCGAAGGGTGTCATCGACCTCGAGCTTGACAAAGATATGGAGCTACTAGTGGCCGTGTTTGAGCAATGCTCACGATCCGAACTGCACACTTCCTCGTACGGTTGGCTTGCTCGTTGTCAAGAGGCTGGACTGGTTCGAGCGAGCCTTGATCTATTGTCGCAGGTGGACATTGGAGGTACTGAGATGAGCCCTGAATTATTGCGAAGTCTTCGTCGGCCACTCTACGCCAAGCACATCCTTGGTATCCATCTCAGCCTTGCATGCTCGCCCTCAGCAGCGGGGATGCTCGTGCACGAGGGGGCATTGGTGTGTTATAGTAACAACAGTGTCACTAGCATCGTGTCTTCTGGAAGCATGGGGCTCGCCCATCCGGAACTTGCTGGAGAACGTAACCCAGGTCACACTGCCTGGTGCACCATCCTCACGATTGTGGCCGGCCTCGTGGGATCTGCCACATCTGCGACACATTTCATCGATTCCGAGATCACCGGCTTCATCCAACTCTATGGAGCTCAGCTTTCTCGAGCGTTGGAGTGGAACGTGGGAATGCCCCTGTCATCCGCGTTCCTGGACGAATTAGAGCAGACTCTTGCACTCTTCTATTCAATTGCTTTACGTGTCAATCTTCGATCGAGCGCTGATGCTCATGCCGTCGGTCTCCTGAAGTCATTCTCTATCAAAGCCTTGGACTTGGTTCAGCACTGGAGCTACGTGCTCTCCCATCCCAACCACCTCGCGAGCCTGTTCGAAGGTGTCATTTCTGACGAACGTAGACTGTTGGATAAAGAGTTACATTCGGCTGTTACGACCACCGTTGGGATTGGCGGGGCAGGTCAATTTGGGGCAGCGACGGAATTGCTGGAAGGGGATAAACGTGGGTTTACGGCCAGCCTGGTGATGCGTATGCATGTCATCTGCAGAGACCTCGTCTCAACACTGGTCATTGCAAGTGGAGGAGATGAGATGTTGATTCAAGAGCCAGAGGATTGGCCTTGCGATCCTCAGGCAGCTCCGGTACGTCCTTTTTTCAAGTCTACTCTCTTACTGATGTGTTGTAGGTCACGAACGTCATCCTAGGGGCTGCCACGGTCGGCACTTTCATCGAGCTTGGCAACAACCTTGTGGAAGTCCTGCAGTACGTCTCCAAGAAGACTTTCCCGGGGCCATCTCTCCCATTGTCGGTAGCTGTCAACGTTCCACCGTTTGACGTTGATGCGGAAGTGGCGATCGTGCGACAAGCACTCGAGATGGTTGCCATTTATGCGACGACTCAGCTCGCCATGTGGCACTATCAGCAAACCCTCGCTGCAGACTTCATTATGGAGGAGGATGTACGCGTGGGCACGGAATGGAACGACGCCGAATACGGGGTGAGCTTAGAGCGGATTCGGGTACCTTCGAGCGCGATAGGCGCAGAGGTCGTCAACGAGTTACAAGCGATGCTCAAAAATATCAAGAAAGCATTGGATGACTCTCAGGATGCGAAGCAGAAGAACAAGAATATAGTGGTCGCCGTAGAGAATTTACTCGAGTCCCGCGTTTTACGATAGTTCAGCACCCTCTTAGTTGTATCAACACCACACCTCATACTCTTCCCTCCAAATAGGCATTTGTACCAAATCTAGTGGGTCCGTAACTCCTGTGGATGGCGCCGTGACGCTTTTATAGAACGTCCATAGTGGGCATCATCTACGTGGTCCTTATATTGCCTCGTAGTTGGACGTTGCTTTCCCGCGTATCCAGCGGGCACTGCCTTTGTACTCATACCTTGACCCTCGACCACGCCAACGCGCCTACTATTTGTACTTCCGTCTCTTTCGTGTATGGTTATTCGATGGTGCTTACTGGACGTAAGGACTGAAACCGTAGGTAATTCTCCTGGCGCACCCTTTTTGAAGATTACTATCGGAGTGTCGTGGACAAGCACGCTTCTCGCAAGCACCGAGTTATGGCAAGGTTGTCTTCTGCCTCTCTAGATACACCGCAAGTTGGCTTCTAACTTGGCACGGTTCGGGTGAAAGGCTCGAATCGATCGCGGTTAGAACTTCAATGAGGCAAGAAGGTGTATCACGCTCTGATACAATGTGGAAAACGCCACAGATGTATTGCTAGAGTCTGACAAACCTTGCGTGTTCCAACTGGCCGACACGCGGTTTCATACAGGCAAAGTGCCACTCCCGTGTAAGTCCCTATCTGCGGAGCGGGTATATAACCAGACACCCAGGCACTTTCTCTACCCGTTCGACCGACAGCTCGTTTGAGTCTCAGCTCCATCGTTGAACCCTAAACCCCCAGCGTCTATCTAAACATCGGCGTCATTACCTCACTATGGGTCCTTGGTCATTTTGGACGTCCCGCGCGAACTCCGAACCCCTTCCAATCAAGCCGCGCTATGATTCGCCGGCCAAGTCTCCCCTAGGGGAGGAATCTGAGACGTCATGGTCCACAGATGACAAGGTCTACGCGACTAGCGCACCGGGGGGATGGGATCAGCAGCTGGAACCGCTGCCAGCCAGCCACCCGTTTGATATCCAACCCGATGATTCTGCATACCAAGCCTTCGGCCGTCCACTCGTTTTGAACCGAATGGATTCGCCATTGCAGGAAGCAGACGATAGCGTCTCATCTATCATTCGCGGCGTCCATGAGGATGAGATCAGGGAACTCGTTGCTGCGATTAAACAGCTAAGGGAACAAGCCGCGAAAGACGCCGAGTTGATCGCTGAGCTGAGAGGGCAGGCGGAAGACAATTCGCACGCTATTGGTGTTGTAAGAATTGAAAACGAGAGGCTGATGAAGGAGCTGTCCGCCACTGCTTCTGCGGCCCGGGTTGCTGCAGCAGCCGTCGCTGCTGCTGCTGCCTCTGCCACCGACATCGCCGGCGCCGCCCCCAATAGTCCTCCAACTCATAGTCCTCCCTCTCCACCGAAGACAGACGAGGGAAAGGAAGTCCCCAAACAAGCCCCACCTGTATCTACTCTGTCCAACGTGACCTCTTCACCCTTCACGGCAGATCTCCAACCTACTCCTCCAACTCATAGTCCACCCTCTCCACCAAAGACAGACGAGGGAAAGGAAGTCCCCAAACAAGCCCTACCTGTATCTACTCCGTCCAGCTCTAAAACGACCCGTGCGACCTCTCCACCAAAGACAGACGAGGGAAAGGAAATTCCCAAACAAGCCCCACCTGGTTCTACTCCGTCCAGCTCTAAAACGACCCGTGCAACCTCTCCATCCTTCACGGCCAATCTCCAACCTCCTCCGTCTCCAAATGTCACTATATTCGAGACCTATGATCGCATGGTTAACCTATTGAAGAACAAACCTCGCCCAGATGTCCAACTTGGCGACTATCCTTGGCCAATGTTCCCGGAGCCACCTGGCAGTTTTCCACAGCGCATCACCTTGCGATCTGACGTCAAGTGGGAGAAGGTGGACGCGTTTGTGCAGGCATATACATCTGCCTATGGACCTGGGCGGCGGAAGGAACGTGGAGAGGCTATGGTGAAAGCCTGGAAATCAATTATGGATAGGAGCGAGGATACTATTTTGAAGGGCACCGCCGCAAGGGCATTCACCTACATGGATAGAGCCACTCGATCCCTGTGATTGCGCGTGTAGGTTTGTCTTTGGCTTCCAACTGATTTGTACATTCTTGTACCCGAACCCTCAAATGGATGGATTCCATTTGTACCAATATGTATACCAGGCTCGTTGCCTTTCGAACCGTGTGAAAACACCCGTAAAGTTCCCTGCTCTCGAGCATGGGTGGTGAACAAAGCCCACTCCTTGGTCTTGAACACCTCTGTAATCCTTTGAAATATCGTGGCAGGGGCTAGGATGAGATTTTCGCGATTTCTGAAGCCAGTTGCATACCTACAACGTCCCACCTGCGCGCGCCTATTTTTTACTCTACCGTCATTCCCCGCTGCCCGGTTCGGCTTTTCAGACAATAAGGATGCCTCTAGTCGCGACGGGGATGAGCCTGAAGGAAATGAGGACGAGGTGCAACGCTACCACGAACGAAAGATACTGCCGTGGGTCGCCATTCGAGCACGCTATCCCTGCAGCTCCACGTACTCACATGTCATTTTTAATAGATATAGTCAGAAGGAGCTGTACAATTTGGTAGTTGATGTCGATTGCTATCACCATTTCCTGCCATTTTGTCATGCGTCAAAAGTTCTCAACGCCTCGCGGCCGAATTGGAAGTCAAACCCGGGAGATGGACCTGTGGAACTAGAAGCAGAGCTCAAGGTTGGGTTTCTGGGAATAGAGGAGAGCTATATCAGTCTCGTCTCGTGCAACCCATATGAGAGCATGGAGGTGCGGAATATACCCACATATAGGCCTTCGGTGCTACTCATACTTTATTTTTGCTCCTCACAACAGGTTCGCGCTGCCACTGCCACTCCCTTATTCAAAACACTCATTACAACGTGGCGGTTCCAGACCGCATCGTCAACCTCCCTGCATCCATCGACGTCACATATAGATACGCTGGCACGTCATGTCAGTAGACTGTCTCTCGACGACGGAATCCACGCCAACAAACCCGACGACCTCTCGCACACCGCGCCAACACTCCTGACATTTGATATAGTCTTCGCCTTCTCAAACCCATTGCATGCCAGCGTGTCCAATGCATTCTTTGGGAGAGTCTCCAGGATGATGGTCAGGGCCTTTGAGGAGCGCTGTATAGGCGTTTACGGTTTACGCACTCTGTAGCCCCAACGTCGCGCGCGGCTGGCTTGGCATGTCACCATTAGGCCCACCTCTCCCACGAGGCTCGGTGCTTCTTTTGCATGGCCCCTTTCAACCATCACTCCATTAAGGGCGGGCCTCTGGGCCGTATCAAGTGCGTGGACTTCCACGTGCTTCTGCACTAGATCCACGCGGGCATGTGAAAAAGGGTTAGGTTAATAAATATATATAAATGCATTGAGCAGTGAGCGAAAGGAATCTAAGTTGTGAATGAATGAAGGAACGTGACGGGATCAGGCTACAGAGTGGGGGCCTCAAGCCGGAACGTAATCAGACATGACTATGGTCAGTGAAGGAGCGCTACAGTGTAACAAAACGGTGGATGTAAATGAGACGATGTGCGTGATGAAGACTAGATAGCATGAATGGCAATGAATGGCGAACGAAGGATGTGCTAGAATGATTGAAACGATGTCCAGCTGTGATAATTATAATTAGACCGCGTGTCTAAGGTACTGCGCGAGTTTGACGAGAGCCCGGCTTCGATGCGAGAATTGGCTGCGAGCGTTAGGATCCAGCTCGGCATAACTGTGGTCAGAGTCGTCAGGAAACATTTATTGCACACCAGAAATGTAGCTCACGTTCTACCAGTCCCGGCGATCTGGAAAATGGACTCCCAGCCTGCCTGTCCATTTCTTGCGGGTCCGACCTCTCCGTCGGTCCTTCCTTCAAATAAAACTGGTTCTGATCCGGGACCAGGAGAGTAGGCAAAGATGCATATGGCGGTCGCGGCGCGGGATTGGAACCCATGAAGGAGAACAGCGAGCCCTTGAGGTCCCAGCTTCCTCTCAAATTCTTGAATATAGGGTCCTGGAAGCCCACCGAGCGCTTGGAAACAAAGCGATGTTTCTTCGACGATGACTGGCCCGCCAACCTGGAAGTAGTTGAGATCAATCGCCAATATCTGAATACTTTGATAAACTCTTCACCATCTCAGCGGCCCTCTTGCACTTTGCGCTGGCAACATCGTGAGGGTTACCCTGGTCATTGGAGACTGGATTCAAAGGCAGAAATGAGTCTTCGGGCTGAGATCGCATGGGAAAGGACGATATCCAAGGACGCACATTGCAAAGTCTGTCCCTCCAA
>Ga0307513_10012658_pt1 | contig 10392 bp, 9 predicted proteins | sample 15_EM_MG_FD_202174 | JGI IMG/M metagenome (GOLD analysis project Ga0307513, IMG submission 202174) | Populus trichocarpa ectomycorrhiza microbial communities from riparian zone in the Pacific Northwest, United States - 15_EM | ecosystem: Host-associated > Plants > Roots > Unclassified | place...
ACCGGTTCGAGCGCGAGGACGATCGCGCCCGACAGGGCCGGCAGCCTCGCACGCGGTCGCGCCCGCGCCCCGCGCCGGTGGTGGACGCGGACGCCGACGACCTCCACGCCGCCGCGCGCGGCGACGCGCCCGATCCGCCCGACAGGCAAGCCCCATGACCGACCACGCCCCCGCGCTGACCCTCGAGCCCATCCTGATCGTCGACGACGAGAAGAACATCCGCCGCACGCTGCGGATGGTGCTCGAGGGCGAGGGCCACGTCGTGCACGAGGCCGGCTCGATCGCCGAGGCCTCGGTCGTGCTCGAGCGCGACCTGGTCGACCTGATCCTGCTCGACGTCAAGCTCGGCGACGACAACGGCCTCGAGCTGCTGCGCACGATCAAGGCGCGCGGCGAGGACGGCATGTCGTCGCGCACGTCCGAGATCCCGGTCGTGATGATCTCCGGCCACGCGACAATCGAGGACGCCGTCGCGGCGACCCGGCTCGGCGCGTTCGACTTCATGGAGAAGCCGCTCGATCGCAACCGCGTGATGGTGACCGCGCGCAACGCGCTCGAGCGCCGGCGGATGTGGCGCGAGGTCCACGATCTGCGGCGCGCGGTCGACGCGCGCTGGGAGCTGCTCGGCAACGCCGTGGTGATGCAGGAGCTGCGGCGCCAGATCGCCAAGGTCGCGCCGACCCGCAGCCGCGTGCTGATCACCGGCGACAGCGGCACCGGCAAGGAGTTGATCGCGCGCGCGATCCACCGCAACAGCAGCGTGTCGGGCGGGACCTTCGTCAAGGTCAACTGCGCGGCCATCCCGCCCGAGCTGATCGAGAGCGAGCTGTTCGGCCACGAGCGCGGCGCGTTCACCGGCGCGATCGCCAAGAAGCGCGGCCTGTTCGAGGTCGCCGACGGCGGGACGATCTTCCTCGACGAGATCGGCGACATGGCCCAGAGCGCGCAGGCCAAGGTGCTGCGCGTGCTGCAGACCGGCGAGTTCACGCGGGTCGGCGGCGAGAAGAGCCTGCGCACCGATTGCCGGGTGGTGGCGGCGACCAACCGCGACCTCGAGCAGATGGTGAAGGACGGCACGTTCCGCGAAGATCTGTTCTTCCGGCTCAACGTCGTGCCGATCCGGTCGCCCGATCTCAAGGAGCGCCCCGACGACATCCCGCTGCTGGTCGAGTCGTTCGTGCGCGAGTGCTGCGACGAGAACGGCCTGGGCTACAAGCCGGTCGACGATCCGGTGTTCGACCGGCTCAAGCTGTACGAGTGGCCGGGCAACGTGCGCGAGCTGCGCAACGTGGTCGAGCGCCTGGTCATCATGTCCGACGAGGTGATCCGCGAGAAGGATCTGCCGCCGTACCTCGGCGGACCGCGCGCGCCGAGCGCCAGCCGCCAGACCGGACCGCAGACGGCGATCGACCTCGGGCGCTACGCCGGCAAGAGCCTGCGCGAGTTTCGCGAGGAGGTCGAGTCCGAGTTCATCCGCATCCGGCTCGCCGAGTTCGAGTGGAACATCTCGCGCACGGCGCAGGCGCTCGGCATCGAGCGCACCAACCTCCACAAGAAGCTGCGCGCGCTCGGCATCCACCGCGGCGAAGGCGCGCCCGGCGGCGAGCATGACTAGCCCGGGCGGCTGAAGAGCGTTCCGTTTACGTACGTTGACGTACGTCCACGTACGTCCACGTGCGTCGACTTGCGCGTCGACGCGCGTGTAGGATCGAGCCGTGCGCGCCGTCGCGATCGCCGTCGCTGCCGCGCTCACCATCAGCGTCGCGAACGGCGCGCCGCGTACCGGCGACGACCCGCGCGGCTTGACCACGGCGCTGGGCGCCGAGGACGCCGGCGTCGTCGATCGCGCCGTCGCTGCGATCACCGCGCCGAGCGCGCCGGCCAGCGCCGATCTGCTGTTCGCCGCGGCGCGCGCCTGCGAGGACCGGCTCGGCGACCCGGGCCGTGCCGCCGCGATCTACGAGCGCATCCTCGCGCGCTACCCCGACGCGCGGGTCACCACGCAGTCCGCGCGCCGGCTCGCCGAGCTGCGGCCGCTGATCGGCGCACACGGCGAGACCGCCGCGCTCGCGTCCGAGCTCGCGCAGCTGACCGCGCACGCCGACACCTTCGACCCCGCCGACGTCCTGGCGCGCGGCCTCCGCCTCGCCGGCGCCGCGTGGCCGGGCGCGCCCGCCGCCGCGCTGTGGCTGGCCGACTGGCTGCGCCGCACCGGCCGCCTCGTCGAAGCGCAGGTCGGCTACGCGCGCGTCGCCGCGCGCTGGCCCGACAGCCCGCAGGCCCGCGAGGCGCAGCGCGGCGCCGTGTCCTGCGCGCTCGACGCGCAGGACTGGCCGCGCGCCTCGCGCCTCGCCGAGCGGCTCCCCGCGACCGCCCCCGCCGACCGCGCGGTGCGCGACGACCTCCGCCACGCCGCCGCTCGCGGCCAGCGCCGCGCCCGCGCGTCCTCCGCGTCGTGGCTCGTCCTCGCGATCGCCCTCGCAGCCCTGCTCGCCTCGCTGGTCGAGGCCGCGCTGCGCAGCCCACGCGGCGCCCGCCGCGCCGCGCTGCGGCCCCCGGTCGAGATCGTGTTCCTCGCCCCGGTCGCCGCCGTGCTGGTCGGCGTCGCCCTGACCGCGCATCGCCTGATCGCGCCCGCGGTCGCGACGATCTCGCTCGGCGGCCTCGCCGTCGCCTATCTCTCCGGCGCCACCCTCGATCAGCTCCGCCGCCACGGCCGGCGCGCGCGCCTGCGCAGCGTCGTCCACGTCGCGCTCTGCCTCGCCAGCGTCGTCGCCCTCGCCTACCTGGCGATCTCCCGCGACAACCTGCTCGACGCGCTGATCGAGACCGTCCGCTTCGGCCCAGAAACCTGAGCGGCCGTCCCGTCTGCTAGACTGCCGCATGCCGCGCGGTCGGATCCTGGCGATCAAGTGGGGCATGAACCCCAACTCGTCGAGCCTGGGCGTCGACGTGACGTTCCTGCTGGTCGGCGCGACGGTGCTGGCGGCGGTGACCCCGATGATCGGCGCGCTGCTGCGCTGGCGCCGGCCGGTGGCGGCGACGTCGCTCGACGGCGACGCGGATCGCTCGTGAAGCTCGCCGGGCTCGCCCGGCTCGCCGCGCGCGGGCTCGATACCGCGCTGGCGGTGGTCGAGCGTGCGCGACAAGCCAGGAGGTATCCGCCGCGGCGGGCGCGGCTCGAGCGCTTCGGCGCGATCGTGCAGCTCACGGTGCCGCGCGCGCTGGTGTTCGTCGATCGCGCGATGGCGCGTCGCGTGGTCCGGGTCGATCGACCGGCGCTGTGGGCCGAGCCCGAGAGCGCGCTCGGCGACGCGCCGCTCAGCGCGCCGCTCGAGGCCCACCTGCAGCTCACCAACCGGTGCGACGCCGGCTGCCAGGGCTGCTACACCGGCGCGTCGCCCGACGGCGCGCCCGGCGAGTGGGGGCTCGCCGAGTGGACGCGCGCGATCGACGCGCTGGCCGACGCCGGCGTGTTCCACGTCGCGCTGGGCGGCGGCGAGAGCGCGATCCTGCCGTGGCTCGGCGCGCTCGCCGACCACGCGCGCCGCCGCGGCATCGTCCCCAACCTGACGACGTCGGGGCTGGCCGGCCTCGACGCGCTGCTCGCGATCGCCGATCGGTTCGGCCAGATCAACGTCTCGCTCGACGGGCTCGGCGCGACCTACGCGCGGGTCCGCGGGTTCGACGGCTTCGCGCGCGCCGACGCGGCGATCCGCGCGCTGCGCCGGGTCAAGCGCGAGGTCGGCATCAACGTCGTGGTCACGCGCCACAACTTCGCCGAGCTCGACGGCCTGTTCGCCTACGCCGCCGAGCGCCGGCTGTCGGAGCTCGAGCTGCTGCGCTTCAAGCCCTCGGGTCGCGGCGCGCGCGCCTACGACGAGCTGGGCTGCAGCGACGCGCAGCACCGCGCGTTCCTGCCGGCGATCCTCGCGGCGGCCCGGCGCCACGCCGTGCGCGTCAAGGTCGACTGCTCGTACACGCCGATGCTGGCGCACCACCGCCCCCCGCGCGCGTTGCTCGCCGAGCTCGCGGTCTACGGCTGCACCGGCGGCGACTTCCTGGTCGGCGCCAAGCCCGGCGGCCAGCTCACGGCGTGCAGCTTCGCCCCCCCGTCGCCGCCGGCCCGCCCGGGCGGTGAGCGCCCACGGGTCAGCGACCTACTGGACCGAGCCCGGCGCGTTCGGCGCATTTCGGACCTGGCGCGACGCCCGCGAGCCCTGCGCGAGCTGCGACTACCACGCGCTGTGCCGCGGTGGCTGCAAGGTGGTCAGCGGCCACGTCGCCGGCGACCCCAGCGCGCCCGACCCCGAGTGCCCGCGCGTCGTCGACCACGGCGGTGCCGCGTCGCGCGTTCACCTGCCGGTGCTGCCGGGGTAGCCGCGTGCCGTATCGACTGGTACGGGTGGTCCCTGCGCGCCGTTGCCGATCGCAACGGGCGATCGCGCCAAGTCGTCGTCACGTGCCCGCGCGCCGCGTGCCGGTGCCCCGGGCCGCGTGATATAGAGCCAGACGATGAAGACGGTGATGATCATCAGCGACGCGACCGGCGAGACCGCGGAGCGCATGGTCCGCGCGGCGACGCTGCAGTTCAGCGAGGCCGTGCAGATCAAGCTGTTCTCGCGCGTCCGGCTCGAGACCGAGCTCGAGCAGATCCTCGAAAAGGCGTCCGAGCTGCGCGCGCTGGTCGTGTTCACGGTGGTCAACGCCGAGGAGCGCGAGCTGATCAGCACGCTGGTCGAGCGCTACAACATCGAGACCGTCGACCTGATCGGCGCGCTGATCAGCAAGCTCGCGATGTTCCTCGGCTCGGCGCCCGCCGGCGTGCCGGGCCTGTTGCACTCGATCACCGACGACTACTTCCGCCGCATCGAGGCGGTCGAGTTCGCGGTCAAGAACGACGACGGCGCCGAGCCGCGCAACCTGCCCAAGGCCGACCTCGTCCTGGTCGGCATCTCGCGGACCTCGAAGACGCCGCTGTCGACCTACCTGGCGCAGCGCGGCCTCAAGGTCGCCAACGTCCCGCTCGTGCTCGGCGTCGATCCGCCCGAGGAGCTCTCGCAGGTCGACGACCGCAAGGTGTTCGGCCTGATCGTCCAGCCCGACATGCTGATGCGGATCCGGCAGGCCCGGCTCTCGCACCTCGGCATGCCGCACGACTCGAGCTACGGCCAGCGCGCGCACATTGACACCGAGATCGCGTACGCGCGCGAGATCTTTCGCAAGCACGCCAACTGGCCGGTCATCGACGTCACCAACCGCGCGATCGAGGAGACCGCGGCCGACATCATGCGGATCTACCAGGAGCGCTTCGACCAGACCCACAACGCCAAGGTCACGCCGGGCTAGTGACGGGCGCGACGGGCGTGGCGGGCGCTGCCCGGGCCGGCGCCACCAGCACGACGACGCGGGCGTCGACGTTGAGGATCTGACCGCGCGCGTGGCTGGCCAGCGGCGAGCGCCAGTGCTCGTGGCCGCAGATCGTGAGGCCGACCGCGCCGGCCTCGATCGCCGCGCGGATCGCCGCGTTGCCCTGCTGGCGGTCGCCGCCGCGCGGGCCCTCGTGCAGCACGAGGATGTCGACGCCCTCGCGGATCGTGCGATCGAGCGCGCGCAGCTGGTCGTCCTCGCTGCGCCGGCCGGGCTTGCGCGGGTTGCCGATGATGCCGCCGACCCCGCCGATGCGCAGGCCGTCCGGCGTGGCGACCCAGCCGTCGAGCAGGTGGACCTTGGGGCCGAGCCGCGCCACGCCGGAGACGTCGTCGTGGTTGCCCGCGACCCCGGCGACCCACGCGAAGCGCTCGGCGAACGCGACCCAGACGTCGGCGACGTCGCCGTACCCGCCGCGCTTGTTGGCCGCCGGCACGCAGTACAGATCGCCGCCGAGGATCACGCCGGTGCGCGCGGCCGGCGGGATGACCTGGTCGACCGCGAGCTCCTCGAGCACGGCGGCGACCTGCACCCCCAGCAGCTCGGAGCGGCCAAGCGGCCCCGGCACCACGCCCTGCAGGTCGCTGCACACGATCAGGGCGTCGAGCTCGTCGCCCAGCGGCGCCGCCAGCGCGCCGCGCGACACCGGCAGCGACTCGACGTCGGTGCCGGCGTGGCGCGACGACGCGTTCAGGTAGTGGATCTCGCGGATCAGGGTCTCGTCGATCGAGACGATCTGCAACGGACTGCGCGGCGCCGGTCGTGCGGTCATCGCGGTGCGCGCGACCACGAAGTCAGCGCGAGCCGCGTCGGAGTCGGCTTGACCTCGATCTGTTCGAAGCCGGCGGCGCGCAGACCGCGCGCCAGCGAGCCGCGCGAAAATCGCGTCGGATGGATGTCGCGGCGCGAGAACCCCGAGCGCCGGGCGACCAGCTCGAGCACGGTCGACTCGAGCGCCGGCAGCCAGGGCTCGCCGTAGTTCGGCGTCGACAGCCACAGCCGCCCGCCGGGGACCAGCGCGCGGCGCAGGCCGACCAGCCAGCTCGGCCACGCCAGCACGTGCTCGACGACCTCCTTGGCGTAGATCGCCGCGAAGCGGCGCCGCGCGCCTGCCTGGCCGAGCGCCTGGCCGAGCGCCTGATCGATCGGCACCTCGGGCGGCACCACCGTCCCGCCGGTGATCCGCGGATCGCGGCGCTCGAGCACCGCCGCGACGGCGCGGTCGTCGATGTCGGCGACGTGGAACGTGAGCCCGCGCGGCGCGGCGTCGACCTCGTGCAGCAGCCCGCAGCCGACGACGAGCACCTCGCCGGCGGCGTGCTCGTCCGCGACCTGGCGCAGGAACTCGCCGAGGTCGCGCTCGAGCGGCTGGTGGTACAGGGTCCACGGAAACTGCCGCGCCCTCGCGTGGTTGGCGAAGTAGTCGCTGCCGTCACCGTGGTTCGCGTGGGTCGTCATCGGGTGGGTAGCTCGGCGGCGTCAGCGACGATCAGGTACTCGTACGCCGTGGGTGAATCGACCGCGACCAGTGGATCGGAGACCGCCCAGCGCACCAGCTTGACCGCGGGAGCGAGCGCCGCGCGCGGCAGGAGCTGCGTGAGCTTCGACGGGTAGAACCCGGTCAGCTTCTTGGCGATGAACTCGGCGAACGCCGGCGGCAGGAACGCGCGGAACAGGAACTCCGAGCGCGCCGAGCCCAGGCCGTAGGTCGCGCTCACCCGCCAGCCGTTCTGGGCGAGCAGCCGCGTCCAGACCTTGGCGTCATAGAGGTGCCAGTGCTGGAAGAACCCGTTGAGCGCGCCGGCCAGGCTCATCGCGATCCGCGGCGCGCGCTTGAGCAGCCAGCCCTGCACCGCGCCCTGGAACGCCCAGCGCGGCGTCGGCACGAACATCAGGAGCCGCGCGTTGGGCGCCGCCGCCCGGCGCAGGTTCGACAGCGCGGCGTCGATGTCCGGCACGTGCTCGAGCGAGCAGTTGCCGATGATCTCCTCGAACAGCGTGCCGGGGAACGGCTGCTCGCGCGACACGTCGGTCAGCGTGGCGGTGATCCGCGTCCGGGCCTGCGCGATCTCGCGCGCCGAGATGTCGATGCCGTAGATCTCGCGCTGCCCGGCGTCGCGCAGCGTCCACCAGAAGCCGTCGCCGCAGCCGACGTCGAGCACCGGGCCGTTGCCGCTGGCGACCGCCTCGATCGCGATCAGCCGGTTGATCTCGCGCAGGGTCAACGACAGCGGGGCGTGCTTGAGGTACGCGTAGATCCAGCGATCGAGGTCCTCGGCGCTGGGCGCCCGGACATCGTCGGGCGGCGCGGTCATCACCGGCGCGTAGTCGTCTGGAGCTGCCTGGGCCACCGAACTTCTGTAGCACGGCAGGGTGCTTCGTAGGTTGGGACCGTGATCGCCCCGCGCTACCCGGGCGCGGACACCACGCGCCGCCACCAGTACGCCAGCGCACCGAGCGCGGCGGCGAAGCTCAGCGAGAGCCCGAGCAGCACGTCGTGGCCCAGCGGCCGGGTCCACGGCGCGTCGTCGAGCCACAGCATGCCCCACCAGTCGAGCCGGGCGCGCGGGTAGCTCCGGCTCAGGTTCAGCTCGAGCGACGTGTAGCCGCGCCATGGCGCATCTCGCTGCGCGGTCCGCGCGGTGTCGTCGCGCCGCAGCGACTTGATCAGCCACCAGTGGCCGCGGATCGGCTGGAACGCGGGCGTCCACAACAGCTGGTAGGTGTCCTCGAAGCACGAGTCGCAGTGGCCGCGGCCGCGCGTCGCGATGTAGGAGCCGTTGCGGTTGGGCTGGCCCAGCCACTGGTTCTTGGCGTCGATCGAGATGCGGATGAAGTGGTCCCAGTACAGCGCGTTGCCGAGCAGCTGGACGCCGAGCCCCAGCGCGACCACGGCGACCACGATCGCCTGGCGCAGCCGCGTCGTCGCCGCGTCGAGCGCCCACGCGACCGGCACCAGGACCACCGGCGTGGCCCACACGAAGAACCGCGGCCCCCACGCGTAGTCGCCGCTCCACGAGCGGTAGCTGCAGTAGATGGCGAACACCGGGACGACCATCGCCAGCATCGCGAGGCCGAGCCGTGGCCGCGCCCGCACCGCCGCCGGCAGCGCGATCAGCGCCAGGATCAGCGGCGGCGAGTACAGGAAGGCGCTCTTGTTGGGCGACGCCAGCATGCCCCACGCACCGTCGAACACGCTGCCGCCGAAGTAGGCGTTCAGGTAGGGCTCGTAGCCGCTCTGCGTCACCGCGCCCCAGCGCGCCCAGTTGTAGTACAGCGCCAGCGCGAGCAGCGGCGCGCCGGCCACCGCGGCCCAGGCCACCACGCGCCACAGATCGTCGAGCCGCCGGCGCAGCGCCCATGCGACGACGACCAGGCCCCCGACGATCGCCACGGCGAACACGTACTTCGCGTTGAGCGCGAGCCCGGCCCAGCCGCCGAGCCCCAGCGCGTTGCCGCGCGACGGATCCTCGGCGGTGCGGAGGACCTGGCGGAACAGGCCGAGGAACGTCGCGAGCTGCAGGATCTCGGAGTACGGATAGCGGGCGTAGACCCAGGTCGTCGTCGCGCAGACCAGGATCGCGGTGGCGAGCGCCGCGGTGCGCGGGCGGATCCCGAGGTCGCCGAGCAGCAGGAAGAACAGCACCGCGGCCAGCGCGCCGACCGCCGACGGCCCCAGGTGCGCCGCGAGCGGGCGGACCAGCGGGTCGTAGATCGGCACTCGCTCGTGCGCCTTGTACGCGAGGTACGCGCCCGGCAGGTGCATCAGCGACGGGCCGATCGGCGCGATGCTGTAGTACTTGCCGTCCTGCCCCGGCGGGAGGTCATCGGGCCAGCGCGTCGAGACGGCGATGGTGTGTTCCTCCACCAGCTGCGCGGCGACCTCCCACATCGTGCGGGCGTCGCCCCACACCGGCTCGCGCCCCGACGACAAGAGGTTCAGCGAGAGCACGGCGACGAAGATCGCCGCGGCCGGCCAGGCGCGCCGCGGCCCGGCCGGCACCCGTGGCGCGGCCTGCAACGCCGCCCCCTCCGCTACCGCCGCCGCCTCCGCTGCCGCTGCCGCCTCCGCTCCCGTCGCCGCCGCCGCTCCCGTTGCCGTTGCCGCTGCCGTTGCCGCTGCCGCCCCCGTTGCCGCCGCCTCCTCCGCTCCCGTTGCCGCCTCCTCCTCCGCCTCCTCCGATGCCGCCGCCTCCTCCGCTGGCGCATCCCCCTCCGTCGCGGGCGTCACGCGCCGCCCGGCGCGACCGTGCCGTTCGGGGTCGTGCGGTGCAAATACGCCGGCACGTAGCCGAAGCTGAACACCTCGAACATGCCGTGGCCGATCTTCTGCGCCGGCTTCGAGCGGCCGTCGAACAGCCAGTCCGCGACCCCCTGCAGGTTCAACGACAGGCCGAACGACAGCTCCTGGTGGTGCTTGTTGATCGGCTCGCCGTCCGGAGGATCGGGCTTGTAGCCCCGCGTGCCGTAGCCGACCGCGACGTCGACGAACCGGCTCCAGCCGCCCCAGCGCGCGTCGCGCAGCTGGTGGATGCCGCCGAGGTGAAACGCGAGCAGGTAGGTCTCGCCGCTGTAATCCTCGGCGATGTTGACGTTGCCGCCGTCGAACTGGCGGCGGTACTCGTGGCTCGGCCAGTACTCGACGCGAAAGTCGAACAGCTCGTCGAGCCGCGGCGACAGCGACAGCGCCACCGCGGCGAGCGCGCCGAGTGTGTCGAACGCCGCATCGCCGTAGGAGAACTCGTAGTAGAAGCCGTCCTTGACCTCGACCCCGAGGAACAGCGCCTCGCTGAGCGCGGTGGCCACGAGCGTAGACGTCAACTTGCTGTAGCCGCCCCACTGATGGAGCATCTCGGTGCCGACGCGGGCGAGGCTCATCGTCGCCCACGCGTGGCCCAGCTTGTCGGCGCCACCCGCGTACGTGCGCGGGCCGAACCAGCCGTCACCGCCCCACTCGAACTG
>Ga0307513_10012659_pt1 | contig 10392 bp, 3 predicted proteins | sample 15_EM_MG_FD_202174 | JGI IMG/M metagenome (GOLD analysis project Ga0307513, IMG submission 202174) | Populus trichocarpa ectomycorrhiza microbial communities from riparian zone in the Pacific Northwest, United States - 15_EM | ecosystem: Host-associated > Plants > Roots > Unclassified | place...
GACGGTTTATGTTTGTTGGTGTCTTTCTGTTTTCTTTCAGCTGTCGAAGATTTCCTTCTACGTGGATGACACATTATTCCTCCTTTCATGAGCACAGCTTTCTTAATCTTTAGGCATGCTTATATATATATATATATATATATTTGTTTTTTATTAATGTAGATGTTCGGGGCAGTTTACGCGCATCTCAACTAATCTCACAGAACATGAAGTTTACGACCATGTAAGTTTCCAGCGACCTTGAAATTTAAGAGACTCGAACTGGTGATTTTTAGAAAGCAAACTTAGAAACTGACCAGTATTTGAGCTACTCCCCTCAGGTTTGCGTGATTATATTTTCTTAATTTTTAATGTATGTGTTGCATAGACATTTATGCAGACCAAGAAAAGTTGCATACTAATGTAATTCAGGATATGGAACCCTCAGAATCATTCTTCTTGGGTAATAATTACCTTGAGAAATGGCATGCAACACACTACTCACCGCCATTAGCCTATTGCATTGTCAATAGATACCTTCTTTTTACTATCATCTTTTATAAAATATTCAAGTAGACGAATTTTGTGATGTGTTGGCTAATATCGTCCTGGTGTGCCTTGTGTGATGCAGCCAATGCTACAAAAATCTTCAATTCAAATAACACATACAGAAAATGCTACGTAATTTATTGTTTGATGACCTTTTAACATTGAACAAGCTTAATTACCTTTTGGTATGGATGGGGTGGCTCAAGATTGGTAATATCTTGGTCCAAATGCCTTCTAAATCTTTCATAATAAGCCTATTTGATGAGCACAATATGACTTCATTTTCGACCGACAAAAATCTCAACAAGAGCCCTTTAGTTAGCATCAGCTTGTCCAAAAGCTTCCCTTGCGACAATAGCATCACGTTCATGTGTGTCATAAAGCTGCACATCCTTTTGATCCCATTTGGGCTTGCATCTTTTGGAAAAGAATTGTCATTTCTTCTCCATACATGGCCTTGTAATTCTCTCTAATTTGTTGGTTTAATTTCAAGCTTGGATCGACCAGCCACTAATCGAACCAACTGGTTTAATCTTTCCCAAGAATCATGAATCTTTTTGCTTTCATTTTCAAGGCAATGGATAGAAAAGGTGAAGATTTTGGTACCCACAGCAGAGGTGTCAGAATTCTGGTTTCCAAGTTGAGCATAAAGACCCCATTTAACTTAAATATATGCGGCCAAGGCTTGGAGCCATAATTTTCACATAGGTTTAACTTGAAAAAAGCTCAACTACTTAGGTTATTTGATTAATTTAGCAAGTCAAATCGCATATATATTGTTATTTTTAAAATTTTTTTAAGCTAACTCGTAAAGTCTTGGTCATATTAGATTAGGTCAATTAGAATTGACAGGGTCAAAATCAAAATTAGTTCAACTTAAAGGCAAAACACAGGTTTTCTAGATCAATCTATTGGGTCTAGCCAGGTTTAACAACTATACATTTGGCATTTCTACCATGTTTTTGAAAAATCTATAGACAAGTTATTTTTATGGAAAGGTTTTAATTTTTTTTTGGAAACAAATATTATTTTCTGAAATATAATTTAATTAATATGTTAGAACATCAAAGGAATATGATTCTAAACCATAACTAAATTTCATAAATAGACAATTAAACTATATGATGGGTTTGATTTCTCGTGGCACGACCTATATGTGTGAAATTATTCTTTTAAAAAATACTTAATGATGGTGTCTTAAAAAATTCAAGTAGTTTAAGAACAAGGTTTATATGTTAGATAATCAGTTAATCTTTTAATTCTGGCAATCCAATCTATTCTTCCTAACCAAGGTGGTTGGTGGTTGGTGTTTGATACCTGCAAAAGATCCCTTTGGTGGATTTTGAGACTCTCTGATGTTTAAGTAAGTATTTTTTTTAGAGAAAAGACAATAATATTTTAGAAAGAGAATTTTAAAATAAATATGTAGTTGAGAATAGAAATTAAGAACTTCTTGCATTTAAGAATCTAGTGGGTTTTTATAGCTTATCTTTCATACCCTTTGGTGGAGAGTGGACTCAAAAATCCTCTTTTTCTAATAATATTAAAACATCTATTATGTGTCAAAGAGGAAAAATATCTCTAACTCATCAGAATCTTGTGATCCAATATGGAGCTTGATAAGATCATTAGAGCCACTTGTATTTGGGCTTAACATTTGGTTGAGCCCAAGGGTGATGGGTCTGGCAGCTCATCAAACCTATATATGCTTACGCTCAGTGCTTGGTTGACCTCAAAAGATGTTGGGTTATCACCCTACCTTTGGTTTCTTGTTTAGAACATGATTTTAGGCAAAACAAAAACATGTATAATATATGTTGTTCCATTAGTAGCCCCCGAGTCTTTGTGTATTTATTACGCAAAGATTTTGATCGATTTCCAGTTTAAAAGAAAATCTTTTTACCTCAGAGTTGATTGTTCTATTAATGAGAGGTTTTTTACCTTCCCCATGAGATTTGTCTTTATAAAATTGTTAGGATTCTTTATGGTCACGTGTCTTTATTGAAAAGAGGTGTCCTTGAAAATAAAATGGTAACTTACATTTAATGTAGTGATTGAGTGGGTTTCTAGAGATCTAAGATGACATGAAAAGTCATTCATCCAACGGTAAGATGGAAAGATGTTTTCTTTATAACCCTAGCTTTTATTACTTCTTTCTTTTCTGTAATTTCTAAAAAACTACTTTATAATGAACCCCGAACTAGTTTTATTCTAATCCAAGAAGAAATAATCATTATAGGCCTTTTTCATCACAAGCTTCTTTCATTTCTACTTTAAAAAGGAATATAAACCTAAAAGGAGTCAAATCTATCTCTAGAAAGAGGGGTGTTACTGCCTCTGAAAAGGAGTTTTGATTCTAACTCAAGACTGGAAGAAGCAGTAGGGGGGCAAGGATCCATCAGACCAGGCCTCAAAACTAGAAGGGGTGTCACCCAAGCATCCAAATCAAGTAGGGAAAAAAGTAGCTCTCATTGCATGAGAAGTTCTTCTCCTATCATTACTAAGGAATCTTTCGAGAGAGAGAGAGAGCGAGAGAGAGACTGCCTCAGCCCCTAAGGATAACGCTTCTAGTACTTTAGGTGCAGATGATAAAGAGTTTGTTACTCATCTACAGTCAGGAAAGTTCATATCTCAATTGTTTAAACATGTTGAGCGTATCAATTGGCAGACTTTGGGCTCAACCTAGGGTCAATTTGAGATTACGACTCTCTTTTGCATATATATATTGGGGTATTCCTTCCCTCTCTAAGGATTTATAATGGAGGTCAACTGCACTCTAATGGGTGGATAATTTTGTCCACCTTTGATAAGTTTTCTAGGCTCATCAGAATCGAGCCTTCGGTTAATGTCTTTAGAAATTGTTATCATCTAGTTGGCACAGATGGTAGCAATGACATGCATTTATTTTTCATTTTTGCCAACAAACTCACTAGAGCCATAAAAGGAACTCTGTGTAGGAAGTTTACACATGTCAAGAAATTGAGGGGAAGATGACTGATAACAAAGTATAGTGGGCTAATCAGTCCCAAAGGTAGAATGCAACAGGTATAGGGATGTTTCTATTATTGGAGGGTTCATACCCCTAATGTAAACAACAAACCTTGTCTAAGCTCAGACAAGGAGAAAACATGTGTTGTGTTGGCCTCATTCTCGATCGAGTACGAAGTCAATAGGATGACCAAATGATATTATCAGGTTGCACTACAAAATATACAACTTCCTTATTCTTTATTTTCTATGTATCTGAGTTTATTGCTGACTTATTTTTTTATGTACAAGACTAATAGTTGAAGGAGAAGAAGAAGAAACTTCAGCAAGGTCTATATAGGAGAGGTCTTAAAGGAAGTCTTCATCTTTTATCATGAGTGGAGGTAGGGCTAAAAACGTGATGGACTTTCCCATCATCATTGATGAACTCTCTGTTCATGAGGAAACAACATCGGGAGTCAGAACTCTTGTATAAAAGGTAGTTAGGGGTAGTCATATTCTTTCTTATTCTTTGCGAGTGTTATAGTGAGCCTTTACGATTGATGTTAGAGATCAGTGTTCCAACATCAATCGTAAAGGCTCTTATAGTGGCCTTTCTTATGCCTTAACTTCCAGCTTTTTTAATAGAGGTTGCAACAACTAGACCCTCTACTTGGGTTGTTCTTGAGGAAGCAAAGTTGGATGATGTTTTTGCTAACCTTGTTTTTGGTTGGACTCTCTTCATTTTCCCTACCCTAATTGATGAGGAGAGGCAGCTCATATAGATTATTGGTAGTGAGAGGTCAGGCCTTAAAAAGAATGGCCTCGAGGTGGTGAGCCTACTATAGAAGATCATCACCATTCCATCAGACATCTCAATGATGTTTGATGAGAGCTATTACCGTTATTTGTCCTTAACTGGACAAATAGCCTTCAATGCAAGGAACTTTTTTCGTTTCTCCATGTAGTTTGGTTTTACGACCATTGTTCCTAACACTTATTATTTTAGACTTTCATGATGTGCGCCCATTCTAAGAGGCCCTAAATTATCGAGATGAACCATGTAAGGCCCTAAAATAAAGCTAATCAAGTTGCCTTTGAGCGACTAGAGGAGAAGGTTGTTATGGAGGCCAAACTGAGGAGCTTTAAGATGGCTTATTCATCGCTGAAGGAATAAATACAAGACATTTTTCTTCAATTGGGCTCCAATAATAAATTGTTTTAGGCCGCTGATAACCAAGTGGATACTCTGAAATAGGAGATCCTTAAGGAAAAGACCACCTAAAAGGGTCTAAGGATGTAGCCCGAAGTTCTTAGGCTCAGCTAAAGTCTTTAAGGAACTCTTCTGAGGAGTTCCAAGAATTTTTTTAAAGGGTCTTAATCTTTGACCGAGATGGTTTGGGACAAGATATTGCTTGTCATATCTAACCTGCATTTCTTCAATGAATCAAGAGAAATCAGGTGGACTTTAGCGCTGCCTTTTATCCAATCCCAGTGCCTAATTTTATGGATGTGTTCTCAATCAAGGTTGTTACTGCCCAACATGAGGAATATCTAACTGAGGAGCTTGGGCTATATATCTAAGCCTTTTTTCCCCCATCTCCTTTTACTCATATACACAACCTCAGTTTTCTAGGGTTTATTTGTATAACATATATTTCTTATTTTATAAAAATTTTATTCTTTTCATTTCTTTTTTGACTTGTGTGTATGGATCTAATGTTCATAGTAAACATTTCATGCGAGGTTCAAGACCTTTAGAAAAAACTTTAAAATTTTATATGGGTCCAACACCCATACTTGAAAAAATATTAATGGAATTCCCTAAACAATTAGTGTGGGTCTAACACCCATATTAAAAATTTCATGCAGGGTCCAAAAACCATTAGAAAATTGTTGAAAATTTATATACGTCTAACACCCATACTTAGAAAAACATTTATCAAATTTGAACTTTGAACTTTGTCTAATCTTAATCAAGATTTAGGAGGGATTTGCCCCTTGCTTGGAACCAAGTGGAAATCTTGGTTTTTGGTATATTCCTATCGGTCTGGATGAATTTATAGTGTATTGTTAAAAAGCCTATAAGCATGAGATGGAGATTGGTGTTAATGTTCTTAGGCAAAGCATCGTTACTGAGGTAGTATATCCCATCTTTGGATAAATGTGTCATTATACTAAGGAAATCATGTCAATCTCTTTCAATGTAAATTATGCAATTGCACTAGGAAGACTTTGATCCCTTCCAAGGTAAATTGTGTAATCGCATTAGGAAGACTAACTTTTTCCCATCCTTGAAAGAAATGTGAGGCTATTGCCCTGAAAAAATGTTGTGTCAATCTCATCCTTGAAGAAATGTGCAATCGCACTAAGAAGACTATATCAATCTCTTCCAAGGTAAATTGTGCAATCACACTAGGGAGACTTTAAACCCTTGTAAGGTAAATTATGCAATCTCTCTAGGAAGATTAGGTTTATCTCATTCTTGAAAGGTTGTGGGGCTATTTCCTTGAAGAGATGTCATGTTAATCTTATTATTAGAGAAATATACAATCTTACTAGGGAAACCATATCAATCAATTCTAAGGTAAATTATGCAATCATACTAGAGAGACTAATTTCATCTCATTCTTAGAAAGTTATGGGGCTATTTCCCTAGAGAGATGTCATGTCAACCCCATCATTTTAGAAATGTGAAATTGCAATAGGGAGACCATGTCAATCCCTTCCTAGGTAAATTATACAATCACAATATGGAGAATTTGATCTCTTCCAAGGTAAATTGTGTAATTACACTAAAAAGACTGATTCTATTTCATCCTTATAAGGTTATAAGGTTATTTCCCTTTATATCACCTGGTGAAAAGAAAACATCATTACTTTGAATAATTCAATTCCTATATAAGAACTTGCATTCTTAGTTTTTGACCATGGTATATTTTTATTATCTTTTAAGGTATAATCAATTCAATGACATTTCTGTTGAGATCATAATCTTAGTTCTAAATGAGGAGATAATAGAGTTTCTCTAGTATATGTCTTTTACGCAGTTGCCAAATAGACTTCATATGTTTTATGGTTTGAACCAACATTCCACTTGTACTTGTTGGAAGCTTTCTAAAATCTCGAGGCTCCAACTGCATTCATGAAGTTGGAAAACACCTAACCCAAATTTGCTCGTCTCATTAAGCTCATAGGTAAGTAAAAGAAATCATACTCTGACTTAAATGATCAAATTATTGCATAGTCTTTCCTACTTCTTATTGAAATGTTGTTGAAGCTTTGATGAAGCAGATGCTCCAACAATTATAGGAAGATCTATGATACATTTCATTCTAAGAGTGATTTGATTATATGCCTTTGATAATGACTAGGGATGTCAATAAACTAGTTCTGGAAGACCAATCGATGGCTTTTTTTTATCAATTCCCACAGAAAAGACTATTGATAATGTCCCAAAAAATCCAAGTAGCTTAAGAACAAGGCTTATGTGTTGGATAATCGATTAATATGCTGGTTCCAATAATTTGATTCATTCTCCCTAGTCAAAGTGGCTGGTGGATGGTGTCTGATACTTGCAAAAGATCATTTTTGTGAATATAGGGATTCTCTGATGCTTAAGTAAGTATCTTTTTTTAGATAAAAAAATGATATTCTAAAGAGAGAATCTTAAAATAAATATGCAGTCAATAATGAAAATTGAGAACCTATTGCTTTTAAAGATCCAATGGGTATTTATAGCCAATCTTTCTTACCTTTTGGTGGAGGGTTGACTCAAAAATCCTCTTTTTCTGATAGTATTAAAACATTTCTTATATTCCAAAGAGGAAAAATATCTTTAACTCATTAGAGAAAAAATATCTTTGACTCTTCAAGATCTCGTGGTCCAATATAAAGCCTGATAAGATTGTTAAAGCCACTTATACTTGGGCTCAACTATTAGTTGAGCCCGAGAGTGATGGGTCTAGCAACTTGTCAGACTTATATATGATTAGGCTCAGCGTTTGGCTAAGCCCAAAAGGTATTGCATTATTACTATGCCTTCGGTTCCTTGATTTGAACATGGATTTTAGGCAAAAAAACATGTATAAAATACGTTGTTCCATCATTTAGCTAGTTTTTTTTCTAACACATTTTTTTCCTGAAATGAACATTATTTAATTTTTTAGATAGTTTAATCTTCGAGTTAGAAAATCAAATGAAAGTAATTATAAACCATAATTAAATTCCATAAGTAGTAAACTAAACTATTATGATGTTTTGTTACATGTGACATAGTACATATATTTTAAAAAAATGGTGATTTTGATTTCATTTTTCTTTGAAAAAACTTAAAAGAGTAGGTAAAAGGCATGTGTGTGCTTATTTGAATAAAGTCCATAGAAGTGAAGTGTGAGGCATATAGTGAAAATAAGAAGCTTCTCTATATTTGAGATGAGGCTGATGTGCAAGGGGTATATGTTTTCCATGTGAGTTATGATTTTTATAGCTAAGTCTTTCATATATTTCCTAGTGGACTATGAGTGTGGAATGGTCTCCTTTAGCAACTTTTCGATGTTCGTTCTTAATCACCAGAGCTTTTTGTGTACTGTTTGCAATGCATTTCATATTATGTATTTTTTCCATTATGATGGATCAAGATTTATCAATATTTTTTCAATGAAATTAGGTGTCGCGACTTGGGCCCAATATTGGGTATTGTTTGGGCTCGGGCTTGTGTTATGGTCCAACACCTGATTTTTTAAAAGAAAAGGAAGAGAATGGTGAAAAAAGTACAATGTGTAAACATCTAAAATACAAAAGAAAAGAGCTAACACTCTAAGATATAACAATCCCTCTCTCTTAAAAAGGTTTAGGAGATTTCTCACTAGTGGTTCTTGTGGATTATTGTTAGAGACCGTATACTTGGACAACTTGTGGTTTACGATAACTCAGTCTTGAAGCAAATGCTTAAAGCCGAAAAGAACATCTAATTTTTAGGTAATCTTCGCATAAACTCTAAACAACTCTAGATATGTCTAACGAGACCCTTAGAACTCTTATAAAACTTTATATTTACTGTTTCCGCTACTTGTATATGTTTCAAGAAACCTAATATAATTTTGGTTATGATGAAGCTTTGGGTTGTTCGATTTTTCCTTGTGGAGTTTTTATTTGTTAAATTAAGAATACATTTTCCAACCAATAGTCTAATGGCTGAAAATCAGGTGGCCCAAAATATGTCTTATGGCGGTATACATCTATTTAGGGTACATTTCCTAGTAGGGTTAGGTTTAACATGACTAATTAAAATTTTGATGGATTGTTCCTCACCAAAAAAATGAATAAGACCAAGACTCCTTTGTTTCTTTTTTATTATTGGGGTGTTTAAAAATATAATAATAGTTATTTTTTAAAGTTTTTTTTGCTCGAAAATGTATTGAAATAATATTTTTTTTATTTTAAAATATTTATTTTTGATATCAATATATCAAAACGATTTAAAAATATTAAAAAATATTTTTAAATAAAAAATAATTTTTTAAAAACAATGTAATTTTAAATGCCCTGAATAATGCCTGATTATAATATATAATTGGTCTTGGATCCTCACTGAAAAGTTAATTTTTGTGGTCGTTCATATGAAAAATTAAAGATACCCTTTTGCATGCGGTTGCTTGTTAGCAATGATTGCATGCTGCCTCTCTGTCTGTGTGCGCTAATTACTGATTAGGCTTTCTTTAATATTAATTTTTAGTTTTGTTTTTTAAAAAGAAAAATCATTGCCTCACATGTGAGCTCCACGTTGGTGTTAGATGCGTTTTGACTATTTAAGACAGAAAACTGATCTTCCTCGTTTAACCCTCCCTTCTGTGCTTCTTCGGTTCATTCCCTTTATCCCTTCTGGGTCCATTCCCATCATACGTGAAGTGTGGAAAAATAGAAAGCATGTATTATTTGTTAGGTAGCTCCTACTGTTGAGTTATTTTCGATGTGTATCTTAATTAATTCTCAAGATTTTAAAATTAATAATAAGATAAAATTTTAATGGTCCTAAAATTTATAACACTCAAATTCATAATTTTTAAAAAGCAAATTCAGGATATATGTCCAGTTAAACTACACCTTTAGATTATTTTTATAAAATTTGAATTTTTTTTAAATTAATATTTTTTTGATATTTTCAGATCATTTTAATATATTGATATTAAATAATATTTTTTTTAAAAAAATATTATTTAAATATATTTATAAATAAAAAATATTTTAAAAACTAATCATAATTTCACTCCTATACACGCTAGAAAGCATGTATTATTTCAACACATGAAGGATAATGAGAGATGGTACAGTTTGGTTCAGTTTTTCCAAAGCAAAGGAGGGGACAAAAAGTCCAACTAATGTCCCGTTAAGCACTCAAAGTCCAATGCTGGTAAAGTTACATGTCTCCTTGCATAATTGACCAATGGCCACCGAAAGAATTTAAATAGCGTGTTTGGAAAGAAATAGGGGGAAACGATTGATTTTTAAAGTTTTTTTATTTTTTATTTTTATAATTTATTTTTAATAACATATCAAAATAATTTTAAAAATATAAATATAAATTTAAAATAAAAAAAATAATTTTCTTAGAAATACATGGTCAGCCATGTTTTCCAATAAGCTCTGAAATGACTTCTCTTTTTCTTGTTTGAAAGTTGTACTGTTGTGATCAAGTAAGTTGATTATTTTTAAATTTTAGTTTTCAATCTGGTGGTGGAAATTGTAAAACTTTCAATAATATGAAATTATTCTATTCAAATCCCAACAGAATTTGTAGATCAATGAATTAACTTAGGGTTTATCAACAATTTTAGGAAGAAAAGTCTAGAATTTGAATTTGAGTGGAAAGAAAGAAGGATGCTCAAGGACAGTGTG
>Ga0307513_10012660_pt1 | contig 10392 bp, 5 predicted proteins | sample 15_EM_MG_FD_202174 | JGI IMG/M metagenome (GOLD analysis project Ga0307513, IMG submission 202174) | Populus trichocarpa ectomycorrhiza microbial communities from riparian zone in the Pacific Northwest, United States - 15_EM | ecosystem: Host-associated > Plants > Roots > Unclassified | place...
TGTCAATCAAATAGCAAGTCAATGTGAGTTTTCGACTAGATCAAGTTGAGTTATTCTAATTTTTTTTTAATCCTAACTAGTTTAGGCTTCTAATCAATTAAGTTTCTAGTTATCTTGTCGACCGCGTCTAGGTTTTAGAACTATGCTCTTAACATATGATATTGAATACAAGTAATTGATTGAGTTATGGAAGTTAGGATTGAGGAGGGTTTCATTATGAAAATTAATTGATGGAGGGTCATATAAAAAGAACAGAAAGAAGGGAAACACAAGCTAATTAATTTGAGATTGGGAAATTGTACAAGTTGTGGGATTTTTTTTGGTTAAGTAGATGATGAGTTCCATGTGTGAAGCTTAAGCACAGTTATTTTGGGTCTATCTGGGTGGTGTGTAGGTGAACTTTATTCCTCAAGTCTCCACAGCTCGAGAGCAAGAATAATGCCAAACTTGTGTAGCATTTGATTTCAAGTGTTTATTGCTTGTTTTTACAACTTCATAATGTTCATAGTGCTAAGGCTTGAGCTCAATTGTTCATTGGAAGTTAAGCCCAATATAAAGGTAAGGCCATGAGTTAAAGAGTCGATATCGAGTTTGCTCAATTTTGTATTAAAAAAATTATCTTAATTTATTTTTTAAAATTAAACTAGAGAGCAAAATTAGACTGTTCAAATCAATTTTACTTTTATTGAAATTGTATAATTTCAAATAGGTCCAACATAAAGTTTGACTCTTTAAAATTTTGTATGTTAGAAAACAAATGGGTTGTTTTGTTCAATTTGAATATATATATATAGTCTTATCTTTTTTTAGTTTGTTTATTAATTTTTGGTTTTTTATTTTCAAAATCTAAAAATGAACAAAATTATTTTTAAATTAGTTTTCTTGGTTGGAATTCTCTGATTGATTATCTCAGTTAATTTTAGATTAATTTTTATGAATGTTCTAAATAATTTGATTATATTTCTCACCCTCACATTGAATTAATAATGCAATAATAACAACCATCTAGGTGGTAGTTCAGTGGTAAGAGCTTGGAACCAAGAGGTTTGCTCCTTCTGTGATCTCAGGTTCGAGCCCTGTGGTTGCTCATATGATGACATTAGTGCAATTAGGAGAACAATGGTTTCTCTTGTATCCTTTAATTTTTGTTATTTCATAAAGTTTAATGAAAACTATTTTTTTAACAATATAAAAAATATATAATAAAAAAATCAAGTTCGATTAAAAACCCACCAAATCTATAAACTGAGATAACATGTGTTGTCTCGATAAACCCGCAAACTATACTAACCTCATGATAGAAAAAATAAAAGGAAAAAAAATTATAAAATTAAATTTTCAACCATCTCAATATTAAAAAATAAAATCAACAAAAATATTTTAAAAAAAAACAAAAAATATGAAAAAAAAACCATATATATAAAAAAACCAACGTAAAAAAACATTGTAACAGTACAATACTTTTCCCATGTCCTTTAGGTTTTCTTTGTAATAATGGGTGACTCTGTACATTTACTTGTATAAAAGCAAAGGGACCCTCGCAGGTCCATGTGTTTCATGTTTGAAAGTAAGTTACCAAAGACTGCCGACACCCTTGAAAAGATGCTTTCTTTATTGTTACATTTTTTCAAGAGATTATCAGTTATAGGATGTTAAAAATATTTTTTATAAAATAAAAAAATATATCATTTTAATTTACTTTGAACTAAAAAAGATATTTTAAAAAATAATTACTCCTCTTCTCCTAGTTCATACAATTTTGGATGGCACATGCATTCAATCATCGAATCCAAATGATAACTTGGAAGATGCTGGCATGTGTTATATGCGCGAGTTGATCTCAAGATGTTTCTTCCAAGATTATGATGATTTACCTTTTTTTCTCAAGCTTTAAAATGCGCGATCTTGCATTATCATTGGCTCAAAATAAGTGTTCTTGACTCCATTTCATTTTTTCATCAAACTAATCCAAAGTCCCCAAATGAGTTCGAGCATGTGTGGTCAATATTCCATGGGAGAAGCTACAACACAATTGCACTACTTGTAAATTTATTCCTTTTGACTTTTCATCCCTTAATTTTATGATCAAGAAGACTCAATGACTTCTCCTCTCCACTCAGAAAGCGGAACTCCACTCTTATCTCAATCATTTCTTCCTATCAAACACTTCTCCCCTCACTCATAAAGAAAATGGCAGATGCTTTTACAGCCGAGATTGCAAAATCCCTTCTAGGGAAATTAGGCTCCTTTTCTGTTCAAGAATTTTGTTTGGCATGGGGACTTGAAGCTGACGTTGCTCGTCTTGAAAAGAGATTGTCAGCCATCACCGCAGTGCTGTCCGATGCTGAGCAGAAACAATCAAAGAATGACAAGATTCGGTTCTGGCTCAACGATCTCAGAGAAGTCTTGTATGATGCCGAGGACGTGCTGGACGAAATCGAGTGCGAAACTTTGCGAAGGCAGTTGGTGAAAACAACAGGGAGCACCAGCAGAAAGGTACGGCGCTTCTTTTCAAGCTCTAATAAGATTGCATTCCGTTTAAGAATGGGTCATAAGATAAAGAGCATCATAGAAAGACTAACTGAGATTTCATCTCTTGAGTCTGAGTTCCACCTCAGCGAGGAGGCTATTGATCGTAGCCATGTCTTGCATGAGGAAACAGAGATGAACCGATCCTTTGAGAGCTTTTCCGGTCTTATCGGAAGAGATGAAGACAAAGAACGCATCATCAACCTTTTAGTAGCACCTTTTAAGGTTGTTGATGCACATCCCCTTGTCCTTCCGATTGTAGGAATGGGAGGCTTGGGGAAGACATCTCTTGCCAAATCGGTGTGTGATGCTGAAAATGTAAAAAGTCATTTTGAACTGAAGATGGGGGCATGTGTTTCAGATGATTTTTCCTTGAAACAAGTGATACAAAAAATTATTAAATCTGCAACTGGGGAAAGATGTGCGGATTTGAATGAGGGTGAGCTTAATAAAAAACTTGAAGATATTATGAAGGGTAAGAAATACCTGCTTCTTTTGGATGATGTATGGAATGAAGATGCTCAAAAATGGTTGTTGTTGAAGCCTTTGTTATCAAAAGGTGCTGATGGAAGTAAGATTATAGTGACTACCCGTAGTCAACGTGTTGCTGAGATTATGGGTACTGTTGCTGCGTACAACCTAAGTCTTCTCGGTCAAGAGGACTGTCTGTCGTTGTTTTACAAGTGTGCATTCAAGGAAGGGAAAATGGAGTTGAATCCAAATTTGGTTGGAATTCGGAAAGAAATAGTGGAGAAATGCAAGCAAGTTTCTCTGGCAGTGATTAATTAACTTGGGGACTCAACTGTATGGTAGGACTGATGAAAAAGAGTGGGAATCGGTGAGAGATAGTGAGAAGTGGGAAGAAGAGGGAGATGGCATTTTACCTGCCTTGAAAATAAGTTATCAAAGACTGCCGACACACCTGAAAAGATGCTTTCTTTATTGCTCCGTTTTCCCAAAAGATTACCCATTCTTTGATATCTCATTGGTGCATTTTTGGATGGCACAGGGCTCATTCTCCCATCATCAAATCCAAATGAGAAATTGGAAGATGTTGGCTTGCGTTATGTGCGCCAGTTGATCTCAAGATGTTTCTTCCAAGATTATGAGGATATGATTGTTGGAGCTAACTTTAAGATGCATGATTTAATGCATGATCTTGCATCATCATTGGCTCAAAATGAGTTTTCAATCATAAGCTCTTAAAACCATTAAATTTCCAAAACGACCCGTCATTTGTCAGTTCTTGTCTCTGATTTATTTTTTCATAAAACTCTTCCCAACTTCCATCAAGTGCGGTCAATAATTTAAATTTATTTGAACTTAAAACATCATTATTAAATTTTATATTTGTCTAATTTTATCTTTAGGTTTAATGTGAGGATCCTTCGGCTAAGATCTTTTACAACAGTTTATCACTTACGAAAATCAGCTTAATGCTCGGAGTGTCTGCTGTGTGTGATGATTTGTCATTGATAAATTGATAAACATTTGGTTTTTTTAAATTATTGGCTTGCCTCTTTATCTTATTTAAAATATTGTGTGTGATGATTTAAATAATTATGCTTAACAAATAAAATATTGCGTGTCATATAATTCTACTTGTTTTGTCCATGGCCCAAACACTACTAGGCTCATGTCTTATTTAAAGTTTATAATTTTTTTTATTTTTTTGGGTTGCGGTATAACTTATTTTTTATTAAATTTTAATTTTTTTAAAATTTTAATATATTTATGCAAAAATATCTAACACACTCCAAAACCATTCCTTAATCCCATTTTTACAAACACTACTGGGCTAATGACTTATTAAAAGTTTATAATTTTTTAGATTTTTTTCTTTTTCTGTTAAACCCATTTTTCATCCATTTTAAAAATTTCTCCAGTACACACCTTCCTTCGCTATTCTTGCGCAATCTCCACCGTCGGTAAAAACCTCCCCTCTCTCTTTCTCTAAGCTAATTACTTAACCATGTTTTAATCATTTTCACTTTTGCTGACAGATTGCATGAACCGTCGCGGATTAAAAATTCTCTCTCAGAACCCATCAGTAAACTCTGATTCTAACTATCAGAAATCACTCGAAGTAAATGAAGTTACTTTTATTATTATTATTTTTAATTTATGTGTTAATTTGTGATTTAGTGAATAAGTTAAAGTTTTGATTTTGAGTGAATTTAATTAATTAAATCGGCAAAGAGGGTATTGAAATCATGTAGAAAATGAAGGATTTTATGTGAAAGCTAGGCAATTTTTTTTTATTTGCTTGTGCACGTTTGTGTATTTTCAATTTTGAAGAATTTATGTCTGTTTCGTAGGCTAATTTTTTGGATTAGGTATAATGTAGGCAGTTCCTAGTAGTTTCAACGATGTAAAATAAGTTCTTGAAATTAAGCAATTTGGGTTGATGTTTAACGGAGATTTGTGTTTCGGTTCTGTATTTTCTTTGTTTTTCTTTTCTTAGATGTTGAAGGTGAAAATGTTTTGTTGAATTATGGAATTTTTTTTTATGTAAATGACAGCTGCTTCGTCAATTGCCCAGCTGATGTTTAACGGGCATCTTGCAATGTTGAGAGATTGTCAAGCAGTAGCAGTCAAGGTTGGTTGGTGCGGTGTCAGTCTAAGTTAGTCAACTTATTATTATGGGCTGGGTTTTGTTATAGCAACAAGATGATATTTGTGAATAAATTAGGAAGTTTAAGAGTGTTTTGAACTGTTGATGATGCAATGCATTTAGGCTATCGATCCTTTCATAACTTGTTTCAAATTTTATGTATCTATGTTGTTGAATCTTTGCTTACCTTCCAATATTATAGCTGCATGTGACTGAATGCCGGGATTCTTCCTCTATCTTTCCTGTATCTGTTTTTATTTCGCTTCGGAAAAGTAAACTTTTTGCCATACAGTTTTATATTAGATATGATATTTCAGTGATTTGATTCTTTCAATAAAGTCGACGATTGCATTAGGAGAATCTCTGTGATATTCTCTGATGAATGTGAAACATCCCCTTTCCATACCTTCTTTATATATGTTAGAAAATTTTCTAGTTTTTAGAAACTTCATGGATGCTTGTGCTAGATGACTTGATATATTTCTGTTTCTTATATTTCTATGTACATATTATTAAAATAATTCTCAAATTAATCTCCCATTGAAGTTAACCTAACTCTAATTACATCTTCATTCTTCGGACAATTAACGGAACTTATCCTTGCAAACCAAGAGAGAAGGGAGGACTCAAGTTTGATGGATTCATAATGCCAAAGTAAACTTAGAACTCAACATTTTGTCATAAAAATAGGGTTTTAGATCTCTGTTATATTTATCTACTCTACCTGAGGCAAGCAACACTCTTGCAAATCGCTCTCCTCCTTGAACCTATTGAACTCAGTTCTTTGAAAGCTTATGCAGACAATTGCTTCCTCCAGTAACCTTTTCTCATTTTTTTCTGATTTGTCATTCTTAAATCAAATGTTCTTCTTGAAATTTTCAGTCATTGAGTTAGCCTTGTCTATAATGCAAAACTAAACATGCATGCTGTTTTTGCTACTGAGAGTTTAAAAACATAATTAAATCTGTATCTAATCAGGTTGTGATTGAATGCCAACTGAAGTTTGATTTTGTCCATGATTTTATTCCTCTCCCCGACACAATTAAAATGATAGGGTTAGGGTTAGGGTGCAGCTATGCACAAAGCATCAATCCTCGTTTCGTTTCAACTTTCCATTATATTTTCTAATTTGCTCAAAATCAATCATACTCCTCAAATGGTTCCTCCCATCTGCACATTTCATTTCTATGACCATATATGATACATTCATTCCCTCAATCTTTTCTTCGTGTTTTCACAATAACCAAAAATTAATTAACAATACATCATCACTATATGATCTTCAGAAGGACATGATCATCTCAGATTCTGAGAGAGAGATCACTTGCTTTTCTACAAAGGTTGTTTATGCTATTGTGCTTACTGCTTAGGAAGTTCCAAGTAAGGGATAGATTCTCAGGAAGATTGTTTCCAAAGTAAGAGACAAATGAAAGAATAAGGGAATGTCATGAACAAAAATTGCAGGCGTTTGTTTCGCCTTTACATGCATACTCATAGCTAGAAATCAAGAGGTTAATTTGCCATTCTGCAAACATAACTTCACTTGCATCTTAATCATTTTTCCTATCAACCAATTCTCCTCTCTCCACTCAAAAAGAAAATGTCAGGAGCTTTAGCATCCAGCATTGCACAATCCCTTCTAGGGAAGCTAGGCTCATTTGCTGGTCAAGAATTTTGTTTGGCATGGGGACTTGAAGCTGACATTGCTCGTCTTGAAAAGAGATTGTCAGCCATCACCGCAGTGCTGTCCGATGCTGAGCAGAAACAATCAAAGAATGACAAGATTCGGTTCTGGCTCAACGATCTCAGAGAAGTCTTGTATGATGCCGAGGACGTGCTGGATGAAATCGAGTGCGAAACTTTGCGAAGGCAGGTGGTGAAAACAACAGGGAGCACCAGCAGAAAGGTACGGCGCTTCTTTTCAAGCTCTAATAAGATTGCATTCCGTTTAAGAATGGGTCATAAGATAAAGAGCATCACAGAAAGACTAGCTACGATTTCAGCTCTTAAGTCTGAGTTCAACCTCAGCGAGCAGCCTATTGATTGTGGTCATGTTTTGCAAGAGGAAACAGAGATGAACCGATCCTTTGAGAGCTTTTCCGGTCTTATCGGAAGAGATGAAGACAAAGAATGCCTCATTAACCTTTTAGCAGAACCTTTTAAGGTAGGTGATGCACATCCTTATGTCCTTCCGATAGTAGGAATGGGAGGCTTGGGGAAGACATCTCTTGCCAAATCGGTGTATGATGCTGAAAATGTAAAAAGTCATTTTGATCTGAAGATGGAGGTGTGTGTTTCAGATGATTTTTCCTTGAAACAAGTGATACAAAAGATTATTAAATCTGCAACTGGGGAAGGATGTGTGGATTCGGATGAGCGTGAACTTAAAAAAAAACTTGGAGCGATTCTGAATGGTAGGAAATACTTGCTTCTTTTGGATGATGTTTGGAATGAAGATGCTCAAAAATGGATGTTGTTGAAGCCTTTGTTATCGAAAGGTGCTGCTGGAAGCAAGATTATAGTAACTACCCGTAGTCAACGTGTTGCTGAGATTATGGGTACTGTTACTGCATACAACCCAAGTCTTCTAGGTCAAGAGGACTGTCTGTCGTTGTTTTGCAAGTGTGCATTCAAGGAAGGGGAAAAGGAGTTGTATCCAAATTTGGTTGGAATTGGGAAAGAAATATTGGCAAAATGCAAGCAAGTTCCTTTGGCAGTGATTAACTTGGGGACTCAACTGTATGGTAAAACTGATGAAACAGAGTGGAAATCGGTGAGAGATAGTGGGAAGTGGGAAGAAGAGGGAGATGGCATTTTACCTGCCTTGAAAATAAGCTATCAAAGACTGCCGACTCCCTTGAAAAGATGCTTTCTTTATTGTTCGGTTTTTCCAAAAGATCACCCGTTCCTAGATATCTTATTGGTGCAATTTTGGATGGCACATGGGCTCATTCTTCAATCATCAAATCCAAATGAGAACTTGGAAGATGTTGGCTTGCGTTATGTGCGCGAGTTGATCTCAAGATGTTTCTTCCAAGATTATGAGGATAAGATGTTTGGAGCTACCTTTAAGATGCATGATTTAATGCATGATCTTGCATCATCATTGGCTCAAAATGAGTTTTCAATCATAAGCTCTCAAAACCACCAAATTTCCAAAACGACCCGTCATTTATCAGTTCTTGACTCTGATTCATTTTTTCATAAAACTCTCCCCAAGTTTCCAAACAACTTCCATCAAGTGCGGTCACTAGTCTTTGCAGATAGTATAGTGGGGCCTACATGCAAAACAGACTTTGAGAAATGTTTGTTAGAATTTAAGCATTTGCGGTCTTTGGAATTAATGGATGATTTTGAATTTGAGACTTTTCCGGAGAGGATTGGCGCCTTGAAACATTTGAGATATCTCGGTTTTGGCTGGAACACAGAAATGGAAAGACTCCCAAAATCTCTTTTCAAATTACAAAATTTGCAAGCTCTGGTTACACCAGGTGAAGGATTAGAAGAGCTGCCCAAAGATGTAAGGTACTTGATCAGCCTTAGGTTTTTACTTCTAGTTACTAAGCAGAAGCGGTTGCCAGAAGGTGGGATTGGGTGCTTGAAATTTCTTCGAACTTTACTCATTGTTCGGTGTGAAAATCTTGAAAATTTGTGCGAAGATATGCAAGGTCTTAGAAGTCTTCGGAAATTGGTTATTTATGAATGTAATAGCTTGATTTCTCTGCCACTAAGCATAAAATGCCTAACTACTCTAGAAGAATTTTGTATTAATGGCTGTGAAAAGCTTGATTTGATGACAATAGAAGAAAAGGAGGAAAAAGTTCAACCTCTTTCTCTTTCTCTTCGTATTGTAATATTTGAAGAGTTACCAACAACTTTTGCTTTACCAGAACAACTTCTTCAAGGATCTGCAGAATCCTTACAAACATTCATCATCATAGAGTGTTCAAACATTAGAGAAATGCCAGATTGCATCGGCAATTTAAAGAAACTTCAAAATCTTGAGATCAGTGATTGTCCAAGTTTGAGCAAAAGGTGCCGAAGGGGAACAGGAGAAGATTGGCCCAAGATCAAACATATCCCTAAAATCGAGGTTGACAGTGATGACAGTGATGAGGAGAATACAGGTAGCAGCAGCAAACCATATTTAAATCTATCATATTTAGTTTTACATTTTTATCCATTCTTCAAATATTCCTTTTTTCGTTTAAATTATTTTCCCTGAAAACAATATTAGCTTTGAAAAAAAAAAACTGACAAAACCTCTTGTGTTTTGGAGAGGCAGGTTCAAGTGGAACTCCATCAGCAAGAGAAGAAGACAAGGTATGTCATGATAAAATGCAAAAAGTTGACTAATTCATTCAGCAATTTAAATTTCTTTGAACTTAATACATCATTTTTAAATTCTATGTTTGTCTAATTTTTTTCAGCTTTCATTGGGGTTTCTGCTGACGGTTATAATACGGGGACTTCAATTTGTTCGGTGTTGTTGCTGACAATCTAGTTTGTTCAAATAAAGATGAAGAGTGTTTGCTGGAGATTGATATTCGTTCTCTGTGTGCTTCGCTCGTAGTTCCTGCTGGTGATGTACTTGGCTTTTCATTTGTTCATAATGGTTGCCAATCAGTTCATTTGCTGGTCATGGAATTTGCTCCCTCGTTGTTGAACTTAATACATCGTTGCTGGTGATGTGAGGGTCCTGTCGGCCAAGATCTTCTATGACAGTTAGTCTCTTGGTTATTGGAGGATGTGATAGCTTGATTTCTTTGCCACGAAGCATAAAATACCTAACTACTTTGGAAGAATTTTATATTATTGATTGTGAAAAGCTTGATTTGATGATAATAAAAGAAAAAAATCAACCTCCTTCCCTTCCTCTTCGTATTGTAATATTTAGAAACTTACTAGCCACTCTTGCCATACCAGAACAGCTTCTTCGAGGATCTACAGAATCCTTACAAACATTTATCATTACGGACTGTCCAAACATTGAAAAAATGCCAGAGTGCATCGGCAATTTAAAGAAACTTCAAAAACTTGAGATCACTCGTTGTCCAAGGTTGAGCAAAAGGTGCCAAGAGGGAAAAGGAGAAGATTGGCATAAGATCAAACATATCTCTAAAATCGTGTTAAAGGAAAGATGATTATACGATGTAATTGAGAGTGATCATAGCTTCTATAATTGTCAATCCTTTTATTCTGTGTAATTATAGTATGTAACCGTTATTAGCTTAGCTGTAGGATCTGCT
>Ga0307513_10012661_pt1 | contig 10391 bp, 3 predicted proteins | sample 15_EM_MG_FD_202174 | JGI IMG/M metagenome (GOLD analysis project Ga0307513, IMG submission 202174) | Populus trichocarpa ectomycorrhiza microbial communities from riparian zone in the Pacific Northwest, United States - 15_EM | ecosystem: Host-associated > Plants > Roots > Unclassified | place...
CGACTTCGCCGTTGCAGACGAAGATGACAGTGTGGAAGGGCTGTTCCACCAACACTACTTCCTCTCCTCCTGTTGTATCCTCTGTTTTTTTTTCTTTGCTGTCCCGCTCCTCCTCCTTTTCCCCCTCTGTTTCCTGTCTCTTTCGTTCCCTCTCTCCGTTTCTGTTTTTCCCCCTATTTTCTCCTCACTGTAACCTCTCCTCCTCCCTCTTTTTCTCACGTTCTCCCTCTCTCGGTTTTCTTTCCTCTCTTACACTGTCCTCTCTCCCCTTCTCACTGTCTGTTCTTCCTGCTTTTTTAGGCCAGAGACGGCCTTGTGCTGGTAAGTGGTAACGGTCGCCTTGTAATATGGAAACAACGGGATAGCAGCCATAAAATGTGCCCCAAGATTGGAGCAATTTGGCGCTTTTGCTGCAAAATGTATATCTGTTTCTTTACTGCTGAAAACGGCTTCTTGAGGGAGACAACGAATATTGCTTTTAATGAAACGGCGCCGTTTCAAAATTCAAATGAATGTCCTTGTATGTTTTTATAATTTTGCAATCAAGCCCCCGGATGAATTGTAATTGGATCCCTTGATCTTAACGCTTTTCTGGTTTGGTCCTTGGTTTCAGATTGTTTCAATTAAGTCCCTAATTGACCATCAAACTTCAATAATTATGCAATTAAGCCCCTAATTTGACCAAATCAACTCTTTAAAATTATAATTGGACCCAGAACTTTAATTTCTTCCAATAAAAGCTTAAATTGACATAAGAAATCAATTTTCTTGCAATCAAACCCTCTATAAATTCATTTAAACCTTGGATAAAATTTAATTGAGTCCATAAACATTTGATTTTGGATTTTTCTTCATCAAATTGAATTTTCCTTATCAACAGGGTTCTTACTGTCAAATTTCAATTCTTGTATTTCTGAACCTCCTCAACCAATTCCTAGCCATTTTATGGTAGTTCCAGCATCCTTTTCTCACACTTATTTTTTTTCCTTCCGAATATATTTTTTTATGTGTATTTTTTTGTATTTTTTTCATTTTTTTGTGGGGAACCCAAAAATGGGTAACAACAGTACTCATTTAACTATCATTGTCACATCATGGAAACTCTTATTCACGACACGTTTAATTCATATTACAAATCATTTCCTAAAGACCCCTTTAATTCATATAATTATATATGCATATTCCACGATCATATCTTGTTCACACCGTTGTTTCAATTCATATTACATTTAAATTTAACATATATCTTGTAACCATATTTGTTTCGCGCCATTGTTTTAATTTGTAATACTTTTAAATTGTATCAAATTTCATTTTTTAGCATACTTATCCCTTTTTGATATTTTGATATTCAATTTATTTTGATCAAATACATGTGTTCTCCTAACACGTGATTTGCCATTAAAAACTTCTTGTGCGATTAATTGCTTAGTTTTATCTCTCAAAATCTGTAATTATTACCTCGTCTCATTTTCTTTTTCATGTAACCCATGTTATTATCCTTGACACTATTTTGACTCATTTTCAAAAGATCTAAGGCTGACATTTTACTTCGACTTATGATATTTTACTTCGACTTATGATTTCTAATGGAAAACTTCTTGATTAATGAAATTTCAGGTGAGCTTTTTTAATACAAACGCTATTCAAATTTCATCTAATCATTTACAACATAAAACTTGCATGAATTCTGATATCATCATCACACAAGAAACTTCATGTAACAACCTAAACTTTTAAAACATGTTTCAAAAAACTCCCTAGACATGGATCATTGAAGTCCCTGGAATATTATTGTTTTGATATTGACAATTTGGCATCTTCCAACATTTCATTACTAATTTGATGAGTCGTTAACACAGATATTATTTGTTAACCACAAGACCACTAGCCAAATCACGTATATCCTAGTCATTAATGCAACTGATATCACCGGCTCCATTATGGACAGTTAATTCATCTTTTCAATCAATTTTATGTTCTTATTAAATCATCTTGCCAAGTCATATGTTTTGGTCATCAACCGAACTAATGTCACTAGTCCATTACTAGTTCTATAGATATTAATATTCAAGTACAAACATACTACATCATATACCCTTTATCAATAAATAATCAACACTTAATTACTAAGGCATAATCACATTTCTAGATGTCAACCATCATATTTCATCTTTATTGAATCATTATCAACTCGGCAATCAGTTACTTTAACGCCTTTAGCTCACTTTAAGGCATCTAATTAATCATGATCGTTCTTGTTATTCACATTCATATCTTTATAGGCAAACACATTTAAAGAAAATACAATTTAACAAGAATTTAGGAATATTTTACAGATGGGGTAAGATGCAAGGCACCTACCTGGAGCTTGTGTACGTGTTGTTGTTTCATGTTGATGTCCAGTCCCCATAGCCTCCCTTATACCATCAGGTATTCAATTATCATCAATAATACAACCAGCATTATGACTTCATTTAAATTCTTTTTCAACGATTACTTTTAAGCCAATAGCAAGGAAAATCCTTAAAATCACATACCCTTATACATTTTCATGTTCACATCCATTCTTGTAAATTCATATGTTAAAACCCTCACTCAACAACAATTTCAAGAATAGATTAGAGATTATCTAATTCTGGTTGATTTAGCTTAATCAACCCTAAACATTATCCAGTGTTTTATTTATAATTGAAGTTGTAAAACTTAATTTTTAGCATCGTTTGTCTCTATGGAAAGATAAGAGACATAGCTACAACTTTCATGAAGAAAGAAGCACCTAATTTTTCCATTTACAAACATAAAATCACTCATTATAGTAGCATAAAAAAATTGTCCAATATTAAATTGATTTGAACCAATCCTCCATCTTTAGTTCATATATAGAGTTATATCACTCCAAATTAATCAAGACTAGTTTAATTTGAAAGATAACATCCATACATATAACTTTGGTAATGAAACAAACTCCAAACTTTATCATTTTAAGGCTCAAATTAAACAATCACTGTAGCATCCAAAATCTATCCAGATTTATATTTGTTTAGACCGTTATTCAGTATTTAGCTTATATCTGGAGTTAAATAACTCCAAATTAATCAATATTAGTTTCATTTGAAATCTAACATCCATACTTACAACGTTTAAAAAAAAAACCAAATCCAAGTTATATCTTTTTAAGGCTCAAAATAAACAATCACAGTAGCCTCTTTTTTTCAACTAAAATTTTGGACAACAAGGATTTTCACCCCTTGAAAATCCTTTACAACTTCCAACTAATTCTCATTTATAAAAAATATTATCCAAGGTCATTTAGCATCATTATATCACATATTTAAACCAAATCTATATCAAGATATTCAAGTAATTTCCCTTCATCTACAACATAGCAAGATTTAGTCAAAATAGAGAAACTCATTCCCTTGGAATTTCTCTGCTTTCTTTTCCATACTACATACATTAATATCCTTGTTTAGAATTATTAACACAACAAAAAATAAACAGTTCATTTCTCACTTTCTCCTTTTACAATTAAACATATGCAACAAACCTTTAACAACATACACTAAAGTTAATCGTACATTATTTTTTTTTCCAACACATATCATTTCAAGCTTAACTATAGTTCATCACAACAATCATTCAAAATCCCTCCCCCAACCTTTTTTATTTTGGCTGAATATCCTCCATGGTATAACCATGATTGTCACTTCAGCTTTTAACATGCATTCCATCCTAAAACAACTAAAACTTGTCAAATCAATCAACAAAACCCAAACCCTTCAAGTACTTCTTTTTTTCCTAACGCCACCATGGATCAAAACCATGGATTTTCCTTCAACTTTTCCAATAATTTCACATTACCCACTCTTAGATACATACAAAAACATATTTTTATCAAAGTTTAAGAACAACAACTCATCATTCAATCAAACTCAAGCTTAAACACATACCTATTTTATACCTATAACCAAAACCAACTAAGAATTGCATATAAATAAAGGTGAAGGATTGCTTACCATTTTAAACACTATTTCCATGGAGTTTGATGCAAGAGACCCCAAACTTGTCTTCCTTCTCTTCAAGATTTCTCACTTTCCCTCTCTACATATTCATCTTCTTTTCTTGGTTTCTCACTCCAAAACTCATTTATATCATGTTTATTTTACAAAAGAATGATTAGTCCTCATAAGAATCTCTCAATCAAGCAAGAAACCACTCAAAACTTAATAAGGTATGGAGGGCTTTTTGTTCTCCCTAGCTTCTAGAACTCTTCACCAGCTTTCGCTTGTTTATAAAGAGAAATTTTGCTTACTTTACCATTTTACCTCTCTTAATATTTTTCCTGTGTTTTTGGGTAACACATCTAGCTGCCAACCTAATTGTAAGGCCTTGAACTCCTATTATCCTGAAATTTTAACCCAATATAAGAACAAATGTTAGGAGAGTCTTTATAAAATTTTAGTATGATCTAACGGTCGGATTGAGAGTTATGGTTGATAACATAAAATTGGACAGTACTGGAATTTACAGCCCGAATTCTGATTTCAGACCCAACTTCAAACCCATCATTCTCTCTCAATCGTGTGAATTAGAGAGCCTACCATATATTGTTGGAAAGATACAGATCTCTTCTTTCCAAAAAAATGGAACATAAATGAAAATTAATCATGATATATATACCAAAGAGTAGCCAAAGGTCAAGTGTGATAGATTTGCCCCTTTTTAATCAGAGCCTCTGAACTTAGCCCCTTTAACTTTTTATGTAATCCTCTTCCATTTATTAAGCTCAATTGATGGTGTAAATGGGATAATTTCATCTTTCTTTTTTCATCATTTATTTAATCTATGAACTTATTATCGTTTCACGGTAATGTTATCGATTTTTAATCGGAATTTGTACCAACATCTTTTTGTGCAGTTCTCTTCTTAACTTTTTTTTATTCCCCTTGTAACGGCTTGGAATTATTTTCTCATTCTCAAAACACATTTATTTTAAAATTAGCATATTTTTTTAAAAAAAATTAACGAAATGTAATATCTCACATCTACGGGTGAGGATTTGGTAACTGACCTTATTAGTAGTGATGGTTGCTAACTTGTCAGACGCGTTTAAAACCCTGAGGGGGACCTGGGGTGGAAGCCCTGGGAATGGGTGGACTGGGAGGCCAAGAGGGGACAGTATCTGACAGGGTTAGTGTATTGCGCAACTCTGAAAGACGCGTTTTGGGGCCATGCGTGGTTGCCAAGAACAAATCTGTAAGGCCCGTGGGCCAAAGCGGATAATATCTGGCAGGTTGGGCCGGGTTGTTACACGGAATAACACAATTTGAAAAACATTTGGTGAAATAGCGCACTTTGACTTTGTCGGGCTTCTAAAACAAATGATTTGGGTTGTTTGGAACTGTGGTAGCGGTTGCTTTTCAAATTGTTTTTAGCTCGGAAATGCATTAAAATAATATTTTTTATATATTTTAAAAATTATTTCTGACATCAGAACATCAAAATGATTTGAAAACACTTAAAAATTAATTTGAAGCAAAGAAAAAAATAAAAAAATTAATTTTTTTTCAAAAGCGCTTTTGAAACGCAAAAACAAACAGGCTAGAGTTTCACCTTGTCGCGCTTCTAAAGCACGACAAGGTGAAACTCTAAATTATCTAGCTAAACTGGTCAATTGATTGAATCTAGTTGTATGAACTAGTCAACTGTTTCACACAAAAATCATAATTTAATAAAAATTTTTTTCAAATATGTTTTATGAGTCAAAATATACACATTTATCCAACTTATAGACTAAAAAATAGACTCCAATTAAAATCACAAAAAGTTATTGTTCACACAGTAGTTGTCCTCTGTTTTTCAATGTCAATAATGTAGTCGGGATTGTGATAACTGGTGATTCTAAAAAGTCAGGTGAGGGTCTGTCAACCCTTAAATCATCTGCCCTAAAAAGATTAAGTGGATGGCCTAGCAGATGCATTTATGGACCAATGGGACAGGTATACGCTCAAGAGGAGGTCTGGTCGCACTAGACCAAAATAACGGCTTAAAAAGGCTATAACTTTAGATATGGCCATTGGATCGCGCTCAAATCTTTACAGGAGTTTCCAGAGGTCGTTTTCCTTGTAGTAGCCATTGTGTCGCTACGCGGACCGTCGGATCTTTAGATATCAAGAATTTCATCGAAGCCCCCTGATTTTAGCAGTTTTGAGATTTTCCATATTATTTCTGTAACCGATCGACCGATTTCACTGATTATTACGAACCGGTCAACCAGTTGAGCCAAATAATTGGAGTTTCATTTTGTCTCGCTTAGATGCGCGACAAGATGAAAGCGTGCTAATTGTTTTTATTTTATGTGCTGATTTCCTAATTTGTCCCTTAAAAGGACACACTCATGTACCCCATTGCTTGAAAATATTTAAAAAAGAATGGTAGATCTCTTTAGTTTTGATGGAAAAAGGTTGATAATTTTGACTAGTAACATGTCATTTTCTTTTCTTAATACCGTTTTGACAGAAGATATGCTTGCTGATCATTTGTTTCAATGGTGTGCAGTGGTGATACAGACGGAAGGGTACCTTTTACTTCTACCCAGTATGCAATTAACAAGATGAAACTTCCTATCAAAACTGAATGGTATCCATGGTTCCACGGTGGAGAGGTAAACTTCTTCTTTTTTTATCGCTTCAGCATTTACTGAATTATATTATCTCAAGTAAACGAGTTTCAAAACAATGGAAGAACAGGTTGGTGGGTATGTACAAGTATACAAAGGGGACTTGACATTCGCAACTGTAAGAGGGGCTGGACATATGGTACCAAGCATCCAGCCTGTGAGAGCATCTGCATTGATCAGTCACTTCCTTGCAGGCACACCTCTTCCATAGCCAATGCCGAAGTCTAGAGCCTGATTTCCTTACTACTCTTGAGTTTGCAATTCTTTGTTTCATTAGGAAACAGTAGACTGTGAGGTCAATTGATGTGATTCTCTTCATCGCCTAATGGACACTTGTTCAGTCAAGCCTGTAGAGTATACAGGAAAAATAAGGATAATCTTACCAAAACATTCTTCCTCAAAAAAATTCAATTATTGGATTTATGGGATCCGCCAAGAAAATATACTCATTCAATGAATGCTACTAGCTCCTTGAAGTTATCTTTCCATTCATGAGTTCTCCATCCTTTCCAACATCAAGTGTAGCTGAGTTTCCAAGCTGCGCATACAAGCAGCAACTGTCGATGAACTACAATCCTAGATAAGCATAGAAGGAATTATGGAGGAAACAACTCATGATTCAAACCTTCATGGGTATCAATGACCTTTGAGGCTTTAGCTTCACAACCTGTCCTAAGACAGCGTATGATACACCAATACAAAAGACTAAAGCATGGGATATCTAACCAAGAGAAAGAAAAACATCAAACAACAAGATTACCAAATAATCCCAACTCTTGCTCAAATACCAATTCTTCATCACCCTGAAATAACCGATCCTCCCTAAGGAGTTCCCTAACAACACTGCAGATGGCAGAACATTTCACCTGAAAGCTTGAAAATGGTTCGGACTGTGGCCAGAGCTCTATGGAACTAAACGATCGCGCCAATTCAAACAGTTTTTCTTCTGAAATAAATTCTAGACATTATGATTGGCGCTTCTACCAACAAAGTGATTTTTAATGAATGTTTAACAAAAGAACACATTCACAGAGATGAACAGCCTGAATTCTTCGGGCAGGAAGCAAGAAGTTCTGCTGTGATAGTTAATATCCAAACAACCTGACATAATACCATGAAAAATCCTTTTCCCTTCAAAATTAGAATTAAACACAACTTTCAGCAAGTCAGAAACAGAACACCTTTTTTTCGTTAATTCAAAATATTATTGATTACAGAAGGGATACATTTTACATACGTATATGAAAGAGACATTATAACAAGCAACCCCATATTTCTTTACATGTCATTGCCATCATCTATCTCCACACAAGGGATGTGGGATATCAATGGCCAGTACACTCCTTTCTCCTTGGAACAGCGCTGTGTCATTAACGGACAGTCCCTGATGCTGAATCTTCCAAGAGCATGAGGTAGGCATCCCCTAGGCAAGGACTTTAATTTAGGACAATCAACAATTTCTAGCTCTTCTAGATACGCAAGACTTTGGAGCTGCATGGATAGAGATTCCAGATTTTGAAGTCTTCCAATCCAAACAGAAGTTAGAGTTGCAGGAAGCAGACACTTCTCATCTGGAAAGGAAACTGTGTCTGAAAAACATCCACCAGCTATACTAAAATCTCTAAGGAAGGCTAGACTTTGCAAGTTCCACTTTGACAGGCACCCATGGAGACGATCACAATCCCAGATCTCAAGCGATGTCAAGTTTGGAGGCAGATCACCATTTGGAAAGGATTCCAGAGCTGGGCAGCTACAAATTGTCAGTTCTTGCAGAGATGTGAGTTTTCGCACCTCATTAGGTAGAGACTTGAGATTTTTGCAATTGTATATAGTCAACGTTCTGAGGTTAGCGAGGGGAAAGCCAACTCCTGGAAAGAGCTCGAGAGCAGAACAATTACTTAAATTTAATTCAGAGAGATGCTTGAGGCACTCAGGAAAGCTTGACAGGGCTTCGCAGTCTGAAATGGCTAGGTATTCACGGGACATATCATCATGCAACATCATTTCTGAGAGAGGCTTCAATTGGGAACAATCCCAGATTTTTAGTGTCTCGAGTCGAGCTGGTAATTTCCCATCAGGAAAGGATTTGAGAGATGGACAGCCAATGATCTCCAGGTGCTCAAAATGACACAGGGTGCCAGGGCCATTTTTGTTGTGCATCAAACCCTCAGGCAGAGACTTTAATTCTGTACAGTATCGAATCTTCAACCCTTTTAACGTCGCAGGTAACATCCCTCCTGGAAAGCATTTGAGCGAAGGACACTCTTCTATCTCCAAGTCTTCAAGAGGACAATTGCTCATGCCATCAGGGAGGGAACTAAGAGCTTTGCAATCCCGAAGTACTAGATGTCTCAGTGACGATAAAAGTCCAGCTTCAGGAATGGACACAAGATTTGGACACGATTCAATGCACAGATCCTCAAGAGACAAAAGCATGTGCACCCTATGGATTGGCAGAAGATCCAGCTTACCACAGCCTGACAATTTTGAACTTTTATGAGTGCTGGGCATACCAATCTCTGTCAATGACACAAATTGAGGATGTTCAAAATTTTCTAATCCAGTTCCTTTCTGCCACAAAGAGGTTAGTTCGGGGAAATCGGAAATCATCAGAACTTTAAGTGCTCCCAGTGACCGCAGAAACTGCCCCTTCAAACAAGTAAGCCTTGACATACTTCCAAGTTTCAATGTGATTAGGGAGGAGTTATGAAACATGCATTTAGGTGTCACCTCATCACATTCTTCTAATTTCAGTTCACTACGCACTGGAAGCTTTTCATCTGAATCTACCAACATGGGGCATTTTGCAATCGTAATCTTTACACAGGAAGGAAGACAGCTAGGGAACTTGCCGAGCAACTTGGGACAATTCCATAAAGTAAGCTCAGAAAGACTAGGAAATTCTTCTTCAGCTTCTCCATCAACTCCAGCTGCGGACCAAGATTTCCATTCCTGCATATCCTCAAAAGTCAAAGTCTTCAGAGATGGAAAAGGCTTACCATCTCCATAAAACTCAGGACCAACAGTCTCCACAGCATCCAGGCCTTGTATGCACAGATCCCTGAGTAAAGGTAGCCTCCCAAGTGGTGGCAATACAGTGCATTTCCTGCAACAAGACAGTTTTAAGTGCACTATTTCAGAAAATGATGGATGTCCTACCCATGAAGGAAATTCTGTCCCGCCATAGAATGAAATCTTTAGTTCTTTAAGGTTTGTATGAGGTTGTAGTGAGTCGAGAACAAGCGTTTGATGTTGAGGTTGTGGTGAGTCGAGAACAAGCATTTGATGTTGTGGGCCTTTATCTTTAATGTCACTCTTAGACCATTCCAATTCTAACTCATCAAGGTTGTGCTTGCCCCTTAAATTAGCATGACCTGCATGTCGAGCATCTATCACATTATGCAATGCCATTATGGAAAGTCGGCCTTGAAGATTCTTCAACCCTTTTAATTCTTCAATTCCACAGCCCTCTTTTTTTCCTACGATGAACTTTGACAATTTCTGAAGACCTGTCAAATTACCCATCCACGAAGGCATCTCATCTAAGTTATCAGTATCAGTAATATCCAGATGACAAAGATTGATAAGATTCCCAGTCCCTTGTGGCAGCTTATTAAGCTTCCTGCATCCATATAATTTGAGAGTCTGCAAGTTTATGAGAGTGCTCACAGATTCAGGCAACCGCTTAATCTTAGTTTGAGAGAAATTA
>Ga0307513_10012662_pt1 | contig 10391 bp, 12 predicted proteins | sample 15_EM_MG_FD_202174 | JGI IMG/M metagenome (GOLD analysis project Ga0307513, IMG submission 202174) | Populus trichocarpa ectomycorrhiza microbial communities from riparian zone in the Pacific Northwest, United States - 15_EM | ecosystem: Host-associated > Plants > Roots > Unclassified | place...
CTTGATAAAAATGAAGAGACCGTTCGCCCGAGAGATAACTTTGTCGAAGAGTGATGGTTCTGGCCAAGGCGCGGGGAGATACCATTTTGAGGCCACCAATCGAACTCGCTCTGGGCGAATGTTCGTAGATCAGCATTGGCTTCTAGATCCTTAGCTATATCATGTCGTAAATGCGACGATTGGGTGGGGTTGTCAAAGAAGCGTTGAATGTCGGCTTTAGGCCTACTGGTGATGACGATCCTAAGTCACGGTGCTTGTGCAGCCGCATCGGTAAGAGTTGCCAGGATGTCTGGACGGCTCCGATGGTCACCACATTCGTCGAGTGCGTCAATGATATAGACAAGAGCATGTTCAGGGTGGTGAGGAAGCTCGCAGATGAAGTCAAGGAAGAGAGAGTGCGCCATCGACTTTGATGTCAGGTTTGGGTCGTTGCGAAGGCGATCTGCCACAATAGTTCGAAAACGGGGCAAGGTCTCGGCGAGTGCGTTGATGAGAGTTGGAAGGATATTTTTGGGCTCGCTCAAATTTGGGTCATCCCTCCGGCAGAAAAAAGCTCCAGCGAGGTGCTTTTGCCTGTGAAGTTTTTCACAAATCGAATGAGCTAACGACGTTTTGCCGATTCCGGGTGAGCCGTATACCCAGTAGGTGTTCCTCCGGGATGAGACATTTCTCTCATACGGACTGGTCGCCCAACCCAGGATTTGGTTGAGGACAGACTGCCGGGTGCCTTCCATACAGCAGTGGTCCAATTCGTAGCCAGCACCAATCGGTTTTAGTCGCTTCATCAAAAGCTTTTGTTCCTCTCGCATTTGTTCGGCTCGCTCTACACGACGCTATTGCGAATAAACTATCACCAATAATTTGGGACGATCCGTACTTACCACCCTTTTTCGCTAGGCGGAGAGCCTCAACATCCACTGCGCGCATGAAGTCTTCAATGACCTTGGTCAACTCTCTGTCCATACTTTCCATCGTCTCCTGATAGGCCGGCCCACCTCCCGTTCTCGCTGTGACCACCATTAGCGCCTGCCAAATCCTCAAGATGGAGGCCTACCATGTCTAACATAGTCACACGAAAATTTAGCAACCCTGTGCATCACATTGAACATTCGTGGGATCGTCTTCTCCAGAAGTTCTGTCTCTTGCCAGTCAATTTCATCTGCGACCTTGTCCGCCAATGGAAAAATGCGTTGCAACCGATCGAGAAGGCCTGAAGGCATCTGGTTGTATTTGATTTGTTCCTTCAAGAGCTAAACGGCCAACATTAACTTCGTTTCTCATACGCCAACACTAGCGAGCACGAGCCTCAAATGTAACGCTGGCAACACCGAAGGCAGCTTTTGCAATTGGATTCAGCTAAAAGGCGTCAATCTCTTGCTGGTCTCCATATGCGAGAACTGACCTCCGCGAATACAGTCCCGTATTTGATACCCTTCTCCACAGCCCTCTCCATCGATCCGCTCATCATTGGGGAGTATTCCTTCAGCAATCCTTCGAGTTCATGGAGCGACAAGCGCAGAGCTTCCGCCTATGCGAACACTATTAGTGGTGATGGGGAGAACAGCTGCAATGGGACGAACTGTGGTGTTTGCAGAGAATAGCAACTCTAGAGACCAACTGCGCTTTCCAATGACAACGGCCTCTGCCCTTCTATGAGCGGACTGGTTCGTGGTCATGACTGACGCGGTACGATGAACTCGTGCTTGTTGGAGCCCCAATAATCATTAAAAAGTGCTTGTAGGTCGATCATTTCACTCGTCTGTCGGTCCTTGGCCCAAAATAAATGACCGCTCCTCATCTGGATCTCTGCGCGCATCTTGGATGTCGGGGAGATGTCTCTAGACATACAGAGCCATCATTTTGTGTATTCAGTAGGGAAATATGGGACATACGGGCGTTGGGTTGGTGTCCAGGTCCGATTGTCATTTGTGTGTAATTCTCTCTCCCGATTTTCTGCGAACAACCTCAGCGTATATTCCCGATTGAGGACGTTTTGGAGTGTAATATCTGTATTTTGCCCCAAATCAGCGGTCCGTGCCTATCTTATTTGAGTGAAGCGCCGCACGCTCGAGGTAGAGGCTTGAATTGATCATCAGTCACGATGGTGCGCGATACAGCTGGGGAGGGTACTCACAGGTTCTCTTGCTTGGCTTGTTGGGTCGCCATGTTTGATCACGTTGAGGAGACGTAGACGCCAGGATCCAGGGAAGAGACGAGAGGTTGACACGAGGTTTCGGTGTGTCAGCTGGTGACAACTGTCAAAGTCAACGAGTGGTAGATTGTAGTGTATCACGGTTATCCAACCATGTCCAGAACGCCAGAACGCGTTCTCGTTCCAGGATCCGCTCATTCAGGCACCAAATTGACCGCGCTTCTCACTTACCTTAATTGGCGCAAACAATCTGCGAACCCAGGCACAGATCCTTCGATGATGGATATGCCCAAAGACATTGAACCTTCATTAGGGATCACGTGACCCCTCGACAGTGTACCAAATAACGTGCCAACCAAAGCGCCTTCATTCTCTGAACCAGAACTTCTTTTTCAGTACTTGCGTTGACGGTCCACAGATCAGGATTTATACAAGAAGCTCTCAAGTACCCTACCATATAACTACGTTGCGCTCCGCCTATCCCCTTGGCGGCTAGCTGGCAAGTACCAACTCGACAGATATTCGTAACAAATATCTCTGGGGATCGGGACCACGAACACTCTCGTTGGTATTATACAGGATATCGTGGATATCTCTCCTCTCAACGACTCTCGTTACATTAATATCGCCTGTTTGTGACTATCTCACTTCACAGCGGCGCTCGCTCTCTTGTAACGCATACTTAATGTCCCTCACAACCCTCAATGTTGGTATGATTGGAGAGTCTGGAATAGGCATCACATCTCTTGTCGCTCTCTTCGAATACAACCGCCTTCCCACCACCCATCTCCCACGTTATAGTGGATTGAGCGACGTCACCCTTCCAGCATCCCTCCCATCATTTTCCAAATATCCATCCTCTTATCCCCCTGAGTTTGAATGGAGGGATTGGCGATGGTACCGCCATGTACCCATCTCCCTTAGTGAGTGGCTCAGGATCGAACAGCGGTCCAATGCCGGGACGAGGCAGATTGTACAGATTCACCATGCGGAGTTGGATCTTGCTGGGACCCCTTCAACTCGAGACCAGTACTATCTTGGCTTCGATGCAATGGCGATTTGTTTCTCAGTAATTGACCGAGAGAGTTTCAAAATGATCATGGAAAAAGTGAGTAAACGATCTGTAACTTTCTCTCATCCCAACGAGCACTCATACAGACGCGCATTTGCATAGTGGCTCCCAGAGATCCGCCATTTTCGACCCAGATTGCCCCTTCTTCTAGTCGGAACAAAGACAGATTTGAGGGCGAAGAGTGGAGAAAGGGACCATGGGAATGCAGATGTCTCATTTGAGGAAGGGCTTCGCCTCGCTGAATCCATCCGTGCAGAGTACATCGAGTGCTCAGCAACAACAGATCGTGAGAGTGTTGAGCGGGTATATCAGAAGCTCTCCTGGCTGGCTTTAGTGCACTGTCGGCGGCGACCAGACCAGAAATGCTTAATTACTCCCTTGTCACCTTGGCAACGTTCTCCATCCTGTGTCATATGCTAATTGTTCTCTTATTCCCCTAATTATGATACCAATAATTTGTTCCGGTTCCCTCCTATTTAGTTCCAGGGTTAGTACTTTTGCGCTTGCTCAAATCCGTCATTTTCCCTTTCTCACTGAAGAGCACACAAATGAGTACAAAACATTACCTACAGCTTAAAGTTCTTCTACTTGGTGATCATGGTACGGGAAAGACGTGCTATCTGACCACTTTACGCGAAAACTGCTTCCCGGGCGAGAACACCTTCTTTCCGAGCGTAGCAGATAGCTTTACTTTGGACCTCCAAATTCCGGATGCTTCACCTTTAGAAGATCCTTGTGCGTGGCAGAGCTGGCGCGATTCTGACGGACGAAGGGCGGGCGACGCACGTAAATCTGAGCGACAACATACCCACTCAACGAAAAGAGGGGTCACCGTTGCCCCATGGGATATCGTACCGCGCACAGACTCCAATGAAAGGCTCCGTCCACTCGCCTATCCGAACACAGATGCAATTACCCTATGTTTTTCGGTTGTACATAGGGGATCGTTCTGCAGTATAGGAGCTCAGGTATTTTCATACTATATAATTATTTTCTTTTATTGGCGCTAATTTTCGTCTTAGTGGTATCCTGAAATCGCCCATTTTCTCCAATATTACTCTTGGGAATGAAATCGGACCTTCGAAACCCAAGTGATCCGTCCGTGTCCGTGTCCCCTCAAGCATCGAATCCACTATCAAATGCTCACGTATCCCCGGACGAGGGTCATGCCCTCGCGAGTGCTCTCAGAGCGGCTGCATATATCGAATGCTCCTCTAAGGACGATATGGAAAGCGTACATACGGGCTTCCAAATGCTTTCCTGGCTGGCGTTAGGTTATCGCGAGGGCGCTAGAACGGGCAGGGGTGGCCGGCGTAGACAACGCCTTAAAATGGGCTGCGTGGTTATATGAATTCAACACTTCATTATGTTGCGAGGTCTTATTGTTGCCGCTATCGCCGTCTTTCAGCATCACGGTGTCAGAGGGAACAAGAGCCTCGATTCTCCGGGGCGTGGTTTAGCCCGGGCACGGGCTCTCAGAGGGCCCGGCGTTGGCCCACTCTTGCCACCTTGCCATAAGGTGTTCACAGAACCTGTCACTTTCTTGACTACGCGGCGCTTATCTTCACGCCTATTTCCCCGTCCCTTATCAACAACCTGCGTTCCACCTTCCTTGTCGCTCGCTATTCCTACACCATGTCTTTAGATAATGCAAGTACCAGCCTTAAAGTATTATTTATTGGCGACCCCAAAATCGGGATCAGTTCCTTTCTCACAGTACTCCGGGGGAAACCCTTTCCGAAGCTCTATATTCCCATGCATGCAGATATTGTGGATCCCCATGCAATGGTACCGCATCGCTCACCGGTTGAGGACTCAAAAGCATGGGAAGACTGGCCTAATATCGTTCCGACTCAGTCTGAACTCACCACCGATAGCGACTTTCCAACTACTAAGTCGACAATCCAACTACTTGACATAACGACATACGGAGAGATATACCGTTGGTCGAAGGAGGCTGCTTATCGGGGAGCAAATGCGGTGGTCCTATGTTTCTCCATCGCAAGACGGGAATCGTTTGAGAGCTTGAAGACAAAGGTTCGCATATTTCGGTTTTGGAGTAGTGTTTACTCAGCTGTTCTTCTAGTGGCTCACGCACATTTTGCGATCGCTTCCGGGTGTTCCTGTCCTTCTTGCAGGAATGAAAAGCGATTTACGGCTGATCTTATTGCTCAAATCGGCCATCGCCCTTCCGGAGGAACGAAGACATCTCCCTCCAGTAGTGAGGTATGAAGATGGAGTGGCGGCGGCGAAGGAATTTGGGGCGAGGGCATACATGGAGTGCTCCGCCAAGACAAGTATCAAGAGTATCCAGGAGGTACAGAAGATGGCTGTTTGGTTGGCTCTACATCACTCACAACACTTTAGCGGAGGCACACAGAGACATTTATTATACCACCTCAATCATTCGCGTACCACTCACTTGTAAATCTATCATATTGTATACATCCTGTTTAAGCTATCATTCCAGGCTTTGGGGTAGTGTTGGGAAGTCCCGAGTAGAAATTCCATCCATACATTAAACCCTAAGTGGGACTAGAGAGATCGTGAGAAACCATATCGCGCTCAAAATGACATTTGGCATGTTCATCCATTCAGGAAATCCGTTCTCTCAAGACGTCCATTGCCCCCATCTCGTGTCCGTGAATCAGCGGAGCAAGAGAGACACATGACCAGGGACCTAACTGCTTATATGGCGCGTCCGACACTATAAGTTCGTCAGTGCAACCAATAGCAGTTGGACAAAGCACAGACCGCCCATTTTTCTCCGCCTCCTGGAATCCAAGTCCATATGATAGCAAGTTCAGTGGATGGATTACCTTTATTCTTCCTGTATATACCATTATCATGCAGCTCATGACGGATGATGAAATCCGCACATCAAGTAACCCTTTCTTGCCAGATCGGGGTTCTACTATTGGCGAACTGCTTGGATTGAAGTCACCAATGCAATGAAATAAAGGAATGAACTGCTATTGCCATGAAACCGTAGGGAAAAGGTGAGCTTCACAGTGGAGACATACAGAGGAGATATGTTTTGGAATACTATACTTTGGATTGACCATTGTTTGAGGAAGCCCCCAAAAGGGCATTGAAACATCCGTAGTCTCCAGGCATAGTCGGAACAGGACCTTGCAGTTGCTCAATTTGGGAGTTGGAAGTAATAAGGACACAATGGTAGTGGTCTTCCTGAAGCATGAGGAGTGTGTTACCCTTGAAGGAGATTGGGTTGACAATGAAGTTATCTATCTACTTGACCTCTTCTCTCTTGGCTGTTGAAACGTACTACCAATCTCTGTGGATAGTTGGCCCTGTCAAGAGAACAGGTCCCCAGGTTTCGACGGGTTTAATTTCACACTGAGAGAAGTACATGTGGTGTTTTTCACCACAAGTCCAAATCACCACAAGTACTTGTGGTGATATCGTTCACGGTTGGGTCAAAGGTCAGGGAGCACAACACAAGTAGGGCAAATATGTTCAATAACATGTGTACATAGCATCTAGAGTGTTTTTACAAGTAATAGAGGAACATTTTTGGGTAAACTAAAAGGGAAGGAATCACTGCAAAGAGAGTGCACATAGCCCACACAGTTTCATTGTTAAAAGCCTGGTTACTTAAAAGCCAGGCTGGAATGGGGGGGCCACAAGAAAGATTGGCAGTCATAAAATTTTAGAATTAAATAAATCTGAAATAAATCGAAATGGATATGTCTATTACATATTAATATGGCTGAAAATAGTATTGCCAAAAATGGCATGGATATCTCTCAGCCCAGCCAGTAGGATGCAGTGATGCTGGTGGTGTGGCTATGGGAATGGCTATGGGCTTACCAGGTCATTGAGGATGTGTCAACATCATGCATTGAAAGAGGAAGGAATTAGAGAGGGTAATTATGGTAAGTAGCACACCATATGATTGCTCACCTCACGTCTCCCAGTGAATCAAGCATGGCTTCTGGGAGAGTTTCTTGGGGGTCAGCTTAGTGAATTCAACTATGAATAGTGATAGAACATACCTACAGAGCCGATAGACACAGAAATGCCTGTAAATGGCATTGACCAAGGAGCAGCCAAAGATCAGCCACACAACACGATGACAGGCTCCCAGGACAATGACATCTCAGGAGTCGATTTCCATATTGACTATAAATACACACCTACACCAGAACTGGGCCCATCGCATGTATCGTGATATCATCAGGTCTTCAACATTGAGCCTCAGAGTGAATCTGAACCAGAAGAGGAAACAGAGCCATATGATGGTATACCATCCTATGACTAGAAATAATGATCTGTATGCTGGCCGGGTACAGAATGTGTTGGCTGAAATGGCAGTTGGGTGGTTGGACCTGATCAGGGTCCAACTCCCCCTGACCTCTCCTCTTGCTCACTCTTCCAGTGGAGGAGAGAGAGAGAGAGAGAGAGAGAGCCTGGTATACACATTTTTTTTTTTGTAAGTACAACCCCTTGTGAGTGATCCAGCACTGAAGTTTTGTGGCAAGTTGTAAAAGTGCATGCTCTTTTTGTATATACTACTTGTATCTTTTTGTAGTTGCTTTCTAATATAATCCTTCTGATTCTGGTTCACTGGATCCAGCACAATTTGTCATCATCATCATCGCCCTCAGCTTCAGACCATACATCTGGCTTGAACCAGATGTATGTATCCCCATCCTGATCCAGCTCCTCTTCTGATTCTTCCTCCCCATCAGGTTCACTGTCAGGCCCTGCATCAAAGACTTGACAGGTACAAGAAACCAGCGATGGGCCTGGTTCCTGTGAAGGAGAGAGCAATTGATCGATTTGAAAGTCAAATGCAAAGGTATCATCATCTTGAGAGCCCATTGTTGCATCATGCGGCTGATCATCACCTGTTTCCAGATCGAGATTGTCCACTGGTACTCCTTTGTCTTGAAACCCTCTAGGTATGTTAAAGTGGTCTTCAACATCGACTTCGTAAATTGATTTCTTGAGAATGTCGACTAGAAGACCCACTTGCTTTTCTAAAAATTGCAAGGTCAGCAATCACCTATGAATATAACATGTCATTGTACTAATTATACCTTTTATGAGCTTTCTCTCTTTGGTTGCATGGAGTTGACACATCCATTCTGTCCTGATAAGTCCACAGCCGACATTGAATCCACCACACCAACACTGCCCAATTCCAGCAGGGCATCTTACTGCCCCAGAATTTCTCTTGGGTGCTTTGGGCACATGTCTTCTGCTCATCGCTTGCATATCCGTATGAAATTTGGGTGATCATGGAAATTTGGGGAATTCTCCAAGTCCAAATGAATGCAACTTGGACCCACCCTCATCCACCACCCACATTTGATATACCTTGCCACACACTCAACTCCAACCATAATGTGATCAAACTACCCATAGGTGAGCAGGGAACCCACCAGTGCCCCTTTCATTGCATCCACTGCCCATGTTTGATATGCCTTGCCTCATGCCCAAATCCCACCGTAATGTGATCGAACTACCCATAGGTGAGCAGGGAACTCACCAGTGCCCTTTCATTGCATCGCTCACTGACCCACTACTTATGTACTTGATTGCCAGACATTCGTGCAAGGCTTATAGCTGCACTTGACACCATCCAGACTCAGCCATCCAAAGGAGTGAAGAGAAGCACAACAATGATGACAACAATGATGAAGACACACTTACAGTATTCCGAAGCCTGCTCGCATACGACAATGACAACAACAACAACAACAAAGCCTGTGAGGACAATGATAACAACAATAGCAACAAGGAGGGGGATGACAAGAGCAGTTGGATCAATCGCTGGATCGACAAACCCCCTGGTGAAGGAGGCCACAAGGCTAAGGATGGACGTCCGGGATGGGGGAAACCCAAAATAATGAAGACCACTGGTATCACTGATGGTCAGTACAACTGTTATATGGTAAGTTTTCTTGTCATTTTCACAGTTGGGTTCATTGACTCGATTTCACCCAGATGTCTGCCCATTACCTGTGTGACTGATATTTCGACACCTTGAAGACCTTTAGCACCAACCTTGCACTCAGACTGGCCAAATATGGCCTCATTGTCAAAAAAGTATGTCCAATCTTATCTGTTCTTCTGCATTCACTGACAATGAGGAGATGAAAGATCTCCATCCACGCTTCTGGTTCCACACTGGTGATTGGCTCACCTGCCATCTGGTCATCAAGCATTGCCAGTCAAAGTCTTGGTATTTCGCCAAGGCTGGTGATGACCCTGACCTCAAGATCTATAAACAGTATATGATCAACCAGAAGTGCCAAAAGCAAATGGAGGCACAGCAAGCCTTCATGAAGCATCATGTTGCACCTTGCAAGCACTTGGTGTTGCCTTGACCCAAGGTCAGTCACTGTTCTCCATTTTCAATACACTGAAGCCTTCAATTATCAGGCACTAAACAATGAGGACATGAGTCTTGTGCTCACCAATGTAAGTATTCTAGACACATGATTCAGACCAATCTAATTGAGTGTCAGTACAGCTCTCGGATGACAAGGCCATGCCCCTCAAGCTGAGTGCATATCTCAATATTGAATCTGTACTGCTCACCAACTGACATGGCACTGACAGAGAAGCTGAACAGGGTCATCCCTGAGTTGGAGAAGAAAACCCCCAAGCACAAGTCCAATGCCAACAGGGACCTATACCTGGACTTGGAAGCAGACTCAGAAGCGGATGCGGATGCCATAGTCACTCCAAACAAGGTGGACAAGGGCAAGACAAAGGCTGTCAACTTACCCAACAGTCTGAATGAGAGTCCCACCCTGAAGGTATGTTACAACTTTATTGCTCAATAATTGATGGATTTGCACCAGCAGTGCTCTACTCACCTGAGGATGAAGGTAGTGAACCCTCATTTACAACAGTTGACACACAGACCAACAGCCAAGTGCCAGGAGTAATCTGTGGCGAAATGCGGTCTGCTGCCTAGGTGAGTGAGCAATTGACTAAGAGGGATGAGGGGCGTGTTATAAGTTCGGGATGCAAACACAAGATGCAGAGTATAATCCTGCATCGAGGGGTATATATACTAACCATGGCGAAAGTTGCAAGTTGCTGAAGGTGGGCAAGGTGTGTTTATGAGTAGTAAAGTCAGAATGGGGATTGCTCGCCATTCTGGTCTCCTATTTATACTATTCCTAGTTG
>Ga0307513_10012663_pt1 | contig 10390 bp, 9 predicted proteins | sample 15_EM_MG_FD_202174 | JGI IMG/M metagenome (GOLD analysis project Ga0307513, IMG submission 202174) | Populus trichocarpa ectomycorrhiza microbial communities from riparian zone in the Pacific Northwest, United States - 15_EM | ecosystem: Host-associated > Plants > Roots > Unclassified | place...
GTGGATGATGAATGAATATGATGATAATCATCAGGACGAGTACAGACTGGATACATAGGCTGGACGAGGCGTGGGAACGTGTACGTGACTAGGCGAAGGAAGGGCAGAAAGGGCTCTTAGTCCAATATGGGTTTCTTAGAAACCGATGAATCGCAAACATCCAAAGGAGAATTGTTAAGCCGCAGCCCAAAGACATTTGTTACCACAACAAATGAATTGAACCAACCTTCTACCTATTTTACGAGAGTACTGACAGAAATTACTGAGGCGGAGACAAAGACCGACACCGAGAACGATAACGAGAAGGCGTACGAAACCGAGAGAAATATAGCAACCCAGGATAGCAAGAGAGACACAAAGACAGATATCGATAGCCACAGAAGTGCAACGAACGAATATGGGAGAACAATCGAGAGCCTAGCCTATCAGAAAGTAGCGAGCAAGATGAAGCCAGTAACAACGACATTACCTGAAGAATTTAGGATTGTACAAAGGATTCCGAGCGATCCTTTCGTAGATCTTCCAATGGTCCACCCACACCCACCAGAGTTCGATCCAGGGGACTGCTATACGAGAGAATGGATGGAATCGAAGCCTGTCGACAAAGATGATTTCCTCCAGCCAGAAGTGGAGAAAACAGAACATGGAATGAAAATGAAGAGGGAAATTTTTCAGAAGATTATCTCGACCCAGTAGCAAATCCAACGGTGGAAAATATGCCTTGGGTCTTAGGAAACGACCCCATTCCTCCAGGAATTTATGATCAAGTCGCTGAAGTCATAATGAACAAGATAAACTCCGGCATCTTCGAACCTTCTAATTCTTCGTACCACTCTCGATGGCTTTCCGTCCGATCCGATGATGATGCGGTTGTTTGGATCGTGAAGCATCCATTTTATTGAAGGAAGTTATTGACTGGGAAGTCAATATTTAAAGTGCGGAGGAGGTGTGAGGGAGCTACATCGTGTGGACCTGCGATCTGTCTCAATCGATGATCTACGTGTACCCTTTCACGGCAGGACCCTTTAATCCGAAACTAGTAATTCTCGAGTTCTTTCACAATTTCACCCCTTTCACATTATCACACGACGATCTCCTCTCTTCGGTATACTCAAATAATTCTCCATATGTTTCCTCTTTTATCTACTCCATCTCAGATCTACTTGCTACAGTATAAATACCTGTGTATTTTCATAGTTTTTCCCAAGTTGAATACACCCCATTCTCCTCACCAAGCTAAGAACTAAAGTCAGGCTTTAATTAATTGGGTCAAAGCGGACCCTTTCTCGCCTATTGAATCGTTACTTCAAGGTGATTGTAATCAAAGCGTCTGATCACATCACTCCTGCCAATATCTACCAACCCATACCTTTAAGACCCTTCGAGATTAGCAGAGCTAATCTCAATTCTTATCACACTTTATCTTATCAAAGATAACAAATCTTCGAACTCATTACGAAGTGATGGTGGTGGCGAGAAGAGAGGAACGGTGACGCTCAGTAAAATGACACATTTTACATTAGTCATACAAAGTCGCTAAAGTCATACTAAAGTCATACTGCCAGTCAGCAAATTTGCAATTGCCGTCAACTCATAATCACCTTGGTTACCGCCTGACTTTGTTGCTCAGAATATTCTACGATAGTTGGGTAAAAGTCATATAATAGTCATACAAATTCAATCAGATATTTACATTGTCGGTTCAGCCCGAAGTTGGAACTTTCTGCGCAATATCACTCAAGTCTTCTGCGCTTTCTCACGCCTTTTCCCTTTCTTTCGTACCATCATTGCCCCCACCGCCTCCCACCGCCCTCGGTATGCTCCCGTTGTATGCTAACCACCTTTGTTCTTTTAGGTCCCCCACACCCGAACTCGTTGCCACATCGCCTCTCCCCTCCAGTGAGGGATGTAGGCCACCCAACATCGATATTAATGGAAATTTCGGGAGGGGTTGTGGGTTGGTGGCATGTAGAAACATGAGGGGAGACCCATGGGGGCCTGCAAGGTACGCGAAGAGGCGAGCCATAATCAGTTCGCCTCCCTCTATCTACCTTCATTGCTACCTACTAACATTGAAAATATGTAAGGACACGCTCCGCCCTCTGATGCACCCCGCGCACACCACAACACAGCATACTGACACTGACACCACCCCCACGTTTCTCCACCTCCCTCGCATACAAGAGCGAGCTGGACGTGGATGTTTTGATGCCATTCGCACGTTCTCTCTCTCCCTCGCATGCAAAAGCGAGTCGGGGGGTGGATTTATGGCATTTCGACGCCGTTCACACCTCCACCCACCTCGCACGCAAGTCTGAGTCTGTTGGTTTTTATCGCATTTTGACACTGTTCGCGCCTCCTCCACCTTCCTTGCATGCAACAGCGAGCTGAAGGTGGATTTTTATAGCCTTTGACGCCGTTTGCGCCTCCTCCACCTCCCTTGCATGCAAGAGCCAGCTGGAGGTGGACCACTATAGCGTTTCGACGTCATTTGCACCTCCTTCACTTTCCTTGCATGCAACAGCAGGTAAGTTTCTTTTTTCAAACAATTCTACCTATGCATAGCCAAACTAAGGCAACGACAGGTTTACCTTTTCAATGGTGACCAGCTGAGCTCAACAACGGCCTCCAAGGCATTACCACCAGGAAGCTAAAGCTCTCGGCCAAGCACCCATCTGGCGCTGCCGATGAGATCAGAATGTATTCTACTCGCACCAGGGAGTGATCGGCAGGCCCCTCGACCTTTGAATTCCCACCAGCGTTTCGCAAGGAGGTCACGGACTCACAGTAAGCTTCCATTTGCGGCATGTAGGTCAGAGGCTAACGAAGGGCCTCGCTGTGCCAGGGAAATGTTAAGCAGAACAAAAATGACTAGGTCCTGAACGACGACCTTCCCTCAAGAGAATTGCCATGGCCACCAATTGTGAGTTTTTTCTTGACCTCGTTTAACTTTGAGCTAGCTAACAAAGTGCCAGATTGCTTCAAACCCTACACGCGGCACCATGATTACGACCAAGCCCTTAACGCCTTTTCGCAATGGCTGCCCCATACCTGACTCGGACCCAGCAACACCTATACTGCTAGCGCACTGACACCAAATCCCACCGCCTATGCCGAGCCACCACCCACCACAAGGGATGCAGGGCTATCGGTGTGTCCTCATTATCATCAGTGTGCCATAGCCTCTGTATCCCTGTTGCGCCCCCAATACTTCATCGGCTGTGGTGACTGTTTTTTTCGTGGTTCAGCAGTACAGGCTGCATATCCCAAAGCTGTTCGAAGCTTCGTATGCACATCCCCGGGCTCTGTCTGGCACGTTTTCTCTCTTTAAAGTTAACGACGGTGGTCACCTGTTGCCACAACAGTTTACCGATGGTATTCTCCTGTTGCCTCACAGAAATATTCATGGCCAGCATTCCAGATGCCGCATTATTGTAGAGAGAAACCACGGTCGTTGGGCGCAATTGAGCAAAGTCCCCCGCAAATATCATATTTTTCCCTCCGAATGTTAAATCGAATACTTTTGTGACCGTCGAAAGATGCGCACTTAGTGCATATATTCTCCAACGTTCGGCAGTTAACGTAGATCAAGACCGCCTCCTCTTAAACTCATTCTTGTTCATCCAATACCCCGCCCAAATATTATCGTACGTCTTTTTCATGAAATACTGGCACGGACACAAGAACTAATTACTTGTTTATTTCAGACTCATCTCGTCCGGATTCAACCCCTCTTTACGTCCTCGGCGAGGAAGTCCCCGAGGCACACCAGAAATTCCAAGTATGTTTATTGTGATCTTTCTCAGCCTGGTGCTCATCCATATTACTAGCATATTCTCCGTCTCTTAACTAGCAATGTCGATGGGCTTTGTTTCGAAGGGGCGGGGCGGATGCGGAAGTTGTCAAAATGACGACACCTTCCGCATTTCGATTTCGTGAACCCCGAACTCATTTCTTGTGAGTACAGACCTCTTCGTAAGCCAGATAAATATATATTTTTACCGCCCACACCCTTCTTCCCGCACGATAACCACCCTACTAGTAACCATGTGCACCTACGTCAAATCCTCCCAATTGCCACCGCGATTGGACCAAACGCCACTCTCTGTCCCATTTCGCAGCAGCTTTTGGTGATTATTTTGACAGTTTCCTAATGCGATAGTAATAAGGATTAAACGCTCAAAATCCAATTTGGAATTGGCTAACTCGTTGGCTCGCATTACCAAGTTCTGTTCTGGTGGATCTTAGATTTTATAGTAAGCTAAAAGAAACCGTTTTCAAATTCATTGACTCGTTTTCGTGCTATATCATGTTCCCTGCTGCTGGTACACGAGAAAAGAGACCAACCTCTGGCCCATTCCCCATTCGTTTTGGGTCAAATTTTTTGCAGTTTCTAGACGTTTTAGTAAGATAAGGCAAACTCTAAAAAACTGTTTTCAATTTGGTTCACTTGTTGCCTCTATTTCAAAATAGAACTCCATATTCGTCTTCTCCTCGGTCGGGACTTTCTTGCAGCATATAATATGTCGCAAATAGGTTAGAAATCACGAACTTGAAACTTGGCCTATGGGTAGGTAGAAAAATAGAAAAGCCATGGGAAGGTATAATAAAATATGTATCGTCGAAAAATGAGGATGGCCAAAATGCGACTTTGGCTTGGATAGTGCCGGAATTCGTTGACGTGTGTTAACCTCTATCTCGAACCACCACCACCGCCTTCCCCGACCTCTCGTTTGGCCAACCCGCGGTGTGGAACCTCGAAAAAAAGTTTGTAAGTGATATTTTCACCATTTCTGACCGGTTTTTTGACAATTATAGGTAATTTTTTTGCTCATTTACGCGAACCTTACGATTTCGCAAGCACCCCTCCTCACCGAGGGCTGTCAGCTCTGTTTCGAAGGAGTAAGGCGGATATGGGAGGGAACAAGAATGATATGGGAGACCCATGAGGTGCGTCATGGGAGGTGTCGAAATGACGACACCTTCCGCGATTTCTATTTCGCAACACCTGAACTCATTTTTTTTGTGAGCACAGGCACTTTCGAAAGACGGCGAAAGATATTGTTTTGCTGCCCACATCTACCCTCACTCACGACAACTCCTGCAACACCTCCACCTACGCCGTGCCTTCGACATTTACGATTGGTCGAAGGCACCGCCGCCAACTCCGCTTGGCCTCAATGAGCTTGCGGGAGTTCATGTCATCCTAATAGTATATGTTGCGTAGTTTGCCTGGAACTGTGGCATTGTAATCGGCATCGCAGGAATTGGGCGTGCTTTCGCAAAAGAATATTATCAGTTTGTTTCTACCACCAACTCAGCACCAGCGCCAATACGGTAGGCGGGATCGCCATGGTTGAATTTCGATTTTTGAAATCAAAAACTTGACATTCCGCCCTACAGTCATTTTGGAAATTCCTTTGAACAAATAGAATACATTTGCGAAATTTCATAAAATCTTCAGTGTTCTCAATTCTGGTTTGCTTGGAATGAAAATGCGACCATTATATTCGCGTTGATAAGCCGCATCAACAGATATTTAAAATTTGTGAGGAGGGTTTGAAGAGCGAGTCGGGGTAGATTTGAGCCTTTGGCCCTACCGGTAACCGCTGTACGGCTTGTCAAGCGATACAGCACAAATCTTGAGATATTTGGCTCCAGGATACTCATATATATGTGCAGTTGGCTGATGTAGGCGTCCCTAAGTGAAATTAAAGAAAGGTTGGTAAAAAATATGACGACTGTAGCTTTGTCTGGTTCCCTCCGTCACATTTCTCGAGCTGGACTTCGAGTTGCTATCACTTCACGTACAACCATCTTTATCCCTCCTCTCCTCTGCTTTCCTGCCCTTCTACCATGCCACCCTGGGACGATCCAATAAATGCATACCATCTGCATGTCGGATAGGCTACCAGCGATGCTGTTTCTCGTTGTCTGACCTGAGCTTGCAGAAGTACAACAGTTTCAATGCGACAACAGCATAGTAGATGGACGCAAAGTCCCAACTCAGCATCCAAGATCATGTATCAAGTTGAGGAAGGAATGTAACCCATAAATTGCATAACTACTTGATACAAGACATGCACGCAACAGCGGCCTATGCCCCATCTCCTTCTGACCACCACACCTGGAACCTAAACCATCGGTTAGAAAAATAACATCATCAACGTGGGCTACTCAACGTGCGCCGCTTCAAGAACCAATGTTCAATGTCCATAGAACCGGTGCCACGCAGGGTCTCGCGTGATCTCCAGGGCATTATTGATGGTGTCAATGACCTCTCTAGGAGGAGGCGTAGCAGTGTCCCGCGAAATGTTGTCTGCAAGCGCGAGACACAAATCTTCCTCATGACGGTGAGGACCACGAGAGTACGCAACAAAATGTTTGGTGGTGCGTCTCCAGAGACGAAAGCAGCGGGTGAACAGAGGTCCCATCGATTTCCTGATATATCTCTCCGAAGCTCGCGCATTTTCTTCTAAATCATCGAAATGCTGCCGTCCCCAGTCAACCAGCTCCTCTGAAGAGAAGGTAAAACCATAGATCATACGTGGATGTGAATGTCTCGTCGGCACTGGCACGCCTCGGGTTCGACGTGATGTGGAGTCTGCTGTAGGTGGGGCGATGGTAGGGATTAAACTATCCAGAAACCCTCCTTTCCCCGTTTAACCCCAGGGTTTCCATCCAACCACTTTAGAAACCTGGGGTACCACGGGAAGTTGCTGATAGCTGATGATCAGAATATTTGATCTCCGATCCCCATCAGCAGCACTCCCGCATCGCCGCCGGCCCACTTTCCTTACGATCGGTGGAGTTATCACTGACTGGTTATACCCATAGTAGAATTAAAAACCTCCCGTGTACCATAAGAACCCGAAGAAAACAAGAACTATTGACATTGTGGGGGCCGAACGACAGTGAACAGACCAAGAACAGACCCAGACAACACAGCACCAACACGGAGAGACCAACGACGACTATGGAAACCCAACAATGACTTCAAGAACCCAACGAAGATGAGGAAACACAACGGCGGTGTGGAGGAACCCGACAACGACAGAGCGCACCCATCTAGACGGCAACGGACCCAAGGGCCAAAAAAGGGACGGCAAACCAGGCACTGAAAATGGAACTGGGGGATGAGAAAACACTAATGACAGGGCGGTGAACCTAACACGGAACGGACAAACCCAATGAGGGTGGAAGGAACTGGGCCCCGTGAACAAGGAAAAGTGGCCCCAACCAGTGACGATGACAAGTGGAGCCTAACCATAATGCATAGGGACACTCAGTAAAAACGGAATGTTTGCATTAGTCAGACAACAGTCATGCACAGTCATACAAAATCATGCTGTAGTTGCACCTGTGGGAATCTAGACTTTTAATGACTTATTTTTCGACTTTGATGACTGTGATATGACCTTTAGTCAGCAGAGGTCAAGCAATAAGTCAAAGAAAGTCAAGCGTTAAGCACACATAAGTCAAACCATAGTCATGCATTTGGTGCTAAGGTTGTGAAAAGTCAGAAAAAGAGAATGGTGTAGTCAGGGATTAGTATTGCTATTACTTGCTTTAGTCAAGCTTAGGGGGACCAAAGTCAGGCAAAAGTTGGGCAAAAGTTGGGCCACAATCAAGGATATATTATTGTACACAAACAGGGTAAATATATAGACTACATCCAGGGATCCAGCTCTACCAATACTACTTAGTGCTGTTGATATATGGTTGCCTGGCCGCTCGCAGGTGGTCAGTACTCATGTGAGCTGGCAAGCGAAGGTACACACCTTCTTGATGATGGGAGACCCCCACTGTTCGTTTTTGTCTGCGTTGGGGGTCCTCCTCTTTGTTGCTGTTGTGCTGTGTTTTCGACAGTGAATCGACATGTGGGGGCCATTCACGTTTGTCATCTCCCGTTCACATTCATTGTCATCCGTTCATGTTCATATTCATTCATCGTCCGCTTTGTTTGTTGGTACCATCAACCTAGCCAAGGAGGTGGTGGGAAATTTTCATCTGTTATGAATTATCAGGGTGCTGGCGAAGTGGCAGGGAGGGGGTTACTTACCGGGGTACTTCCCCTCTCTTCATGGGTACATCCCTCAAGCCGTGTCATTGTCATCGGATCGTCGTTGTCGAATCCGCGTTGTTGTTGTCGAATCTGTTTTGTTATCAAATCTGTGTTATGGTTGTTGTGGTAGTGAGCAAGATCAGAAGTGACCTGCTGATGGCTATGAAGATCTGCTTTAGAACCAACAATATAGTCTAATAGATGATGAGCTCGGGGGGACAATTCTTCTTCAGCTCTAAAACCGATGAGTGGATTAGTATCTGAATGAGGTATATAAAATCAGGCATACCTTCGTGCCAGCCGTGAAAGTCCTTAAAGGTGGATGCATTGGTGATGTCGTAGAGAAGCAGAGCAGCGTTAGCACCTGGAGGGGATAAAAGTCGTCAGCTTTCATGATGTGGCTCGAGCAGCAGGGCGGACGAACCTCGATAATACATAGGCGCCTGGGGTGGCGGAAGGAAGCGAACCTTGAGGTCATTCACGTAGACCTTCTTCGTTATGAAGAAAGCGCCACTGGTGGAGGTGGTGTTCTTGGGGTCGAACTTGTTTTGCGTGTAACGATGGAGGAGACTAGTCTTTCCGACCCCTGTTATATAGGAAGTAAGCGGCCAAAAGAGGGATGGCAGACGGAATGAAAAGGATACCAGAGTTCAAATCCGCGTCATCCGGCTTTCGTCGTTGCGACATTCCAACCTGTGGCGTTGTTGAACTCGTATCATGGTTGTCAAATCCGTGTTGATGTGGTCGAATCCGCATTACTGTTGTCGAATCCGCGTCGTCCGGCTTTCATCGTTGTGACATTCCAACTTGTGGTGTTGTTGAACTTGTATCGTGGTTGTCGAATCCGCATTGTTGTTATCGAATCTGCGTCATCCGGCTTTCGTCGTTGAACACTTAGCGTTGTTAACAAACTTGTGTCGTTGTTGTCGAATCCGCGTTGTCCAGATTTAAGTGTGTTTGCTGGTCATTTGTGGAGATTGGCGTGTGCTGAGAATGAGTCAGAAAGATCAGGCAAGACGATAATGGGTAATAAAAACACACCATGCTCGTGTGATTCACCCTCTCAGTCTTCCCTGATTGCTAATCCTGCCCAAATTCTAGCCCAAAAATGGAAAAAATGTTGGCCCACATCCCTCAGCGACTCGGCGAGGGGAGGGGCTCGTGTAAGGACGTTCGAAGTGGGTTTGAAGGGTTAGTCTTGAGTTCAAGGCATTTACGGGAGGTTAACGTTAGCCCACATCCCTCAGCGAGGGGAGGGGCTCGTGTGGGTTAGGCATTGGTGTTTTGGCATTGGCATTCGTGGCGGGTTCGAGGTGGTTGAAGATAACAACGTGGGATACATCCCTCGCTGGAGGGGAGAGGCGATGTGGCAGCGAGTTCGGGTGTCACCGTGTGGGGGACCTAGAAAGAACGAACGTGGTTAGCATACAACGGAGCGCACTGAGGGCAGAGGTGGGAGCAATGATGGTATGAAAGGAAGGGAAAGGCGTGAGAAAGTGCAGAGCACATGAGTGATATTGGGCAGAAAGTTCCAACTTCGGGCTTGCTTCGGGCAGAACCGGTAAAATAAACACCACTGCTATTTAACTTACATTTGAATGACTATTAGATGACCTTTGTGCGACTATTGTAGACTATCTGAAGTGACAAAGTCAGATGGTAACCAAGGTAATTACAAGTTGACGTCAATTTCAAAATTGCTGACCGGCAGCATGACTTTTTGTGACTGCAGCACGACTAGGGCTTGATTTTCAGTGACTTGTATGACTAATGTAAAAAGTTTCATTTTACTGAGCATGACACAGAAGGCTCACTTACAATGCGTGCACCCAACCACAACATGTGAGTAACGACAATGACTATAGTATAAAGATAATAAAAACCCAACGATGATTCCGAGTCAGGGCGCCTAACCACATGAGCGATGAACCAAACGAGGGCCCATTGGAAAACCGCAGGGTGAGCTATCTGGATCAGAGCCGCATGGTTCTGCTCCGAGTTTTTCTTCAATTTTTTGTACCTACAGCTCCAGGGAAGATTCACACATACAGTCTGAGTCCTCCTTGGGGATTTTTATATTGCTTCAATAAATTTTTTGTTTTTTGACCCCTCATGAAATAAAGCCTATCTAAGAAAAACTGGATGTAGATATTAATTACCAAAATAACGACCTCGCTAGCTACTAGTAAGTAATGGTACAGTGTGATACAAAGGAGGTGCTAGACGGACTAGCCCCCTAAACTGCAAAATACCACCAGGATGGAAGGGAAAGGGTAGTTGCAACTGCTTTTAGTGCCACACATGATCTTGTGGCAGCGCGACGTC
>Ga0307513_10012664_pt1 | contig 10389 bp, 9 predicted proteins | sample 15_EM_MG_FD_202174 | JGI IMG/M metagenome (GOLD analysis project Ga0307513, IMG submission 202174) | Populus trichocarpa ectomycorrhiza microbial communities from riparian zone in the Pacific Northwest, United States - 15_EM | ecosystem: Host-associated > Plants > Roots > Unclassified | place...
CTTGCCCGTGTTGCCGCAAGCGTCGCTGACGAGCTGCGTGCCCTTGTGCGCGCAGCGGTTGTAGAGCACGCGCAGGGTGCCGTCGCCCTGGCGCACCAGCAGCAGCGGCCGGCCGGCGACTTCGACCGCCAGGTAGTCGCCGGCGGACGGCACCTGGCTCGCATGGCCGAGGTAGTTCCAGGTGTTGGCGAAGAAGTGCTGCTGTTCCAGCGCGAACAGCGCCGGGCTCAGGTAGAGGTCGCGATGGACGCGGTCGTCCTCGACCAGCGCGGCGATGTCGGAACGGCGCATGAGCTGCATCACGGTCACAGCGCGAGGCTGCCGATGCTGCTGCCGCCGCAGACGTACAGCGTCTGGCCGGTGACGAAGCTGTTCGCCGGGTCGGCGAAGAAGGCGACCGCGCGCGCCACGTCGGCCGGCTCGCCGAGGCGGCGCACCGGCAGCGACGCGGCGAGCTGGCGTTCGCGTTCGCTGCCGGCGGCAAAAACGTCGTGGAACATCGCGGTGCGCACCGGGCCGGGCGCGACGACGTTGACGGTGATGCCGTCGGCCCCAAGCTCCAGCGCCCAGGTGCGCGCCAGGCCCAGCAGCCCGGCCTTGGTCGCCGAATAGGCGCTGCGCGTGACGGCACCCAAAGCGGCGCGCGACGAGATCAGCACGACGCGGCCGAAACGCCGCTGCCGCATCGCCGGCAGCACCGCCTGCAAGAGCTGCACGGCGCTGCCGATGTGCAGCTCCATCAGCGTGTCGAGGTCGTCGAGCTGCACCTCGGGCAGCAGCGCCGCGCGGATGACGCCGGCGTTGTGGACCAGCGTGCCCGGCTCGAAGCGCCGGGCCAGTTCACGCGCGGCCTCGGCTGTGGCCCGGCGGTCGGCGAGGTCGACCTCGATCGTGTGCAGCTTCGGGTGCGCGATGTCGGCGGGCCGCCGATCGAGCGAGACCACCTCGTAGCCGCGCGCGAGCAGGTCTTCGCAGATCGCGCGGCCGATGCCGGTACTGCCGCCTGTGACTGCCGCGACCTCGCTCATGCGCCTTCCTCCACCAACGCCAGCACGCGCAACGGGCTGCCGCTGCCCTTCTGGATCTTCAGCGGCGGGCAGATCAGCAGTGCGCCGGTCGGCGGCAGCAGGTCGAGGTTGCTCAGGCACTGCAGCCCGTAGCGGCCGGCGCCGTGCATGTAGTAGTGGCAGGGGTACGGCGGGCGCAGGTGGTAGCCCTGGCCGGCGTCGGTGCCGATGGCTTCCGAGCCGAAGCCGAGCACGTTGCGCTGCTCGACCAGGAAACGCGCCGCTTCCGAACTCGGCCCCGGCGTGTGCTGGCCGGTCTCGTCGAAGTTCTGGTAGGCCTCGGGGTCCAGGCGCTTGGACCAGTCGGTGCGCATCAGCACCCAGGCGCCGGCGGGAATGCGGCCGTGGGCGGCTTCGAAGCGCTCGATGTCGGCGACAGTCAGCAGGTAGTCGGGGTCGGCTTGCGCCTGCAGCGAGCAGTCGATGACGCAGGCCGGCGCGACGAAGTGCTGCACCGGAATCGTGTCGACCGCGTTGTTCGGCAGGTCGCGGCCCGAGATCCAGTGGATCGGCGCGTCGAAGTGGGTGCCGGTGTGTTCGCCGCAGGAGAAGTTGTTCCAGTACCAGCCGGGGCCGCGTTCGTCGTAGGCCGAAACCTCTTCGATGCGAAAGGGCCAGCACTGGCCCATCTCGGGCGGCAGCGCGATCTGCGGGAAGTCGGGGGTCAGCGTCTGCGTCAGGTCGATGACGCGGATGCGCTGGCTCGTGAGTGCAGCGACGAGGCCGCTCAGAATGCCGGCCATGTTCAGCTCCCGCCCGCTGCGAGCTCGCGCTCCAGCACCTTCGGGTTGTCGCGCCAGCGCTCCAGCCATTCCTGCGCGACGTCGCCCGGGTAGACGTCCTCGACGCCATCGCGCAGCGCCTTCACGATCGCGCTGGCCAGGGCCGCCGGCGCCACCTTGGGCGGCGGCAGGTTCTGGTTCCACTCGTCGTCGATCGGGCCGGGGAACAGGTTGATCACGCGGATGCCGGCCGGCCGCATTTCGGCGCGCAGGCATTGCGCGAGCGACAGCGCCGCGGCCTTCGATGCCGAGAAGGTGCCGTGCGGCGGGTAGTTGCTCAGCGCATAGATCGACAGCAGGTTGACCCAGGCGACGGCGTTCGTCACGCCGTCGGCCGAGCGCCCTTTCAGCGCCGGGCCGAAGGCCTGCGCCAGGCGCAGCAGGCCGAAGTAGTTGATGTCCATCTCGGCCTTCGCGACATCGGTGCCGCGGCGCGCGGCGATGCCGAAGGCGCGGTGGACTTCGGCGTTGTTGATCACGATGTCGACCTTGCCGGCGATCTCGCCGGCGAGTTCGGTCACCGAGCGGCCGTTGCTCAGGTCCAGCGGCACCAGCGCCACCTGCGGCAGCGCGGTGATGTCGTCCAGCCCCGGCAGCTTCTTCCAGGGTTCGGCATGGCCGACCCAGACGATGTCGGCACCGGCCTTGACCAGCGCCTGCACGATCGCCTGCCCGACCGCGGTCTTGCCGTCGGTCACCAGCACCTTGCGGAACTTCGGGTCGCTGGTCATCTCGCGCAGCATCCTGTCGTCAGCCATGTGTTCACTCCCCTCAGCAGGAAATCCGATCAGCACCGCCTGGCCGGCGCGGTCCAGGCGCGCACCGACCTTCACCGCGGCCGGTGCTTCGCCAACATCGCCGTGCAGGTGCACGATCAGCGACGGCCCGGCGGCCAGCTGCACAAGCCCCAGCCGCCACGGCAGCCGCTCGCGGAAGAACGGGTCGTTGCTGTGGTGCAAGGTCGTCGTGCCGAGCAGCGTGCCCTCGCCCGACTGCGCGCGCCACTGCAGCCGTGCCGACAGGCAGCGGTGGCAGGCCTCGCGCGGCGGGTACTGCACGGCGCTGCAGTCGCGGCAGACCTGCAACTCGAACCGGCCTTCGGCGGCCGCCGCCGTCATGCCCAGCGCAACGCGGCCGCGCGCCCACGGCGGCAGGTTCATCTGCTGCGTGCGCAAGACCGGGTTCTTGCGCCGCGGCTTCATCAGCGGCATGGTCACGAAGTACTCCCCAGGATCACCGCGCCGGTGCACAGACAGCGGTCGTAAGTGACCATGCCGAAGCCGGCGACGAGACCCAGCGTCGCATCCGGCACTGCGCGCGCACCGGCCTGGCCGGTGAGCTGGCGGACCGCTTCGGTCATGCCGAGGAAACCGCCCGCGGCGCCGGCCTGGCCGGCCGAGAGCTGGCCGCCGCTGGTGTTGTTCGGAAAGCTGCCGTCGTGGGTCATCTGGTGCTCGCGGACGAAGGCCGGGCCGCCGCCCTTGTCGCAGAAGCCCAGGTCTTCGAACTGCAGCATCACGATGACCGGGTAGTCGTCGTAGGTCTGCACGAAGTCGATGTCGGCCGGCGTCGCGCCGGCCTGCGCGTACAGGTCGTCGCGGTCGACGCGCCAGCCGCCGCGCACCATCACCGGGTCGTCGGCATAGGCGTTGTGGCGCTCGATAGCGCCGCGCACCAGCACGTGCGCCAGACCGAGGTCGCGCGCGCGTTCTTCGCGCATCACCAGAAAGGCTTCGGCGCCGGCACAGGGCATCACGCAGTCGAACAAGTGGATCGGCTCGGAGATCGGCCTCGCCGCCATGTACTCGTCCAGGCTCAGCGCCTTCTTGAACATCGCGTTCGGGTTCTTCAGCGCATTGCTGCGCTGGTCGACGGCGATGCGGCCGAAGTCTTCGCGCGTCGCGCCGAAGCTGCGCATGTAGTTCGTGGTGATGAAGGCGAAGATCGAATTCGGCCCGCCCGAGCCGTAGGGGTAGCTGGCGTCGCGCGCGAAATGGCTGAAGCTGCCCAACGTGAGGCGGAACGAGTCGACATGGTTGGTGTCGGCCGCGATGCAGGCCACGATGTCGGCGTCGCCGGCCTGCACCGCGCGCGCCGCGCGGCGCAGCGACATCACGCCCGATGCGCCGCCGGTGGGAATGTGGTCCAGCCAGCGCGGCGACACGCCCAGGTGCTGGGTGACGCCGACCGCGGTGTCGGGGGCGAGCGAGAAGCTGCTGACGGTGAGGCCGTCGATCTGCTCCTTCGCGATGCCCGAGGCCTGGACCAGCGAGCGCAGCGCCTGGCCGATGAACCAGTGCGCATCGTGGGTCGAGTAGCGCACGTACGGCACCGTCACCGGCACCGCGACGGCCACGCCTTCATACGAGGTTCTGGAGCTGCGGCGGGCCGTCATTGGGTCCTCTGCTTCATCGCACCGGTGGCGATGCAATGGGCCTGCCCGACCAGCGCCGCCGCCAGCACCTTCAGTTCGCCGCGCTGCACTTTTTGCGACGCGGTCAGCGGCAGCGCGTCGACGAAGGCGACGAAGCCCGGCGCCTTGTAGTAGGCCAGCCGTTCGAGGCACCAGCCGACGATCTCGGCCGCAACAGTGCCGTGCTCGTCGGCGGCAAGACCTTCGCTGACGATGCAGGCCAGCACCTCGTCGCCGCGCAGCGCATCGGGCACCGCCGCCACCGCCGCAGCCTTCACCCGCGGGTGCTGCAGCAGCACGCTCTCGACCTCGACCGCCGAGATGTTCTCGCCGCTGCGCCGGATCACGTTCTTGCGCCGGTCGATGAAATGGAGCTGGCCGTCGGCACCGCGCCGGACGATGTCGCCGGTGTGGAACCAGCCGTCAGCCCAGGCTTCGGCGGTGGCGGCTTCGTCCTTCAGGTAGCCGGCGAAGAAGCCGTCGCGCGGGTCGGCGCCGGCGTGGCGAACGCGCAGCTCGCCGGGTTCATCGATGGCCGCGGGTTCGCCGTTGTCGCCGACCACGCTGACCTCGACGCCGTCGCCTTCGCGGCCGAAGCAGCTGGTCCCCGGCAGCCGCGGCTCGCGGTTGGCGATGACCACCGCGCCGGCACCGGTCTCGGTCATCGCCCAGGCTTCGAGCAGCGGGAAGGCAAAGCGCTCTTCGAAGGCCGCGTGCAGGCTGCGGTCGACGCCGGCGCCGAAGCCGAAACGCACGCCGTGCTCGCGGTCCTGCGCGGTCGCGGCGGCCTTCATCAGCATCGCCGGCATCACGCCCAGGTAGTGGACGACGCTGGCGCGCGACTCGCGCACGCTGGCCCACCAGCTCTTCGGGTGGAAGCGGTCGAGCGCGATCAGGCAGCCGCCGGTCAGCACCATCGCCATCGCCGAATACGCCATCGCATTCATGTGCACCAGCGGCAGCGGCGTCAGCATCCGCTCTTCGCCAACCCGCAGTTGCGCCAGCCCGCCGACGCCGGCGTACCAGGCTCCCGCGTGCAGGAAGTAGCGGTTCGGCAGCAGGCAGCCCTTCGGGCGGCCGGTCGTGCCCGACGTGTAGAGCAGCGCGCATTCGCTGCGCTCGGCTATGGCCTGGCCGTGCAACGGCGCGGCGAAGGCGGCGGCCGGCGGTGCATCGTCGGCGCCCATCACCTGCATCGGCCGGCCCGCGGCCGATGCGGCGGCGCGCAGCGCCGGATGGCGCTCCGGCAACGCGACGGCGAGCACGATCTCCGAATGGCCGACCAGGTACTCGAGCTCGGCGGCGCGCAGGTCGGCGTTGATCGGCACCACCGAAACGCCGAGGCCGTTGAGCGCGAACCAGTGCCAGAAGAACGCCGGCCGGTTCTCCAGCAGCAGGCCGACACGGTGGCCATGTCCGTAGCCGGCCGCCGCGTAGGCCGCGCGCAACGACTCGATGCGCACGTGAGCGTCGGCATACGTCGTTTCGCCGGCGGCGACGCCGTAGATGGCCGCCGTCTCCGGCAGCACGCACAGGAACGGCAGCCCGCCGAAGCGGGCTGCGGTGGATTCGAAAGCCTGGGCGACGGTGTGCATCGCGTTCATCTACATGAAGAGGTTGATGCTGCCGAACGCGGCGTCGCAGTTGACGAGGTCGACCCGCTTGAGCCGGATCCGCAGCGCGCCTTCTTGCACCACCAGTTCGTGGGTCGCCCAGCCGGCGTACAAGGTCTGCGCATCGAGCCGCGTTTCGAGGTAGTGGAACGCGGTGCGCAGCGTGTAGCTGCCGCCATCGAGGTCGGCGTGCTCGATGCTCGGCTGCTGCAGCAGGTGGTGGCAGCGGCTGCGCGGCTGCTGCGAGAACGTGCGTGCGCCGGCCAGGCGTTCGACGCGCACGCGCAGCAGCAGCTTGTCTTCATACAGCAGCGACGCATGCAGCAGCGGGTCCTGCTGGCCGGGCGCGAGCGGCATCCAGTAGCGGGCGTCGTCGGTGAAAAGGTCCAGCCAGGCGTCGAAGCGCTGCTCGTCGAGCAGGCGCGCTTCGGCGTAGACGAAGTCGCTCAGTTGCTGTGGGCTGAAGGCCGTCATTCGACCGCCTCCGTCGTGTCCATGTACCTGGCCCAGGCGCGGTACTGGTTGCGCATCTGCAGTTCGCTGGTGCCGTTCGTACTGGTGCCGTCGGCCCCGACGCTGGCCTGGCCGCGCTCGGCCGGGTCGTACAGGCGGCCGACGTTGACCCAGTCGCGGCCGCGCGCATGCAGGCCTTGCTGCGCGCGTTCGTACACCTCGAGGTCGTCGTGCCCGACCACCGAGGTCGGCGCGTTGATGAGGCGGTTGTACATCAGCGTGCGTTCGAGCAGCAGGTCGGGCGCGCCGACCAGGCGGAAGGTCCACGACTCGACCAGCGTCCTGTCGGCGGCGATCGGCACGAAGCGGCGCAGCGTCTGGATCGGCCCCTTGACCATGATGTTCGGAAAGTACACGGTGTTGTGGCGCACCTCGCCGAGGATCTGGCTGGCGCGCGCTTCGCCGTAGGCGGCGACCATCTGCTCCCAATAACCCGGCACCGGCGAATACGCGGCGTGGATCGAATCGGCGACGCCGGTGTGGCCGTGCCCGTTGTCCCAGACCCGGATGCCCATGTTCTCGAAGAACTCGTAGGGGTTCACGAAGGGCGCGAACAGCTCCACCGCCATCGGCTTCGGCGTGCCGGCGGGCGCTTCCTTCCAGACCCGCACCGCGGTGCCGGCCGACGACTCGTGGGCGACCATCGGGTGGCAGGTATCGGTCTGGTTGTCGACCAGCATCTTCCAGTTGCAGTGGTGCATGTAGCGCAGCACGCCGCCGGCGACTTCGAGCTTGCCCTCGGGCGAGCGCTCGACCATGTTGTCCAGGGTCGACAGCGAAGCGCCGAAGAATTCATCGAAGCCGACACCTTGCGGGGCGAGGCGGCAGAACACGAAGTCGCGGTAGACCTGCACCGCGCCGACCGCCGCCATGCCGCGGCTGGCTTCGCAGGACTCGAAGCCGGTGCCTTCGTAGCCCTTCTTCAGCGGCACCGAAAGCAGGCTGCCGTCGGTGCGGAAAGTCCAGGCGTGGTACGGGCAGCGGAAGAACTTGCCCGCATGGCCGCAGGCTTCGCCGACAACCTGGGTGCCCTTGTGCGGGCAGCGGTTGTAGAGCAGCTTCACGCTGCCGTCGCCGTGCCGCACCATCACCAGCGGCTGCGCGCCGACCGTCGCGGTGATGTAGTCGCCCGCCTTCGGCACCTGGCTCGCATGGCCGACGTAGACCCAGGTGTTGGCGAACAGATGCTCCATCTCCAGCTCGAACAGCTCGGCGTCGATGAAGAGGTCCTTGTGCACTTCGGTGTCGCGCACGAGTGCGCGCACGGCATCGGGTCGGTTGCGATACTTGTTCATGATGTTCATGACGCTTGCGGCTGCTACAGGTCGAGCACCAGACGCCGGCCCTTGCAGCGCGAGACACAGATCTGCATCACGTTGCCTGCGCGCCTTTCGGATTCGCTCAGCACATAGTCGCGGTGGTCGATCTCGCCTTCGAGAACGGGCGTGGCGCAAACGCCGCACTCGCCGCGCTTGCAGTCGAACATCGGGTCGTCGCCGGCGTCGATCAGGCAGTCGAGGATGGATTGTTCGGCCGCCACCGTGAGGCTGCGCCCGCTTTGTGCGAGCACGAGTTCGAAAGCATGGTCGCCGGCCTCGACCGCAGGCGCCGTGAAGACTTCGAAGTGCACACGGTCGCGCGTCCAGCCGCGCGCCTGGGTTGTGGCCAGCAAGAGGTCGAGCATCGGCTTCGGGCCGCAGACGTAGAGCTGGTCCTGGTCGCTGCAGGCGTCGAGCACGGCATTCACATCGAGCGGCGCACCGGCGTCGATGTGCAGCTGCAGCGATTCGCCCAGCAGCAGCTGCAGCTCCGGCACGAAGGCCATCAGCTCGCGGCTGCGGCCGGCGTAGTGCATTCGCACCGGCGCGCCTTGCGCCAGACGTTCGGCGGCCATGCTGGCCAGCGGCGTGATGCCGATGCCGCCGGCCACCAGCACCGCGCAGCCGGCGTGCGCACGCAGCGGAAATTCGTTCTTCGGCGGCTCGACCGCGAGCTGCTGGCCCGCCTGCACGCGCTGGTGCATGAAGCGCGAACCGCCGCGGCCTTCGTCTTCGCGGCGCACGGCGATCAGGTATTCGGTCGGCGCGCGCCAAGCGTCGGCCTGCGCCGACAGGTTGATCAGCGAATAGTGCCGCCAATCGATGCTGCCGCTGGCCAGCTCGACCTGCACCCGCAGATGGGCGCCGGCGTTGTAGCCGGGCAGCACGGCACCATCGTCGGCGCGCAGGCGGATCAGCCGGATCAGGGGGTTCAGCTCGCGGGCTTCGGCAACGCGCAGCCGCAGCGTGGGGATGATGGGGGTGGTCGTCATGCTCAGCCCAGGGCGTGTTGCGCCAGCGTGGCGCGCAGCTTATCGCCGTGCTCGTCGGCCAGCGCGGCATCGCGCAGTTCGCGCAGCGCGGCCGGCGCGAGGCTCGCGCCGGCGCGCTGCACGGCCGCCATCAGCGTCTCGAAGTTGTGCAGCCCACGGGCATGGGTGTCGCTGTAGCCTTTGACCAGCCGCTGGCACAACGCCACCTCGACCGCCAGGCGCGGGTTGACGGCCGCGGCCTGCGCAATCTGCAGCAACCACTGTTCGATGCGTTGTGTCTCCGCCGCGAAGCGCAGCGTGCCGCGGCGCCAGCGTTTCAGTCCCGCCAACAGGTACAGCATCAGGAAGCCGCGCAGCGAGCTGGTGGCGATGACGCGGCCCTGGCGCGTGAAGCGCTCGACCAGGCGGCGCGGCCAGCCCGAAGCGTCGAGCCAGCGGCCGAGCCCGGCCGGCAGCGTGTCGCAGATTTCCTGCAGGCGCGGGTGCATGAATTCGTTGATCGCGAGCAACTGGCCGCTGCCGACGTGAACCTCGTCGCGCACGCGGTCGAAACGGGTCGCGCGGGTCTTCAGCTCGGCAACGCGGATGGTGTCTTCAAAGCTCATCCACAGTGCCAGGTGGCGTGCGCTCTCCTGCAGCAGCAGCGGTTCGCCGTCGGCCGGCAGCCGGGCGATAGCAGCCAGGCGGTCCAGATAGAGCCCGGCGTAGGCCGGGTCCTGGTAGTCGACGAGGCGGCGCACGCCTTCGACGAGCAGCGGCCGGGCGCCAGCGGGGAAGTCGCGGTTGATGCGTTCGAGCAGTTGGCGCACGCCGGCATCGCGCGGGGTGGGCAGCGGCAACGCGGGCGGACTCTGCACGGCGACGGTCTCGTCGCCCGCACCCGCACCGACATACCCGGCGGCGAAGGCCTTCAGGCTCGGCTTCACGCCGACGCCGCCGCGTTCGATCGTGGCCTCGAACTGCGCGCGCGAAAACGGCAGCACACCGGTGCCGGCGAGCGCGCCGAACAGCACCGCGCTGATGACGCTGCCGGCCGCTTCGGCGGCCTGCGCCATGTCGAAGCGCACGAAGCGCTTGGCGGCGCTGCGGGCACTCGCGATCAGCTGGCCGCTGTCGGCCCGGCCGTCGCCCATCGCCGTCTTCTCGGCGATCGCGTAGACCCGGTGCGTCGACGCCACCAGGGTCGTGCGGTCCGGCGTGACGAGGCCGCGCTGCACCGCGCGGCCGGCTTCCATCAGCTCGGAAGCGAGCACCACGTCGACATCCCCCGGCAGCGGCATCAGCGCCAGCACCGGCGTGCCGCCGTCGCGCTCGGCCTGCGCCTTCGGGTAGAGCTCGACGTAGTAGATCGTGGCGCCGGTGCGCTGGGCGACGCCGGGCACCGAGGTCGTCTGCGCGATGTGGCCGTTGTGTTCGCCGAGGTCGACGATCCAGTCGGCCAGCACGCCGCCGCCCTCGCCGCCCATCGCGAGGATCGCGATCTTGATCGGCTGAATTCCGGCCATGATCATGTCAGTTGCTCCACCGCGCGTCGCGCGACCCACGAGCGATGAAACGCTCAGGTGCGTTGAATGGCGGGATTCGGCCCATTGCGGTCATTCGCTGCTGTTGTTGTCCCATGTGTGCGGAGAGCGGGGCGCGTAGCAGGCCGCCGGGGTACTCTGCTCCGCGAATGTCCCCCGGCGGCGGC
>Ga0307513_10012665_pt1 | contig 10389 bp, 15 predicted proteins | sample 15_EM_MG_FD_202174 | JGI IMG/M metagenome (GOLD analysis project Ga0307513, IMG submission 202174) | Populus trichocarpa ectomycorrhiza microbial communities from riparian zone in the Pacific Northwest, United States - 15_EM | ecosystem: Host-associated > Plants > Roots > Unclassified | place...
GTTTTGTTCCCAACAAAAGAACACCTATCTCTGGTCACCCGTCCGGCTAAGGATACTTCAATCAAACTCTACAATCCTTTGCTATCGGACAACCCTCCTCAACTTCAGGCCGTAATTTCGATTCTTTCTCAACGTCCCGGCTCGCCGACATTTGTGGTCTTCGGCCCGTAAGATGGTTCTTTTCATTGATACACATTTTCTCTTGCTGAGCATCGTTGGTCAGGCCCGGTACCGGTAAAACGGTCACCATTGTAGAATCAATACTGCAGGTCGTGGCTGCAAATCGAACGGCCAGAGTCTTCGCATGTGCTCCCAGCAATTCTGCCGCCGATCTCCTTGCATCTCGTCTTGCAGCCCATCTGAGCATAGATGAACTCTTCCGCTTTTATGCGCCATCTCGTTTCAAGGACCAAGTTCCTGATAAGCTACGGTCTTATGTCTGCACACTTCCGGATGGACATTTCTCTGTGCCTCCTATGGCCCGAATGAGGAGATTTAGGGTCGTTGTCTCCACCTGTGTGTCTGCATCCTTCGCATCGGGGATAGGGATGCCTCGGGGCCACTTCAGCCATATATTCGTTGACGAAGCTGGACAGGCTACGGAGCCTGAAGCGTTTATTTCAATTAAAACAATTGCGGATGACCGGACCAATGTTATTCTCTCTGGTGACCCCAAGCAGCTTGGCCCAATCCTTCGTTCCACCGTGGCTCAGAAACTAGGCTTAGAAATCAGTTATTTGGAACGGTTAATGCACAGAGACGCCTACAATCTTAAAACTGGTTTCGGAAAGTTGTGAGAGATTCTTACTCTCGATCCTTTTTGTTGCTTTACCGATTAATAATTTCCAAGCGTCGTGAAACTTGTGAAGAACTTCCGATCCCATAATTCAATCCTCCAATTCCCGAATGAACGCTTCTACGGAAACGAACTCCAGGAATGTGGAAATCCTGTTTTCCTAGATAAACATTTGCGCTCGCCTCTTCTACCTTCACCAAAATTCCCAGTTATCTTCCATGCAATATCTGGGAAAGATGCTCGTGAGGCATCGTCTCCTTCATTTTTCAATATCGACGAGATTCTTCAAGTGAAGGCATATGTCCAACGGCTCAAAAATGACAGGAACCTCCGTACTGGTATCTATTAACTTCCTTTTTGGCGTATTCCTACTCATTTTGGGTTCAGTTGATGCGGATATCGGTGTAATAGCACCTTACCACGCCCAATGTATGAAATTGAAAACTGCATTGCGCAGTATAGCGGAAGGTGTAAAAGTGGGATCAGTTGAAGAGTTCCAGGGTCAGGTCTGTCCTCGTATTTCCTAGAAAAGTTATGTTTCTCATTTTCTATAATAGGAACGGTCCGTTATTATTATTTCTACCGTCCGTAGCAGCAAGGAGTTTGTTGAGTATGACGTACGTCATACTCTCGGCTTTGTCGCAAATCCTCGTCGTTTCAATGGTACTCCTCTTCATTGCATAGACTCTCGTGTTGTTCACCTCAGTATGTTTCTAGTGGCTATCACCCGTGCTAAAGCCTTGCTCATCGTCGTTGGAGATCCTCAAGTTCTGTCTCTTGACCCTCTCTGGCGGTCCTTCTTAAACTACATACACCAAAACGGCGGTTGGACAGGTCCTGACATTACCTGGGATCCTAGTGTCCCTGTGGACGAGGCGGGTGGATACGATAAGGCCATCCGGGAGTCCGCTAAACTTGACATGAATGAGTTTACCAAACTGATGGAGACTCTCACGATGGCCGAGGTTGACGAAGAATTGGACGCGAATGTTGACAAACCTTGGGGTGACGTAGAGTAGAAAGGTGGGATACGCCTGCGAAATCTCAAGTTCACATGTCCACGAACATATGCCGATTCACCGGGATATGTTGCCCAGGTACTCAGATTTTGTTAAATCAGATACTATTTCATATAATCTCTTCCCAATCTCGAACCTGCCCTTCCACAGATGTCAAGTGTCGACGTCAGGCATCCGCAGTACTACCAAAATCGCCAACTCGCACTTAAAAGGTCAAAGGACCCAAAGGGTATGCCTAGAATCGATTGTGTGATGTTCACGAACTGTCCTAAATTTATGTGAACTTAATTATAATTAGCTCTGGAGATACAACATTTATTCCCGGCGGGGTCCACGGGTCTCCATCTTGACGTTTTTCTGCCCGTTCTGTTGGCTATACACACGATGTACTGGACGTGCGAAGGTCCGAGTCGTGCTCGAATGATTTCTGCTGATGCGTGAAATATTATGTTATGGTCTGACTTTTATTCTTGTGTAGTTTCGCTTTGACAAGGGAGAAGGCTTCTCTCCAGACCATGGACGCAAAGCAGTAAACGCCAACCGCAATAGTCACGTGCAAAGGTTCACTGGCCTTCAGAATTGTTAAGGTACTGCATTCGCTTCCCGGATCCAAGAAAGATAATTCCCAGGTTCGGTAATTGGGACAATACAAACCAGCGAACCGTTACGGATATTAGCATACCAGCTCCAAGGCGCATTAGCAGCCGATCCTCATGGCGGCCGAGAGGCTATATTTCTCAGGGTGAAATTTCGGTGCAACCAAAGGCTCCTTTAAGCCGCTAAGGCAGCCCGAGATGGTTGCGCCTATATATATATGTCCATTCCAAAGGGAGGCCATATCCTCCGTTCGTCATCTAAATATATGGACTCTGGGAGTATGACGCCAACGTCACCTAAAACTCTACGAACTATGTAAGCTACTATTCATATACGGTTGAACGGCTAGATTCCCTCTGAACATCCCGATACCCTTTCGTATGCAACGAGGCGTGTCACTTCCACGAATGAATTCCGTGCACATTCGTGAGTCGTCGTGGGATTCTTGCAGCATGATTTGGAGGCTAAAGGATATGTTACGAAGTGGGCCGGTACTTGCACCGCCATATCCGGTTACCGAACGCACCAAACTGCTTATCTTGTTGAACGCACAAACATTGAAGTTGCAGTGTGTCGTCATTTAATCGCCGATGTGCCTGGCAGGGTTTCTTCTGGTGGTGGCTGTGGAGAACCTGGGCCTGGAACATGGTGATCAAAAATCAGTGGAATAGATAAGAACGCAAGTCGGCGAGAATAGAAAACTGTATGTAATAACTCATTGAATGCCGAACGGCGTAAAAATCCGCCCATCAATGCACAAATCTGGTAATTAGGCGCTGAAATATGCAATTTGGCATGCAGAAGCGCCATGTACGCCACACAAATGTCTTACCTTGCACTTGGCGTCATGAAATCTTTCTACACCTCACCACACTTTTCTGCCTCCTTTTCATGATCGGGAATGGATTTGGTAAAGCACCAATGTTGTGCACGGGAGCTGTCAGGTGTTATTCATAATAGCTAAGAATACGGAGACAACGGCTCCAGTTACGACTCATTAGGAAAGGAGCTTCCTCGAGGATTGCACCTTGAGGCAGATTTACGATTTAGGCCTGCAAAGTGGAGATAAGTGTGGGTCGTACCAGGTCGTACCCTTCATTTAAGCGGCGAAAGAGCGTTGAATAATGATGGCGAAAGGGGGTAGGTAGTTGCTAGTTGCATCCATGTATGAGGATGCGGACGAACTTCGGGAAGAGATTCAAAGGCGCCTTTCCTCTCAGAAGTCAGCTTGAATTCGATGTTCTTGGTGATCCATTGATGCCAAGCGACCGAATTGTAGGCATATAATTTTGGCTTAAAGACGATCGTCAGGCACGGGAAGCACAGTACCGGGAACTGGCCATGTTTTGAGAGCGGAACCAACAAAATTCCGATGTTTCAGTAGTGATTCCCAAGTTTCGAATATTTTGGCTGTATTCTTGCTCGTTGTCAAGGTCAGCATGGTGTAGGCTCGACTCAAGTCATGCCCAAACGAACTGGTGCGAACCAGCAAATCGGGGATGGGGCCTCGGTGCCTGTGATTCAGGAACTGCGAACCAGCTCAATTTGGAAGTGATATACAAGTCTAATCGCGTTGTGCCTGAGAACCATTCTCTCCTCTCAGCCATCACCTTCCCCATGCCCGTATCATCCGACGACCCTCTCGATGAGGTCCTCAGGCCACCCCCCGACGAGACTCCTGAGCAGCGCGAGCTGAGGTTGGAAAGAGAGGCAGAAGCAAAGCGAATTAGTCTGGCCATTGATGCTTCCATCAAGGCCGAGCGCCAGGCACGCAGGAAAAAACGCATCGTTCGATTGTTACTGCTGGGGCAGAGTGAATCAGGTATGTAATGTACCGCATCTGGATCTCTTTCTTGACTTGCGGAATTTCAGGGAAATCAACAACGCTAAGACGTGAGTTTTCTTCTTATTTTTGCGTGATCAAAGGTCCTACAATGACCCATAGAATTCCAACGATTATATACACCAACCGCGTTTCGTGAAGAGCGAATATTATGGCGCGCTGTGATCCAATTGAATGTTGTTCGTTCAATACGAACTATCCTGGATGCACTGTCAATGCCCCATTTCAACTCTCCATATTCATCCCCTCGATCTCGAGCTCGAAGTTTATCTCGTCCAAGAGTACCCCCACTCCCAACAAGCCAATCTTCTCCACCTATGCCACCGCACCCCCGTGGTATCGACACCGGAAGCAATTCGAACCACAGCGATAGTCACGGATGTAGCTCTGACGTTGCGCAAATTTCTTGCGGTTCTCCGCCACGCTATCCCCCCACAGCTCCACACCATCATCAAAACTACTACCACGAACAGGATGCGGACTATGATCCCGACTCCGACACTGAATTTGCTATCGCCAATTCATATCCTGACTCACCTCCCACCTTCAACCACACTCCGCGATCTGATCCTTCGAGTTCGTCTATAACAACGCTCGCCCAAAGCCCATTTGAAGCTCTTAAGGCTCGACTGCTACCCCTGCGACACATAGAAGCCTTGCTCATCGCAAAATTAGTTCCGCCTAATGAAGACGAAGCAACGCACCTTGCTGCACCCGGCGGTGACAATGACAGACTTCCATCACCAACCACATCACATTTCTCACACCATGCTCGAAATGGTCGCTCACATGGACGCACGGGAAGTTTGTCCTACCGGAACCAAGAAATATTTGTTCGACCAGGGCATGGTTGGAAGGGTGGTCTGGCAAGAGCGCGAGTAAACTTTCCAGGTCATTCTTATGGTCTTCCTTCCTCACAAACCAGCAACGGACATCGTCCGATGAGTGCTGGGAATACGGGTTTAGAGACACCCGACGAACCACAGGAAGTATTGCATTCTTGTCGCCGGGACATGATGCAACTCTGGAACGACGAGGGTATCAAGCATGTCTTACTTAAGAGAAAGATCCGGTTGGAAGAAGCAAGTGGCTTGTAAGTTTTTACCAACATTGGCCCATTGCGTCGAACTTATCCAGAATTTTGAATTTTGAAGCTTCCTGGACGATCTGGAGCGTATAACCTCACTGAGATACATGCCCACCGACGACGATGTCCTTAAAGCTCGTCTCAAGACCGTCGGTGTCTCTGAGTACAAATTCGAGATGGAGATCAGCGCTGGAAGAGACAGCGGGACTGAATGGAGAATCATTGACGTCGGTGGGAGTCGAAGTCAAAGACGTTCGTGTCCTTTGATCGTTTGCGCTCTTAAATCTTATGCGTTTTATCAGCAACATGGGCGCCTTTCTTCGACGATGGTAAATTAATCGATTTTCTCTTTAAAAAAGGCGCATATATTGACTTGCGATACTTCAACCAGTGGACGCCATCATCTTCCTTGCCCCAATATCAGGGTTTGACCAAGTTCTTACAGAGGATAAAACCGTCAACCGCCTGGTTCGTGATTTCTCTCTCGGAATCTTACCCTCTGATCTTCGGTATAGGAGGATTCTGTTTTACTCTGGAAAGCGGTCTGTTCCTCAAAGCTGCTGGCAAACGTTGATCTGGTTCTATTCCTCAATAAATGTGACATATTGGAAAAGAAGCTGCATTCTGGAATTCGGTGGGTTTTAGATTCATCTCCCTACTTCTCTCGCCTATCATTCTGGACCTTGGATACTTTTGTTCCGCTTTACCTACCACTTGCGAATCTTCCTTTTTCTGGGGCAGAATGGGCCTTTTGTGTTTCTCCGCCTGGTTTTCTCCGCCAACAGAAACCGCCTCTTAGAGTTCCGCGTGGTTCATTGCCCTTCCGTTTCCTCTTTTGGTCTCTCCCCGCCATCATGCACCGACCCGTCGGCCCGTCGGCGCCACCTCACTTCATCCGTGATTGTTGCTCGCATCTACTCACGTACTCTCCCTCCTTGTAGCTTATCGAAATATGTCCGGAGTTATGGCGACCGGCCAAACGACCTGGACAGCGTCAGCAAATGTGCGTCGCATTTTTCCTCGTCTTCGGGATTCACTTTCTTAGATTGAATTTGGTATTCACGTTGCTTCGTGTCCTTCAGATCTCAGAGGCAAATTTAGCGCGATCCATCGAGAATATTCTCCGAACCCGAGGAAATTTTACGCGTTTTGCACGAGCGTCACTGATACCGCTACTACGGCTGGTATAATTGCCAGTGGTGAGTCGCTTTCACGTCTTTTACTTTCAAGTAATTTTCATTGAGCATTTCCCCCTTTTGGTAGTACGTGACATGGTTATTCGGCAACATCTGAAACAATCTAAGCTGCTATGACTCTGAGCCTAGCAGGCGCCGCACACGATTTCACCATCATCTGTATCAACGCGACATTTTGCACTAGTCGCGACAATTTCACTTTTATATATCTTGTACCCCTATAGTGACTACGACGACATGACAATTACGATATGCGGACCATAGGAAGGTGCAACATAATAGTGGAGGCTGTTCCATTGCTCCTCCTCGCCCCGTGGCTCCAGAGCGCCCATACCCCACACATTCGAATGAATTATCTACCCAGCTACGTCCATCCCAGTCAACACCATCATCTCGTTGCTACTGAAAACTCGCCGCTAAAGCAAGCCCTTTTGCAATCATTCCTTTTCGTCACATCCCACACCATTCTAACCCAACAACAATCACTGTGCATGCACCTTTAACCCCCTATCCATCCTTCTGAACCCTCCTCGTCTGGACGTTTATTTGGACGTACTGTGGGGCCTCCTTGTATTCATTGGTTATATGTTTTCTCTCCCCCAGATCCGTTACGAGGACATTATGCCCACCCACACCAACCATTCTTCCTTTTCTTCTTACCCCTTCCAGTACGCTTCTCTTTATGACTCCATATTCTGTGCGTTCTGGTTTCATTTTCTTGTTATGTTCATGAAAATAGAATTGTTCCTTCCTCAATCCATTTTTTATCTACATACTGTGGTTAAATTCGCCCGTTCAATGTATTATCCGTTACTGGCGTGTGTATATGTATATCTGTTTCCCACAGATCATCGATTATTGGAACACCACGACGCTCGCACTTTTCTCACAAAGTAACCAACTATACGCATGGACGACCTCAAACACAACCATTGAACCAACTACTCGTGTAGTCTCGCGAGACTACTACTCGTGTGTGCCAATCGCTATCTGATTTGACTCCTTCTTAACTACGCTTGTGTTCATCCAGGCAATTCTCCGAGGTCCGACGCTTATACTCTCCTAATTGGCGTACTTACTGGCCATGGCCACATGTAACCTGTAGCGTGCACTAGCAGCGTGCAAGGCACTCAAGACACCCGTGTGAGAACCAGGTCGTTCGCCCATTCGAAGACGGTTGGTTCAGTTCGGCATCGAATATTGAATATTGATGTACAATCCATCTCCCAGCGATCTTTGTGATTTTTCGGGGTGTCAAGTTTCCGCTTTGTAAACTAAACCACGCAGGCCATTTATGCCGGACATCCATTCATGGACAACTTTGCTTCAAAACCTCTTCCGATTAGTCATGTCGAGTATAGATCCAGCCTTCGAAATACATCTGGGCGTTGAGCGTGAGTGGTGCCCATCTTGTTCAGGCTGACATATATGATGTTGCGCGTGTTAATATAAACGGTGCAGGGTAATTATCAGCACGATTGAAATGGACCTTCCCGAACCGGTGAACGTATCACCGCCGACCGTTGGAGCAATGTGCATTGCAACTGAGTTCAGCAAAATTGAGAGATTCAAAACGTCAGTCGTACTAACTCCACCATATCTGGATCGGCAGTGCATCGTGGAGGCGAGTGAAAGGTTTCGTAATTATATCAATTCCGGTCCAGGGCTTGGATTTTACGCAGCTTTTTCTTTCTTTAGTTTCAGTTCTTCATTTCCGGATGGTGTTAGTGTTCGGCGGTCTTCGGGTCGTCGAATTACCAATCATGCCTGATAACTTGGTATTGGGATTCGATTGGGGTACGTTTACTTGTTACACATGACTCTGACATGCATCGTTGTATTGGATTCGATGGACTGCGGGCTGGGTAATTTAGTACCATGGAAGTTAGCAATACAAAGGACGTTCATGTCGAGGGCTGATAAATGCCAGTCTATCCCCACTTGGATGAACTCGAAATTCTCCCTGAACTCACCCAAATGTTTGTCAGATCGATTTTGAACTCAATTACTACGGAAACGTTCCTCCATCTCGCATGTCCACGTATGGGATCAATATATACCGTACCTTGATCGTACCGCTATATTGTACGTTCGGGGTTTAGAACGTTGGGGCCTATTTCAGAATATTCTTTAAAGCCTTATCGTCAAGGCCTAAGTTTTATTGGTGAAACCCTCAGACTTGAAGAACTCGCTACGGCAAAAAATTCAATTATATCTATTGTGGCGCATTCGAATCCGATCCCACACTCCTAATTCGAACAATCACTTTCCAAACGGAATCAAATTCTGACCCTGATCAAAAAAAAACCCTCCGCATTGGGCGTTTATATAGAACGCATTTATATAAAACAGAGAATATAACGATATGTACGGGGAGATAGGATAAATAAATGAGGACGTGAGTATGTTACATTATCAAGCATCAAGATGCATGTTTTTTGGGGGTGAGTGAGGTTGGGGGATATAGACAATGCGAGGAGGATGAGAGAACAGAGTGAGGTAAAATTAAGGTGGGAATGCAAGATGGAAGGTTAAGTTGATGAAGCAGGAATGCAAGAAAAAGGTTGTGGTGGGCAAGGACGGATAAATCTTCGTTCGTGAGATGGGATGAGAGTGCGAAAGGAAACAAAAAATTAGAAGTGGTGGTGTATGGATGCATGGGTTGGGATATTTGGATGCAGGGAAAGAGAAGAATAAAGTGGTGGGGGAGATGAAATATCTAGGCATATGATGAGTCGGAATGGGGCGGATGGTATGGGCACAATGGAATGAACCAGATGGACTGAGATGGGTGGGAAAAGCGAGAAGACAAGAAACCATAGACAGGAGGTTGAGTCAAGATGAGTCAAGGCAAACAAAGTCAAGAGAGGTATGGGAAAAAAATGAGGTCCAGACAGGGCGGCGACCAAGGGTGTGGAGGCGAAGAAGAAATCGAGAGAGATGAATCATGATGCAAAGCGGCCCAAGAAAACCAGAAAAATCCTAAGCATCATGATGAAAAAATGCAACAAGAAAAAGGAGGAATGAAAAACAGGAGAAAAGGGAAGTTAAGAAGCAGCGACGGCTTCAACGCCAACCAAGCCACCGCTCGCCCCATCGAACACAACTAACTAATGAACGCTACCTACGACAAACGAATTACCTAGTTAATGTCTTTCGAGGCCAAATTAACGATATCAAGTCACTGGGTCAATACGCGCGGAAGCTCGGACAAGGTCACACACTGAAGGAGTTGAGGTTGAGTTGAGTTGCAAGGGAAGAAACGTCGTGTCGATTGATGGCTAGGGGGACGATTGAGGAAATTCTAGATTTCGGGCTCTTGAGTGTCAAGCAATGTTGGTTGAGAGATGGGCATTCGAGAGAGATGAGTGTTTGCTTGTCAGATTGGCGTTGCTGGATTCGGTCGTAATGATGAGGCGTTGTCGTCGAAGTTCGGGGTCCACTCTGGCGCTAAAAAGATCACACTCCTCATATCACACCGTCAACTTGAATCACACGCCCTCAAAGGGAAAAAAAGTAGTCGCAGATGGGTTGTTAAACACGTTGAAGTCTTCAGGTCTTGAATGTTGAAAAAATCGAGTCTTGAGGATCGTTCTTCAGCGTTCTTCATCACTACCATCATCATGTTCACTCTCACCACTCAGAATGTCGCGGTGTGGCAGACCACCGCCAGGCCCGTGGGCGCCGTCACCCGATCCGCACAGGGACATCCACCTCATCGTCCACCTCAAACGGCGCCCCACAGTGGATCCGCAGTGTAAGAACACCATCGCTTAGCGCCGCGTCGATGTCCTTGAGCTATATTAGAAGAGGAAGGCCGGGTTGATGCAGATGATGGTCGCAGTTGTCGT
>Ga0307513_10012666_pt1 | contig 10388 bp, 7 predicted proteins | sample 15_EM_MG_FD_202174 | JGI IMG/M metagenome (GOLD analysis project Ga0307513, IMG submission 202174) | Populus trichocarpa ectomycorrhiza microbial communities from riparian zone in the Pacific Northwest, United States - 15_EM | ecosystem: Host-associated > Plants > Roots > Unclassified | place...
GATGACAGCTGTCACTGTTATTGTTCTTTGATGACAGCTGTCATTCTTATTGTTCTGGTTCTTATTGTTCTCCAGATACATATATAAGACTATAGATAGATGCCAGAAGTCCCCAGTTACTCACTTCAGACTTCAGGCAAGTAGTTAGTCATTTATGTCAAATCAATTAGTTACTCACTTCGGACTTCAGCCCCTTGCAGCGCTTCAGTCCCTTGTCTCGGGTTGCTCATTCTCGGCACACGCGTGCCTCATCCATTCCCCTACTCGCTACCTTTAACAAGGTACCTGTTTGCAATAGAGGGGATGGCTTGATGAAAGTCCTCTTGCAACCGATGGTCCTCCTCATCGGAGGTTTCCGCCACAAGAGTATCCGAGGTAGATGAGGTCTCTGTGGTAGCAAGGTCAAGCAAGAGCAGCTAGAGATGAAGCACTTACTGTGTTTGATGTAGGGCGACTTGAACCTCCTTGCAGTGGGTGATTGTGTATGAGGTTTGTCTACCAGCAAATGGTAATGACAGGAAAGCACATAATGTAGTCCACTCACTATGCATGGCACGAAATAACAGAGGGTCAAAGTGTGAAGGAGGGGTGATGGTAAGGAAGTGGTTGTGGAGGAAAGAGGGAAGGCACAATGCTTGTTGAACGTTGATTGTTAATCAACCAACATGTGCATATGTCACCAAACCCCGTGCCATTCACTATTGCGCGACGCTCACTCACCCATCCCTCTCATGGCCTCACCCTCTATTTCACCACCTCCTCAGGCTGAAGAAGACCCTGCTACTCACACAAGTCGTAACCCCACCCAACCTCAGCAGCAAACTCGGGTCCTCACCTACCTTTCCCTGTCACTTGCACAGAAGGCCACGCGTTCCCTTCGACTGCTTTCTGACCATGCCAAAGCTGAGAAGCTAGCTGTTGCTCTCGACATTCTCCTTGCCCGCCATCAGACTGAGCTGGAGGATTTTTCAAAAGAGCACAACACGAAACTGGAGTACATCCAGAAGCTCACCTCCCAGTCACGCAAAGAAGGGCCGTCACAATTCAAAATGCGAAGATGCATGCAAAATCATTGGAGGTCAATGGAGGTACATGCTATACAATCACTATCATTAATATATTCATATCTGTTTCGAAAGACCTTGGCATCGGGGAAAGAGTCAAGTTGAAGGAGCTTCGCCAACTCATTAAAGATGACCCTGCCTACCAAAACCTCACCACTGAGGAGGAAGACAAGATGAAGCATGAGGTTTTAGAACATCGCGAACAGAAGAAAGTTGGTGCTCGCCCAACAAACAAGTCAGCGGCCCAAGACTACCGTGTCCAGCTGATTCAAATGAACAAAGAGGTGTGTTTTTAGCTCATGTCTTTCTCTCACTGTTAACCCTCTCCAGATAATTACGGGATGTGGGACATTTCCTGGCTCCTGGAACAATGGGCATGTGCAAAGGCAAAAGGTAACCGCAATGTCACCGCACTCATAACCATGCAAAAGGAATGCAGCTCGATCATCAACGGCACACTCAGTATTTACTCCATACATTCCTCCTCTGCCCTGAACTGACGCTACTTGACAGAAATGGTTTCTCAAGCGAAAATTGCCCTCATGAATTATGTCAACTACGACAGAAAGGTTATCAATCGATACCAGATGAAGCTCGTTGGATGGACCTATCATGAATTCAAGAGCCCATTCGACATCCACACCGTTGATGATGTTTGCACCCTATTGGAGGCACTCCAGTGTGGGAGATGCCATTGGGTAAGGATGACCAAGGGCGATATGGGCCACCACAGGGATGAGGTGGATAAGAGGATAGCTGCAGGAGAAACAGTTGGGAAAGCAAGGCAGCCAAGGTCAGACAAGGGTGTCAAGAGGCCACAGAAGAAAGCACCTGGGACCAGTGAGGGTGCCAGTGAGAAAGACAATGGGGCGCCACCAGCAAAGAAGCAGAAGATGGTGAAGGCCATACCCAAGCTGCCCACCACAGCAGCCAAGAAAGCCTCCAAGAAGCACCAAATTCCGTCCACTCGCCCCATCAGCAATGAGTTTATCGACAGTGACTCAGACGCTGATGTTGAGGCTACCTAGACACTCATTAGCCTCCTGTAGAGTCTATACCACTCCCTTTGTCTCCTCGCCAGTGGTCGAAACTGCCCTTTGTCATCGATACATAGCCCTTCCCTCTTGCCCCTACTCTTTTACACTGTAATATGTCGTTGCCAATGTGATATTGTCATATTGATGTGTCCCTTTCAACAAGTTGATTTTCCTGGTTATCAAGGATCTACACCATTATTCAGAAGCCTAAGGTAGTTACATGTAATGTACTTGCTAACAACCATGAAGTGCAAGAAAAAGCGAAGGGAGGGGAAGATTATTGAGGGGATACACATTGCCAACGCTCCTCACGATGAGCACAACATTGCTGATGTCGCTGATGATGAGCATGACAGATCTAAAAAAAGCAGTGTTGCCAAAGAGATGTGGCATCAAACACCGGCGGCATGTAGTAACACTATTGCCAGTGACATGGTGAAAGCTTATTATAAAAGTCCATACGAGCTAAGGGTAGTTATTCCCCAGAGCATTACAGAAGTGGTCTTGGAGCTAGCTTTCAAATGAATCCTTAACCATGTAAATGTGGCCAGTATTCACCTTGCAATTTAATTTCATGTTTTTGAGCAATCATGCAGGAGAAGGGTAGAACTAATCAGTTTATGTATTTACCAATTCTTGCCCATTCTCAGCGTTCTTGGGCTCGTTTAAAAGATATGAATTATAGCTTTCACTTTGATCATGTAAATGTGGCCAGTATTCAGCTTGCAAATCAATTTTGGGTTTTTAGGAAATCATACAGGAGGTGTAAGGGGAACTCCTCCCCTACTCCTTCTTGCCTTTTTGCCTTTTCTCTATCTTGTCTCTCCACACCCAGTCCACTCTTTATTTTATTCTATTTCCTGATTAGACTAGCCCTTGGACACTCTAGCTATGCTTATATAAGCCTTTGTCACACGTAGTTGGTATATAGTGTCACACCCATGGTGGGCATCTTTAGTTGTTTCTCTAAGGATCTCCCCCAAGATGTGTCATAGATAGCCTCTCCACTCTTTTCAATACAATATAAGGATCTCCCCCAAGGTTGTTGTGTTGCCCCCTATAGCTCACTGACAATAGGGGTCCCTGCCCTTACAGGAGGAGTAGAACTAATCAGTTTGTATATTTACCAATTCTTGCCCATTCTCAGCATTCTTGGGCTTATCTGAAAGCTATTAATTATAGCTTTCAGACATATATTTTATCATGTAAATGTGGCCAGTATTCACCTTGCAATTCAATTTCAGGTTTTTGAGAATTTGCAGGAGGTGTGGTAGAACTAATCACTTTGTAGATTTTCCAATTTTTGCTCATTCTCAGTATTCTTATGCTTCTTTGAAACTTGCAGACTTCTAGTGCAGTGGTAAGCATGTGGATGTCAGCCCTATTGCTGAGCTTTATGGTTCAATTCTTGTTAAGTTGTTACAGGCATTCTACTAGTTTTATTAATTTAGTCTTGGATTGCCAAGTGCAAGTGAATTTGAAGCCTTTGATTATAATCGAGCTACTGGCCAATCATGTTCGTCTGAAATGCCACACGATTTTCGTAGGATGTCAGAAATCCTATGAAAATTGTGTGTCATTTCAGACGAACATGATTGGCCAGTACTATAGAGTTTGAACAAAATCAAGAAATTGAATGGTTTCTCAACTTGTAGTACATCTAACATGCTGTATGATACCTCAAAATTTTCAGAAAAATGAGAAGATTCTGAATATGTAAAAATTCGAAAGGCTTAGTATTGTGATTCACATGTAATCTTCAAAAATGTCCAAATTCATTTTTTCAACTTCATTATTTCATGGCATATTATATACCGTTAGATTCACCTGAATGAGGAGAATCCAACGGTACCATTTTTATTACGTAATTCGCATGGGAAGACAATCTCCACAGGCAAATACTGCATATTTGATTTTACACTAGCTTAATGATGCCATAGTTATGTAATCGCAGTGCCCCTTTAAAGAATATAAAATTCTGAATCTAACGGTACTGGTTTCATGTTAATCTGAGCAGAACTGATGGATGAATGAATATTTTACCTGTTTATTTTTAATAAACAAAGCCATAATTATATATTCATTCATTCTGCACCATTTTCAGTGTTCTTGGGTTCATCTGAAAGCTAGAAATCAGGGCTCTTAGGACCACCTTTGATCATGTTAATGTGGCCAGTATTCATCTTGTAATTCAATTTCGGGTTTTTGATCAATGATGCAACAGGGGATGTAGCACTAATCACTTTGTATATTTATCAATTCTGCACCATTTTCAGTGTTCTTGGGTTCATCTGAAAGATATAAATTAGGGCTTTTAGGAGCATTTTTGATCATGTTAATGTGGCCAGTATTCATCTTGCAATTCAATTTCAGGTTTTTGATCAATGATGCAGCAGGGGATGTAGCACTAATCACTTTGTATATTTATCAATTCTACACCATTTTAAGCGTTCTTGGGTTCATCTGAAAGATATAAATTAGGGCTTTTAGGACCATTTTTGATTATGTTAATGTGGCCAGTATTCATCTTGCAATTCAATTTCAGGTTTTTGATGCAGCAGGGGATGTAGCACTAATCACTTTGTATATTTATCAATTCTACACCATTTTTAGCGTTCTTGGGTTCATCTGAAAGATATAAATTAGGGCTTTTAGGACCATTTTTGATTATGTTAATGTGGCCAGTATTCATCTTGCAATTCAATTTCGGGTTTTTGATCAATGATGCAGCAGGAGATGTAGCACTAATCACTTTGTATATTTATCAATTCTGAACCATTTTCAGTCTTCTTTGGTTTGTCTGAAAGCTATAAATTAGGGCTTTCAGGACCACCTTTGATCATGTTGATGTGGCCAGTATCCATCTTGCAATTCAATTTCAGGTGTTTGATCAATAATGCAGGTCCCAGGAGGAGATGTAACACTAATCACTTTGTATATTTATCAATTCTGCACCATTCTTACTGTTCTTGGGTTCGTCTTAAAGCTATAAATCAGAGCTATTATGAGCATCTTTGGCCATGTTAATGTGGCCAGTATTCATCTCACAATTCAATTGCGGATTAACAAGAGAAATAAATATGATGGCCTATGTGTTGTCTTTGTGTGGGTGTACATTAGTTAAATATTCAACTGACTTGCAGATATATTTAGTCATATATCACACATGTATATTGAAGCTCATAATATACATTAGTTTTACACTATATATATTGATTGTACATTGAATACAACAGTGGATGGAGGTGGCTTAGTAATGTGGGCAAAGGAGCAAGCAGTGACAATCCAGTCACACCTTCCATATTCTCAAAACTTGTGTTAATGGGCCATTGCATCTGCATGGCAGTTACGAGTCTAAATGCTTTGACATTTCTGGGTCTTGGTATATGTCATCAGCCTACAGGTTATCTTGATCTCTGTGACCAGTACACCACAAGTGCAGGTGATCCACATATGATAGTACCATGGTACCCGTATACTATGTATTAGCAGGTCCTGCCAATGTATCATTACTTACGAGTCCAGTGGATGTAGCTGATGGGTGTACAATGTATCAAGGAATATGGATCAGCTGACAGTCATACACTGTATGGATTTCAACGGATAAGCTCTTATGTCTCTGAACTTCAGCCATAAAATTGGCAGTGTGCTATGCCCAGTAGTATGCTCTTTATCGGTGGATCATGGGATGGTCAAGGCGAAGGATAAATAATGCTCAGAGACTCCATGTGCACCGGTGTGAGCTGTTCAACACATGAAATATCAAAATGTCACTGGTACCATATATTTGAATTTCAGTGCACATGTCAGAAGTGCTAGGCACATCGACCGGTGGGTGTTTGAAAGAGTGGCCCAGGATGTAAATAAGATTCTGTCCCACCTTTGTGGGTACTTGTGAGGCAATACAAATGAATATTTCCCAAATTCTACCCTCCTGCACAACAAGGATTGAAATTTCAGTGCACACATCAGGCCGGTGGGTGTTTAGAATAGTGGCCTGGGGTATATGCAACACTCAGTTCGACTTTTAGGGGCACTCAGAAGGTTATAAAAATTTAAATTCCTCAGGATCTACCTTTATGTACATCAAATATTTAGATTTCAGTCCCCACATCAGGCCAGTGAGGTGCACATCAACTGGTGGCTGCTGGGAATAGTGGCCTGAGGTATATGCAACACTACGGTCAAATTTCAGGGGCACTCAGAAGGTAATACAAATTAATATTCCTCAGTTTCTACCTTTATGTACATCAAATATTGAGATTTCGGCACACAAGTCAGGCCGGCAAGCTTCATATTGACGGGTGGCTGATTAGAATAGCAGCCTGAGGTATGTGCAACACTACAGTCAATGTTTAGGAGCACTCGGAAGGTAATATGAATTAATATTTCTGAGTTTATACCTTTGTGTGCATCATATATTTAAATTGTAGTCTGCACATCAGGCCGGTAAGCTGCACATCAACCGGTGGCTGTTGGGGATAGTGGCCTAAGGTATATGCAACACTACGGTCAATTTTTAGGGGCACTCGGAAGGTGATACAAATTAGTATTCCTTAGTTTCTACCTCTATGTACATCAAATATTTAGATTTTGGTATGCAAGTCATGCTGGTGAGCTGCACATCGACTGGTAGCCGCTTAGAATAGTGGCCCGAGGTATATGCAACACTCCGGGGAATTTTAATGGGCACTCGGGAGGTAATAAAAATTAATATACATCATTTTCTATCTTTATGTACATCAGACATTTAAATTTTGGTGCACACATCAGGCCGGTGGGCTGCACATTGACTGGTGCATGTTTAGAAGAGTGGCCCAAGGGATATACAAGACTCCAGGCAAATTTTATGGGTACTCAGAGGGCAATACAAATTAATATTCCTCAGTTTCTACCTGTATATACATCATATATTCAAATTTCGGTGCACATGTCAGGCTGGTGAGCTGCACATCGACCGTTGGCTGCTCAGGATACTGGCCTGAGGTATATGTAACACCATGGTCAACTTTTAGGGGCACTCAGGAGGTAATACAAATTAATATTCCTCAGTGTCCACTTTTGTTACATCAAATATTTACATTTTGGTGCCCACATCAGGCTGGGAAGTTGCCTATCAACTGGCAGCTGCTTAGGATAGTGGCCCAAGGTATATACAACACTACAGTCAAATTTTAGGGTCACTCGGGAGGTATTAAAAATTAATATTCCTCAGTTTCCACCTTTGCATGCATCATATATTGAAATTTCGGTGCACACACCCGGCCGGTGAGTTGCACATTGACTGGTGGCTGTTTGGAATAGTAGCCCAAGGGATATGCAATACTCCGGTTGATTTTAATGGACAGTTGGAAGGTTATAGAAATTAATATTCCTCAGTTTCTACCTGAAATATGTAGACTTTCAGTTCTACATCCCCCCGGCCTATGCCCTATGAACCGGTAGGTGTCTAGGGTCATGGACCGAAGTATTACTGACCATCTGGGACACATTTGGGGATACTGGTAAGCCTGTGCAAATTAATATTCCTGATTTTCTACTGTTTTGGACATGAAATATTTAAATTTTCGGTCCTACATCCCCCCCGGATTATGCCCTATGAACCGGGAGGTGCTTAAGGTCATGGACTGAAGTATTACTGACCATCCGGCTCACATTTAGGGATACCCGCAAGCCTGTGCAAAGTAATATTCCTGATTTTCTACTTTTTTGGACAAGAAATATCTAAATTTTCGGTTCTACATCACCCCGGCCTATGCCCTATGACCCGGTGGTTATTTAGGGTGATGGACCGAAGTAGTACTGACCATCCGGGTGTTAAAACTGCCTCCACTGTCTCCAAGTTGTTCCAGAATGTTCCAGAACATTCTAGCATGTTCTGGACCTTAGTTCCTGACAGCTGTCACTTTCCATCATTCTTTGATGTCAGCTGTCACTGCTCATCATTCTTTGATGTCAGCTGTCACTGTTCATCATTCTTTGATGACAGCTGTCACTGTTATTGTTCTTTGATGACAGCTGTCATTCTTATTGTTCTGGTTCTTATTGTTCTCCAGATACATATATAAGACTATAGATAGATGCCAGAAGTCCCCAGTTACTCACTTCGGACTTCAGGCAAGTAGTTAGTCTTTTATGTCAAATCAACTAGTTACTCCCTTCGGACTTCAGCCCCTTGCAGCGCTTCAGTCCCTTGTCTCGGGTTGCTCATTCTCGGCACACGCGTGCCTTATCCGTTCCCCTACTCGCTACCTTTAACACCGGGTCACATTTAGGAATACTGGCAAGCCTATGCAAAGTAATATCCTTGATTTTCTAGTGATTTCTACTGTTTTGCACCAGAAATATTTAAATTTTTGGTCCTACATCCCCCCGGCCTGCGCCCTATGACCTGGTGGTTGTTTAGGGTGATGAACCGGAGTATTCCTGATCATCCGGGTCACATTTAGGGATACTGGCAAGCCTGTGCAAAGTAATATCCCGGATTTTCTACTGTTTTGGACATGAAATATTTAAATGTTGGTCCTATATCCCCCCGGCCTGTGTTCTATGACCCGGTGGTTATTCAGAGTGATGGACTGAAGTATCCCTGACCATCCGGGTCATGTTTAGGGATACTGGCAAGCCTATGCAAAGTAATATCCTTGATTTTCCACTGTTTTGGACATGAAATATTTAAATTTCTGGTCCTACATCCCCCCGGCCTGTGTTCTATGACCCGGTGGTTATTTGGGGTGATGGACTGAAGTATCCCTGACCATCCGGGTCATGTTTAGGGATACTGGCAAGCCTATGCAAAGTAATATCCCTGATTTTCTACTGTTTTGGACATGCAATATTTAAATTTCCGGTCCTACATCCCCCCAGCCTGTGCCCTATGACCCGGTGGTTATTTGGGGTGATGGACTGAAGTAGTACTGACCATCTGGGTCACATTTGGGGATACTGGCAAGCCTATGCAAAGTAATATCCCTGATTTCCTACTGTTTTGGACATGAAATATTCAAATCTTCGGTCCTACATCCCCCCCGGCCCGTGCCCTACGACCCGGTAGTTATTTAGGGTGATGAACCGAAGTCTTCCTGGGCATCCGGGTGTCATTGGGGAACACAGGAAAGCCTGCGCAAATCAATATTCCTGATTTCCTTATATATTGAAATTTTGGTGCACAAATCAGGCCACTGAGATGCACATTGACCGGTGGGTGTTTAGAAGAATGGCCTAAGTTATATACAACACTCCAGATGACTTTTAGGGGTACTCAGAAGCTTATAAAAATTGACATTCCTCAGTTTCTGCCCTTATCATGATGTACATCACATATTCAAATTTCAATCCACACATCAGGCTGGTGAGCTTCACATCAACCCGTGGCTGTTCAGAATAGTAGCCTAGGGTATATGCAACACTCCGGTCAACTTTTGGGGGTACTCGGAGGGCAATATAAATCAATATTCCCCAGTTTCTACCTTTATGTACATCATATGTTCACATTTTGGTCCACACATCAGGCCAGCAAGCTGCACATCAAACGGTGGCTGCTCACAATAGTGGTTCAAGGTATATACAACACTGTGGTCAAATTGTCGGGTCACTCGGAAGGCAATACAAATCAATATCTCTTAGTTTCTACCTTTATGTACATCAAATATTTAGATTTCGGTACACAAGTCAGGGAGTTCTTTACAGTCCCCCACGTATTCCAGGTGGAATCCCCCGGAATCCAGGCGAATCCGAGAATTCCGGGGGAATAGAAATTTAGCAGTAGTGCCTGCTAAATTGTGATTTCCGTTCCGGCGGAATTCAGCCCGGAATTCAAATTCCGCCGGAATGGCCACAGGAATAACCGGAACGGAATCTATTAAAGTTGCGCAATAGGGTTACTATCAGTGTATGCACACTGATCAGTCACAATAGAGTTTAACTCAGCAAGAACTAATGATCACAAGTAAAACAAATGTATAATGTTTGTTTATGGCCCAATGCCCAAACATATTGTCACAGGTGTCCCGGACAAGGTAGGAAAGCTATACTACAAGGTGCTACTGTGCCCAGACGCCCTGAGGCATGCCAAAACACCAAAATGTGGACGCAACCAAAATACAAGGTACACAAACGAAATAACTACACTACGTATTATATATCACCAGAAAGGTCTCATTGAGGAGATTCTGGATCATCAAACCAAATTACGTAAAATGTACTCTATCTAAAGATATAAGCGAAATACTACTAAAATGTCCGTTTATATGTAAAGTGTCCATAAGTGTTATATCACAATTCTAAC
>Ga0307513_10012667_pt1 | contig 10388 bp, 9 predicted proteins | sample 15_EM_MG_FD_202174 | JGI IMG/M metagenome (GOLD analysis project Ga0307513, IMG submission 202174) | Populus trichocarpa ectomycorrhiza microbial communities from riparian zone in the Pacific Northwest, United States - 15_EM | ecosystem: Host-associated > Plants > Roots > Unclassified | place...
AGGTGGCCGCTTCGTTTTTGATCGGGCAGCGGTATGCAGGACATCGGGGGACGGTGGGAGATATTCAGCCTCTACTATCCATCAGGCCGAAGAATTCGGTGAGTATTGGTGTACCTTGGATAGTCTTCCTGGATCCGAAGATAGTGAGTTTTGAGCGAGAGCGAGTGAAGGAGACGTTGAGAGGTCGCCAATCCTTGAGAAGATCACCAACCTGTAAAGAGTACATGAATACATGAATCCCTCTATCGGTGTGAAGGCTCACCGATCTTGTGTGTGAAACCAGGACAATCATTTTCCGGATACTCGAGTTTCAGGAAAGCCGGAGTGCCTGGTTCGGCTATGTCGCTAATGAGTCAGTTTCTCCAGTATTGGGATCGAAGAGGTGACTTTGGTGGACATGAGCGGAATGCTTTTTTTCGATCGAAACCATGGGTTGGTGCAGTCTAAAAGCACACGGGGGATGCTCGAAGCTATCATGAAATATCTGATGATCTATATCACCTAGTCCAATATATACTTTAAGACACCGATACCTTCAAGCTGCCCCTGCTGAAACTCCACTAATTCCTGAGTTATCATCACTAAATTCCACGCGAGACCCCCCCCGCCACTGCGCAATCACCCTTTGGAGGCCCAGATTTTGCTCCCTACGTAGAGTAAAGATGCTCTTGAGAACAGCCTTTCCATCGTCCCAACGCATGATTCTCGGCTTTTTATAGGTATCTGACGTGTATATCACCGAGAGCCTCTCTAGATCCTTACAGATGACACTCGAAGGTGTAACTGCCATCAGGGCCTTGAAAAATGGTTTGGGCAGAGGGCAGTCAACAAAGGAGAGATCTCTGAGGCAGTCGTGCAGCGAAAAGCGGAGAAGATCGCGCAATACAGTCCATGTAAGGACCAAGCTCTCGACCCTAAGAACCGAAGGTTTGAGATGCTTCTCTGGGTCATTGTCGGGACTCCAGGCAAAGGTGACGACGGCATCATTACGGCGATCACCAAAAAGGGGTGGACCGAGGCATAGCTGGACCAAAGATGGGCAATAGAAACATGCAAGTACCGGAGGCGCAGAGGAAAAGACCGACAGGTACGTTACGGCTGGGAGGAAGACGGAGCCCGGACTGAGTGTAGCTCCATCGCCCCACGATCCGGGCTTAATTTCCACATGAGTGAGTAAAGGCGCAGAAATAGTAGGTAACAGCCCAGCGCTGCACCTTAAGACTAGCATCTTCATTCGAGGGAAATGGAGGGGCTTATTAGTAGGCATAAACTCGTTATAGCCTTCGAATTCGAGAGTAAGGTCTTCGAGCGCGACCGCCTTGGAAAGGATATCCACCGCGGAAGCCATTGGACCGTGGGTACATCCGTCGTACCGAGACGCCCCACTTGATGCAATGGTACTTGGAGGAGATGGTGAACATGCTGCCACCATGGAGCCTCGGCAAGTTTGCTTAAGGGTTGATTGTGCATATTGATTTCTACGTTCCGCAAGTTTCGAGCGGTCTTGCAGAGACAATCGTACAGGTCTTGATGAAAAGAATTGAGACGTAAAAACGTAAGACCTCCAAGACTACCTCCAAGACTGTCGGAGAACATGTCTTTCAAGTCCCAATTGTCCTCGACCATAAACCGCAACGAACGCCACTGGCTGAGGCGTTCACCAGCGACCATCGCAATCATTTCCTTCGCCTTGTCAGCTATAGCGATCGGATAGCCGCCTCCGCAGAGGATCGCCAGGTCAAGCGGCGCCGCCATCGCTCTCTTCAACGCCTGGCGGAGCTGTTTGGCGGTACAGCAATTTTCTCTTCCGAACTCCCTGCGGACCTTCCTCACTGTGGGGCGATACCGCTCCTGTGACCCAGAGCCATGCTTCTCTTCGCCCAATAGCGAGATCCCGCCCCAGATTCTGGGCGTGCTAAGCGCGGTCCTCCTGAACGCGCGAGATACTTTCGTCAACGTCCAAGGAGAGCCACCATCTTCAATAACAACATTTGAAAAATATCGGAGAGTGTCGCAGCTGGGATTCGTAATGGTCGTAAGGGGACCACGAAAGAACGCAAGTGGGAAATATCATCAAGGACCTCTTCACGCTTTGACTCGAGAGCCTTCAAGCGCGCTCGAGTGACTTCGAGTTCGCGGTCCAGACGCGCGCGCATGTAATGGGCGATTCGAAGTGCATGGACCGTCTTCTCGATGTCGGCGCGTGTGGGAGTCTCGAGTGGGAGAACTAGACTGTATTGCTGTATTCACCAAGTGGTAAGTAGCTAATAAACTCCAGAGACTGGGCGTTGCGAACCTGTACGTTAGTCTCGTGGGACATGCGAGGCAAACGCGAAGAAGTGTGAGGAGTGATGGGGAGAGCTCGCGCTGAGGTAAAAGGAATGCAGAGAGTAATATATCTGATATGCCCGTTGGTGCCCTACGTATCGTTCAGCAGAGCAGATATGGTTGGGTTCAAGTGACTACCTATTCAGATTGGGCAGATGAACTCCGCAGTCAATACCATTGTTACAGCGTGAACCATGGTTGTCCCACCATGCCCAAGTCCGTGAACACCAAGATTCTCGAGTGCCGCTGTATAGTGAGAAGCCAAACGCAACATAGGTACAGCATAAACAAGGAATGATACACGGTTGTAATGGCGGTACTGAGTAGGGGCTCTCCATTCAAATATTTCCTGCACCTCGGCCAAGAGATCTCGCAAGATGGGTCTCCCTCGCAGAGGGCCTGCGTACGCAGCAACGTGGCTTCGAGCCTGGGTCGCTTTCTAGTGGTCGTACGCATCTCGGTATTCTCTTTCCCGACAGGTGAAGGTGGCTGCTTCGTTTTTGATCGGGCAGCGGTACGGCGCTATGTTTATTGACCCCCCCTCCCCCCTGGGGTGAGTGGCGAGCTGCAAGGCTCATCCAATCCAATACCAGATATTCTGTACCCTTGATGAGACTCTGACCGTGGGCAACTTGCAAGATGGCATCAAAGCGAGGAACCAGACCTCACCAGCGTGTCATGCCCTAGACGACATCGAGAAGTGAGTATCAAAGAGGATTTCAGAGACCTAGCGGAAATGTAGAGGTGGTTCTGAATTTCTTCGGCGAAATTGATTGCTGTTGTCGTATTTCGTCATTTCTTTAATTGGTCATTCTAATCGGTTCGGCCACAACTCAGGACTCGGGCTTCAGCAATCTCTCAGAAAGGCGATAGGCGGCGAAAGTGGGAGGGGATCCCGAACGCGTCACGAGATCTCAGAAATGCTGCTAGCCGTCTCCTCGATGAAAGCATGTGTACGTCGGCAAAAGTCGTAAGCATACTCATAATTGAGGGCCTTGGGTGGACATCCAAGTGAGGACTCCTTGAGTTCTGTTGAGTCCTTGGTGTGCCCACAATCTAATATCAGCAACGACTGGACATTCCAGTATATCCTCTATTAGATGTAAACGACGGTAATAGTCACTGTCTAAAGAATGGGCCTGCGGACAAACAACTGTAAGTTTCAGGTCGGGGAGCGGGACTCGGAATGCGACTTACACAATCTCTTTAGTGGGGGTGTACTTGATAGAAGCGTGATTCGTGGCACCGTTGATGCGATGGTACGCATTCAAATTTTTATGGCAGGTGATCTGGAAGAGGGAGGCACCTCCTTGGCGGGAAACGATAGTGGACCAAGCCAAAAAGAATACCCATACGCGATACCAGCGCTCCCCGTAGGCAGCGATGACCTTGTCCTTGTTGGAGACCCAGTTCTTGTACCAGCGCCAGATGGTAGCAGCGTAGTGCACACCGAGAACGTCGATATTCTTGACCTCAAAGCCGTTATTCTCGAGCTGAGGTAGAGTCAGCAACAGGGCATGTCTGAACGAACAGGGTGCAAACCTGGCCGATGACCCAGTTCAAAGCGCATGAGGCATCAGCACCGGGGAAGACATATTTGTTCATGAACAAGCCCCAGATGAGGTCCTCGTATTGCCAGACGGAGCGGATACCAGCAACCTGGAGGAAGAAAACACCATCGTCGTCGAGGAGGTCATAAACCTGGCGCAAGAATTGACCATAGCGTCGGATACCGACATGCTGCAGAGTCGTGCGTGAGTATTGTCCCTCCCCCTCCTATGGGAGTCTGACATACCTCCGCCATTTCCAGAGAGGAAATCTTGTTGAAAGTACCGGGACCGTCCTGAACCTCGCGGAAGTCTTTGCAGAGAATCCTCGCAGTGGCGGGATCGATTCCATTATCTTTGATACGCTGGTTACCGAATTTAGCTTGGTTGCGTGCGAGAGTAACGCCAGTAGCATCGCAGCCGTAGTTCTTCGCAGCAAAAGCGACAAGAGTGCCCCAGCCACATCCAATATCGAGGTATCGATCACCGGGCTGCAGTCCGAGCTTCTCGCAGACGACAGTCAACTTGTTGTCCTGGAGCTGCTCAAGGGATTCTTCGTGCTCGAGATCCTTGACGATACCGCAGGTGTAGATCATGCGAGGGCCGAGGAACCTGAAATATCCAATGATGAAATGAGAGTCCTGTTCAAATCAACCATAAATTACGCCCACCAATTATAGAAATCATCACCACGGTCGTAATGGTCGCGGACTTGCTCCTCATCTTGTGAGGCAGAGTGGACAACAACCTCAGGAATCAGGTTAAGGAAGACGTATTTGAAGAGTTCAGGCGTGAAATGAAAGTGGGCCCAATCGTAGCGGAGTTCCATGATATCGAGGACATCGCCTGGGAGATGACGTGTCAGCTGAAGCGCGAATAGGAGGCATTGTTGAGAACGTATGAACAAAATCTCACCTTTAAAGTCGATCTTGCCGTCGAAATAAGCGTCGTGGAAAATTTGCATGGGGATTTTGTTCTTTCCGTGATAGTTCTTTCTGAGCTCTTCATCGCGAATGTCGATATACTCTTCAATATCTTTCCCAGGCAACGTGACGCGCTCGTTGACGCGGCCACCGACGCGAGACATGAGCGTCCAGTAACCAACCGTGATGGGGAGGCCGAGGAGAGCGACGAGGAACCAGTACGTGTAGAACCCACCGCGGTTGACAAGAGGAAGGATGCGCTTGACAACATAGGGCACACCGAGGACGAGCGCAGCGAGATGGTAGTTCGAGAACGCGCTGCTGCCCTCAGCCAGACCAAGCACGGGCGCGTTCTTCAATGTAGCCCACGTCGTGGGCTTTGGTGGTGATGACGAGGAGGAGGATGGGGCAGCCATGGTCGTGGGCGGGACCAAGCTTGGCGGTACGAGAGATTTTGACCTCGTCTCATTTTGAAGTCGGACGGGTGGCAGGAGGCCTTATTCATTCATAAAATCTTGAGAGTGAGTTCCAGCGAACCTTACTGGATACGGGCGTGACCCGAAAGAAAGCGGCTTGGGAAACCGTCAAGAGGTTCTGATCGCCTTTCGCGTATGCATAGTTTTACCGCGCATGTGAGTGCTCCTCCGCCACAGACGTGCCTTATTCCTACATCAGGCAATATATAGCCATCTTAATTGTATTAAAGCGCGATCTCTAGCTACGAATACGGCCTATCACCCCCCGTTTCCTCGGTAATCTGCCCACCTTGGAGAGTGCATATCGGGCTTCCTGTCCATCCAAAAGTGAGGAGCATAGCTTATAGGCCATACACCACTCTTGTCAAGTTGATTTCTCTTATGCAACTCAACTGTGGATGAAACCACACAACTTGCCTGAAGACCCTCATACACACTCCAACAACCCCCCTTCTATTTGGAGGGCAATCAATCGGTGTTTCTGATTCCTGCCCTCCTCGCGGTTCACAATTATTTCATGGTAGGTCGATCATGTCGACGGGTTTCCGCGCAGGAGTGGTCACCTACCCCATGTCCTATTTGGAACGATACAGAGCCCGCCCATGGCGCATCTAAGAAGTATGGGAGAGGCCGATCGGTATTGAGCCGATTTGCAACGGCGACTTATGGGCGTTCGGGGCAGGCAAAGTCACTGCCTCGGTCATTCATTGACCCAGTCCGACATCTTCCCTTTTGGTGTGCTTGGCCTCATCTCCAACGAGTTGCAAGATCCCATTCACATTTCGGTCGCCGACCTGTTGGTTTGTCACTCATGGCGCAATGCCGTAATTAAGCATCCAACACTAGGGAGAAGGCGTTCTATTATTGCGTGAGATCTTACCTCGAAGACGTAGCATCGTGGGCAAGCGCCATCAGTTGTGAAAGCGACGACACTCCTTTTGAACACATTAGCGTCTGGTTCCCTGAATCGAAACAAATTCACGACATATGCACCCATACTCAGCAGGATACTAGACTGCTGAAATATGCCACGGCATCGAAGTCCAGAGGTTGAGAGGAGATTTTTGCTCTGCCTCCTGCCTCTGTTGGAGAGACTAGCCGGCAAGAATATGAAGAGCTGGGGGTTATTCGTCTTCTCTTTTCTAAAGCAACGGCTAATGGCACGCATTGGTCGTCTCGATGACCTCTACCACCGCACCACAACTCTGGCACTAGTTCTGATTGGGGCCAACTTGGCCTGTTCAAAAAAAACCCCAATTGACCCATCTCGACCTCCCTAAATAGAACGGCGCAATTTTGTTCACTCCATCCACCCAATCGGTGCTCCAACTTCTTTCTCGTTGCGATCATGTTCCGCGAGTGAAATCCCTGCCCCTGAGTTCACTGCGTTCCCAGTCCAAGTCGAACCCGGCTCGCTTCACTTCGGCATCTTGCGATCCGAAATGGTATATCCTCTGGTAATGTATTTGCAGCCCTGGAATCACTCAACATAATATTCTTATTTCTTCATCGATTGCGGCGACTCGGAGCGTGGTGACCTACTTCCTCGGGTGGTCCCTGGAACATGTGGTTCCGTAACGTTCGACATTTTATATTTGTCTCCCTCGCATTGACACCGGAGAGAATACGAGTGCTTTGGTGAGACGCAAAGTTTGGAGGTGTCGTCCCATGGGCCCAAAAGCAGAGAATATGTCGATATAATGGTCGATGCCAAGATACTGAGACATGGAGCAAGCGAGACAAAGCGAGCACTCTGCGAACGCAACTCTCCGTCGCCCTGCGGTGTTGAGTTGCCGTGTGGTATCCTTTAGCAATCATCGGGTACAACGACGAACGAACCTTCCAGCTAAGCGTCAACCCATCGCTCGCCGTCCGCTCGTAGGAATCACCATGGTTCGTGTTGGTCCCCAACACGGTGTAAGTCGGGAAAGGGTGTCAGCATGTCCTAGTATTTTGAAAGGCCCGATTCCATCTAGTATAGGTCGTTCGAGTCTGAACACTCGCTCCCAAGAACACCAAGCCACACTCATGGTTTCGATCGAAAATAAACCATTCCGCTCAGGTCTGCCAAAGTCACCTCTTCGGCCCCAATACTGGAGAAACTGACCCATTGCCGACATAGCCGAATCAGGTCCTCCTGCTGTGCTCTTCCGCTCACGATGAATTCTAAGCTCGAGTATCCGGCAAACAATTGTCCTGGTTTCACACACAGGACCGGTGTTCCTTCACACCGATAGAGGAATTCGTGTATTCATATACTCTTTACAGATTGGCGACCTTCTCAAGGATCGACGACGTCTCAACGTCTCCTTCACTCGTGCTCGCTCAAAACTCACTATCTTCGGATCTAGAAAGACTCTCCAAGGTACACCAATCCTCACCGAATTCTTCCACCTGACGGATAGTAGAGGCTGGATATATAGCCTCCCACCGTCCGCCGATATCCTCATACCGCTGCCCGATCAAAAACGAAGCGGCCACCTTCACCTGTCGGAAGAGAATACCGAGATGGCTACGACCACTAGAAAGCGACCCAGGCTCGAAGCCACGTCGCTGCAGTACGCAGGCCATTCTGCGAGGAAGACCTATCTTGCGAGATCTCTTGGCCGAAGGTGCAGGAAATATTTGAATGGAGAGTCCCTACTCAGTACTGCCATTGCAAACCTGTATCATTCCTTGTTTATGGTGTATCTATGTTGTTACGTTTGGCTTCTCACTATACAGCAGCACTCGGAAAGATTCTTGGTGTTCACGGACTTGGGCATGGTGGGACAACCATACTTCACGCCGTAACAATGATATTGACTGCGGAGTTCATCTGCCCAATCTGAATAGGCAGTCACTTGAACCCAACCATATCTGCTCTGCTGAACGACACGTAGGACACCAACGGGTATATCAGATATCTTACTCTCTGTATTCCTTTTACCTTAGCGCGAACTCTCCCCATCGCTCCTTCACTGTTGCTACGCATGTCCCAAGAGACTAGCGCGCAGGTTCGCGACGCCCAGTCTCTGGAGTTTATTAGCTACTTACCATCTGAGGAATATAGCAGTACAGTTTAGTTCTCCCACTCGAGACTCCCACACGCGCCGACATCGAGAAGACGGTCCATGCACTTCGAATTGCCCATTACATGCGCGCGCGTCTGGACCGCGAACTCGAAGTCACTCGAGCACGTTTGAAGGCCCTCGAGTCAAAGCGTGAAGAAGTCCTTGATGATATTTCTCACTTGCGTTCTTTCGTGGTCCCCTTACGACCATTACGAATCCCAGCTGAGATACTCTCCGAGATTTTTCAAATATTCGTTATTGAAGATGGTGGTTCTCCTTGGACGTTGACGAAAGTATCTCGCGCGTTCAGGAGGACCGCGCTTAGCACGCCCAGAATCTGGGGCGGGATCTCGCTATGGGGCGAAGAGAAGCATGGCTCTGGGTCACAGGAGCAGTATCGTCCAACAGTGAAGAGAGTACGGTGGGAGTTCGGAAAAGAAAATTGTTGTACCGCCAAACAGCTCCGCCAAGCGTTGAGAAGAGCGAGGGCGGCGCCGCTTGACCTGGAAATCAACTGCAGAGGGGGCTATCCGGTCGCTATAGTTGACAAGGCGAAGGAAATGATTGGGATGGTCACTGGTGAACGCCTCAGCCAGTGGCGTTCGCTTCAGTTTGCGGTCGAGGACAATTGGGACTTGAGAGCCATGTTCTCCGGCAGTCTTGAAGGACTTACGTTTTTACGTCTCAATTCTTTTCATCAGGACCTGTATGATTGCCTCTGCAAGACCGCTCGAAACTTGCGGAACGTAGAAATCCATATGCGCAATCAACCCTTGAGCAAACTGGCCAATGCTCCATGGTGGCAGCATGTCCACCGCCTCCTCCTCGAAGTACCACTGCATCGAGTGGGGCGCCTCGGTAGTGTACCCACGATCCAATGTGCTTCCACGGTGGATATCCTTTCCAAGGCAGTCGCGCTCGAAGACCTTACCGTCCAATTCGAACACTATCACGAGTTTGTGCCTACTGATCCCCTCCATTTCCCTCGAATGAAGAAACTTGTCTTAAGTTGCAGCGCTGAGCTGTTACCTACTATTTCTGCGCCTTTACTCACTCATGTGGAAATTCGAACCGGATCACGGAGCAATGGAGCTATACTCAATCCGGGTTCCGTCTTCCTCCCAGCCGTAACGTACCTGTCGGTCTCTTCCTCTGCGCCTTCGGTACTTGCATGTTTCTATTGCCCATCTCTGGTCCAGCTATGCCTCGGTCCAGCCCTTTTTGTTGATGGCCATCATGATCTCGTCGTCACCTTTGCCTGGAGTCCCGACAATGACCCAGAGAAGCATCTCAAACCTTCGGTCCTTAGGATTGAAGGCTTGGTCCTTTCATGGACTGTCTTGCGCGATCTTCTCCGCTTTTCGCTGCACGACTGCCTCAGAGAACTCTCCATTGTTGACACCCCTCTGCCCAAATCCTTTTTCAAGGCCCTGATGGCAGTTAGACCTTCGAGTGTCATCTGTAAGGACCTAGAGAAACTCTCGGTGATATACACGTCTTGTATCTATAGGCGGAGAGTCATGCGTTGGGACGATGCAAAGGCTATTCTCAAAAGCATTTTTACTCTACGTAGGGAACAAAATCTGGGCCTCCGAAGGGTGATCGCGCAGTGGCAGTGGCCTCGGGTGTCTCGCGTGGAATTTAGTGATGATAACTCAAGAATTAGTGGAGTTTCGGCAGGGGCAGCTTGAAGGTATCGGTGTCTTAAAGTATATATTGGACTAGGTGATATAGGTCATCAGAGATTTCATGATAGCTTCGAACATCCCCCGTGTGCTTTTAGACTGCACCAACCCTCGTGGTTTCAAGGCATTCCATGTTCGCCAAAGTCAGCTCTTCGACCCCAATACTGGAGAAACGGACCCATTGCCGACATAGCCGAACCAGGCCCTCCTGCTGTGCTCTTCCGCTCATACGATGAATTCTAAGCTCGAGTATCCGGCAAACAATTGTCCTGGTTTCACACACAGGATCGGTAGGCCTTCACATCAATAGAGGAATTCGTGTACTCATATACTATTTACAGGTTGACGACCTTCTCAAGGATCGGCGACGTCTCAA
>Ga0307513_10012669_pt1 | contig 10387 bp, 8 predicted proteins | sample 15_EM_MG_FD_202174 | JGI IMG/M metagenome (GOLD analysis project Ga0307513, IMG submission 202174) | Populus trichocarpa ectomycorrhiza microbial communities from riparian zone in the Pacific Northwest, United States - 15_EM | ecosystem: Host-associated > Plants > Roots > Unclassified | place...
GGCGGCAAGGACCGGACCGGCCTCCTCGCCCTGGTCCTGCTCACGCTGGCCGGAGCGAGGCCAGAAGAGATCATCGCCGACTACCTGCTGACCTATGACCGGATGAAGCGGCAGTACGACGAACTCGGCATCCGCGACCAGCTCACCGCTGTGCGCGAGCTCCTCGCGAGACACGACACCACCATCGAAGCGTCGCTGACCTCGACGATCACGTCACTGAGGATGCCCGGCTTCCTCCTGGGGAACGGTCTGTCCGACTTCGCGCTCGCGGCCTTGCGCACTCGGTTGACCACCTGAGGATCGATCCGGCAACCGGTGCCGTACCACCGACTGAGACGGTTGGCGGTGCACGGGGGTCCTGTGTGACGATCCCTGCCATGTTCCGTCCGTTGTACTGCTGGCGCGACCGCACGGTGGACCTGCTCCTCGTGGCGTCGTCCGGGTGTTGCCGCCCCCGCTGACCAGGTCCCGTACAACACCCTTTCCCGGAGCATCCTCTTGTCCACGCTGACCCCTGACCTCGTCCTGCCCAGCCTCGCCGGCCTCGTCCGCCCGCACGGTCCACAGTGGAGTCCGGACCGGCTGCGCGACCTCGTTACCCAGGTGGCCGGCGCGCACGGCGCCGACCTGCTCGACCGCGTGCTGTTCGCGAGCCCGCAGCGCTGGTGGGCCCGCCTCGCGCTGACCGAGGAGGTGGAGGTGTGGCTGCTGTCGTGGCTGCCGGGCCAGCACACCGAGCCGCACGACCACGGCGGCGCGTCGGGCGCGTTCGCGGTGGTGCTGGGCGAGCTGTCGGAGACGTTCCGCTACCCGGGCGGGCCGATCGGCCACCACGACCACGCGGCCGGCTCGACGATCGGCTTCGGCGCCGGCCGGGCGCACCAGGTGTGGAACACCGGCCTGGCGAAGGCGGCCACCATCCACGCGTACTCGCCGCCGCTAGTGCCCACCCGCGAGTACGCGAGCCTGCACGACATCCCGGACGAGATCCCGCCACTGCCCCCGCGGCGGACGATCGAGGAACTGAGCAAGGAGCCGATCGAACCGTGAGCGCCGTCGACGACGTGCTGGCCGCCGCCCGTGCCGGGCTGGTGCGCCTCACCCCGCAGGAGGCGCCGGCGCTCGACGGCGCGCTGTTCGTCGACATCCGGCCGGCGCACGACCGGGCGGCCGAGGGCGAGATCCCCGGCTCCGTCCCGGTCGAGCGGATCGTGCTGGAATGGCGGCTCGACCCGCACGGCGCGCACCGCATGAACGGGTTCACCGAGGACACGGTCGTCGTGGTGGTGTGCAACGAGAGCTACGCGTCCAGCCTCGCCGCCCGCGACCTGCGGGCGCTGGGCCTGACCCTGGCGACAGACCTGGTGGGCGGCTTCCGGGCCTGGGCCGCGGCCGGCCTGCCCGTCCGCCCGGGCCCGACCGCAGCGATCACCTGACGACGCGGTACCGCACGTGGGTCACCACCGGCGAGACCGTGACCCGCATGGGCTCGAGCTCGGTGGGCGGGACCTCGTCGAACAGCCGCGTGCCGCCGCCGAGCAACACCGGCACGTGGTTGATCAGCAGCTCGTCCACGAGGCCCGCGCGCAGCGCCTGCCGGCCGATCTCGGCGCCCATGAGCACGACCTTGCCCGCGCCCGCCGAACCGATCGCGGACTCGATCGCCGACGCCACGTCACCGGCGAAGGCGAACGTGCCGCTCGGCTGCGGAAGGTCGGGTCTGGCCTCGTGCGTGACGACGAACGACGGCACGGGGTAGGGCACGTCGCGCCAGTGCGGCAGCCCGAAGTCGAACGTGCGCCGGCCGATCACGGTCGCGCCTACCTCCGCCCGGATCTCGGCCAGCATCTCCCGGTCCGGCGGCGAGACCGGCTCGGCGAACATCCAGTCGTGCAGGCGTTCCCCGCCCACGCCCATGCCGTGCTCGGCCGACACGTCCGGCCCGGCGACGTACCCGTCCAGCGACATGCTCACGTACAGCAGAACGGTGCTCATCGGATTCCTCCTCCGTCGTGGTCGACGGTTGGACCGGCGACCGCGCCGGAACTCATCGCCCGCGCGACGAACAGCACCGCGCCGCCGTCGCCCTCCGGCACGAACACCTCGCGCACCACGGCCAGCCCCGCCCCGGCGAGCCACCGGCGGTACGTCGGGGCGTCGGTATGGCTCCACCACATCGGGACACCGCCACCCAGCCAGTCGGGATCGGTGCCGGTCCACGCCGTGTGCCCCAGGGTCGCGGCGAACAGCCCGCCGGGCCGAAGCCAGCCGGCGACGCGGCGGAACAGGGGCGGCTGCTCGGCCAGCGGGACGTGGATGACGGAGTAGAACGCGAACACCGCGTCCAGCGACTGCCGGGCGAACCGCACCGCGGTCAGGTCGGCACACCGGAACGTCGCACCGGGCGCCAGCGACCGGGCACGGCGGATCTGCACGTCGCTGAAGTCGACGCCCGTGACCCGATGGCCGGCGGCGACCAGGTCGCGCGCCACCGGCACGCCGCTGCCGCAGCCCAGGTCGACGACCTCAGCCGCGGGCGGCAGGGACGCGATGAGCGACGTGAGCCACGGGGCGTACTTGTCCGCCGCGCCGTACGCCTCGTCGTACCGGACGGACAGCTCGTCGTAGCCGCGGCGGACCACGGACTTCGGGTCGTCCACGGCGGCACGGTAGCCCGCAGGGCTGCCCTTTCGGCTGTCCGGGCAGGCGGGGGAACCGGAGCCCACCCGCGTAACGTCTGCTGATCGTGAAGATCCTTCGCCCGCTGGGCACGCCCGCGGGACTCGCCGCACTCGTGGTGACCGGCGCGATCGTCGTCGTCGAGTGGTCGCCCGGGGCGGTGTTCACCGCGCTGGGCGGCGCGGTCACCGGCTTCTTCGCGATCCTGGCCGCGAGCCAGCTCGGCCTGCTCGCCTCGGTCCCGCTCGCCGGCATGCGGGTGCACCGCGTCGGGATCGGGTTCGGACCGCGGGTCGCGGACTGGAGCCGGCCCACCCGCTCGTTCGTCGTCCGTGCGATCCCCGTGATCATGGTGGTCGGCGTGCGCGCGGCGAAGGCGCCGGTGCGCCGGCGGATGTGGTGGTCCGCGCTGTGCTCGGCGGTGGCGGAGCTGGCCGTCGTCGTGCTCGCCGCGTGGTGGGCGGTCGGCGGGGGCGCCTTCGCGCACGGGTTCGCGATCGCGTGCGTCGCCGAGTTCCTGCACGCCATGCTGCCCAGCCGCACGGTCACCGGCACCTCCACGGGCTGGCTGCTGTTCCGGCTGCCCTGGGTGAACGACGAGCAGACCCGTGAGCTCGAAGCCGCGCCGCTGGCCGGGGAGGCGATCGAGGCGGCGCACCGCGGCGACCTCGCCACCGCCGAGCGGCTCGCGGCCCGGCTGCGCGAGACCTACCCCGACCTGCGCTCGGCGCTCGCCGCGCGGATCTTCGTGCTGGAGGCGCAAGGCCGGTACGCCGAGGCCATGATCCTCGCGGTCAAGGTCGCCGGGGACGCGCGCCAGCAGCCGGACGAGGCGGCCGCGTCGTTCGCCGCGCTCGCCGGGCTCGCCTGCGTCACGGTCGAGGCCGGCCAGCTGGACGCGACGCTCGGCCTGTCCACCGCCGGCAACGCGCTCGAGAACGCGGCCACGCTCGGCTTCCCGGGCTACAAGCTCAACGGCGTGCGTGCCCTGCACGCGCTGCTGCGCGGTGACCTCAAGGAGGCCGTCACGCTCGCCGGCCGGGCCGCGGAGGCGGGCGAGGACCTCCTCGGCCGCGCCGACGACCTCGCCACGCTCGCCCGCGCGCACATGGCATCCGGCGACAACCGGGCCGCCCGCGCGGCGATCACCGAGGCGGAGAAGCTGGCCGCGTGGTGGCCGCGGGTCGCCGGGACCCGCAGCCGCCTCGAGGTCAGTTAGCCACCACCACGCGACCGAGCTCGACCGGGCTGGCCAGCAGCTCGTGGCGCGGCAGCACGCGGGCCGTCGCGCCGAGTGCGCCCGTGTGCGGCAGCGGGATCTCCGCGACGTACCGCCCCTCCCCGGCCGGCTGCATCGGCGCGGTGACCACGTCGTACAGCTCGTCGCTGTCCGAGACCCGGCCCACGACGACCTGCACCTGCACGTCCGACGGCGCGAGCCCGGCCAGGTCGACCGACGCGGTGACCCGCACCCGCTCGCCCAGCACCGGCGTGCGCCGCCCGTCCGGGTCCAGGCTCAGCTCGCAGTCGGTGACCCGCACGCTCGACCATGCCCCGCCGAGCCGGTCGCGGTACTCGGCGAGCGCGCGGGCCGCGCGGAAGTCGTCCGCGCCCGCGAGCTCCACGGCGGTGGCCGCCGGGGTGTACTGCGACTCGACGTACTCGCGGACCATGCGCGAGGCCTGCACCTTCGGGCCCAGCGAGGCCAGCGTGTGCCGGACCATCGCGAGCCACTGCGACGGGACGCCGTCGGCGCCGCGCTCGTAGAACAGCGGCGCCACCTGGCCGCCCAGCAGCTCGTACAGCGCGGCCGCCTCGAGGTCGTCGCGGCGCAGCGGGTCGTGCACGCCGTCCGCTGTCGGGATGGCCCAGCCGTTGCTGCCGTCGTACAGCTCGTCCCACCAACCGTCCCGAATGGACAGATTGAGCCCGCCGTTGAGCGCGGACTTCATGCCCGACGTGCCGCACGCCTCCAGCGGCCGGGTCGGGTTGTTCAGCCAGACGTCGCAACCCCAGTACAGGTAGCGGGCCATCGACATGTCGTAGTCGGGCAGGAACACGATCCGGTGGCGGACGTCGTGCTCGTCGGCGAACTTGACGATCTGCTGGATGAGCGCCTTGCCGCCGTCGTCGGCCGGGTGCGACTTGCCGGCCACGACGAGCTGCACCGGGCGTTCCGGGTGCAGCAGCAGCGCCCGTAGCCGGTCGTGGTCGCGCAGCATCAGCGTGAGCCGCTTGTAGGTCGGCACCCGGCGGGCGAAGCCGACGGTCAGCACGTCCGGGTCGAACACGGTGTCGGTCCACGCGAGCTCCAGCGGGGACGCGCCGCGCTGCAGCCACGCCTCGTGCACCCGCCGCCGCACCTCCGCGACGAGCCGGCGGCGCAGCGTGCACCGCAGGTTCCACAGCTCCGCGCCGGACACCGAGTCGAGCCGGTCGCCGACCAGGTCGGTCATCTCCCGGGCCGTCCACGTCGGACCGTGCACGCCGTTGGTGACCGAGGTGATCGGCACCTCGTCGGTGTCGAACCCGGCCCACAGCCCGCCGAACATCTCGCGGCTGACCTGGCCGTGCAGCTTGGAAACCCCGTTCGCGCGCTGGGCGAGCCGCAGTCCCATGTGGGCCATGTTGAACATGCCCACGTTCTCCTCCGCGCCCAGCGCGAGGATGCGGCGGAAGTCCACGTCGGGCAGCAGCGCGCCGTCGCCGAAGTAGTGCTGCACGAGGTCCACCGGGAACCGGTCGATGCCGGCCGGGACGGGGGTGTGCGTGGTGAAGACCGTGCCCGCGCGGACCGCGGACAGCGCCTCGTCGAACGACAGCTGCCGGCCCGACGTCAGCTCACGCAGCCGCTCCAGGCCGAGGAAGCCGGCGTGCCCCTCGTTCGTGTGGAAGACCTCCGGCTGCGTGTGGCCGGTCAGCTCGCAGTACGTCCGCACCGCGCGCACGCCGCCCACCCCGGCCAGGATCTCCTGGCGGATGCGGTGGTTCTGGTCGCCGCCGTAGAGCCGGTCGGTGACCCCGCGCAGGTCGTCGTCGTTGCCGTCCACGTCGGAGTCGAGCAGCAGCAGGGGCACCCGGCCGACATGCGCCTTCCAGATCCGCGCGCGCAGCACCCGGCCACCGGGCATCGCCACGTGCACCAGGATCGGCGCGCCCGAGGGCTCCACGAGCGGCTCGAGCGGCAGCCCGCTCGGGTCGATGACCGGGTAGTGCTCGACCTGCCAGCCGTCCAGCGACAGCGACTGGCGGAAGTAGCCCGACCGGTACAGCAGGCCGACGCCGATCAGCGGTACGCCCAGGTCGGAGGCCGCCTTGAGGTGGTCGCCGGCGAGCACGCCGAGGCCGCCGGAGTAGTTCGGCAGCGCCTCGGTGACGCCGAACTCCATCGAGAAGTACGCGATCGAGTCCGGCATCCGGCCGGCGGAGCCGTTGCCCTCGGGGCCGTGGGCGGCGAGCTCGGCGCGACGGTGCTGGTACCAGCGGTCGTCGGTGAGGTAGTGCCGCAGGTCCTCGGACAGCCCGTTCGTTCTCGCGAGGAACTCCGGGTCGGTCGCCAGCTGCTCGAGCCGGTGCGCCGGCACCTCGGCGAGCAGCCGCAGCGGGTCGCCGACCCGGTCCCAGATCTCCGGGTCGATCGCCGCGAACAGCTCCTGGGTAGGCGGATGCCAGGTCCACCGGAGGTTCGTGGCGAGCGTGCCCAGCTCGGCCAGCGTCTCGGGCAGCCCGGCGCGCACGGTAAAGCGACGTACAGCTTTCACGACGACCGACCTTATAGGGGCCCGTGAGCGAGAGTGACGGAGCGTTCGCCGTCTGGACTGACGAGCGCGCGCAGGCGCGCCAGCACCGAGCACGCGAGGAGGGAAGACGGCGAGTAGCGGAGGAACGAAGCGAACCATGAATACTGGCCGTGTGGGGACGGTCGGGACCGTGCAGACTTGAACGTGGGGGGACGATCTTCGTGAGGTATGCACCTGGGCAGGGAGGATTTGACCGGTGAGTGGTCGGTTCGGCATCGACGACGTGTCCCCCGTAGTGAGCTGTGGCCGATACCCCTCGAAGGCGGTCGCCGGGGAGTACATCCCGGTACAGGCCACGGTCTGGCGCGAGGGGCACGACGCGGTCGGCGCGACCGTGGTGTGGCGCGGGCCGGACGACGACGCCGAGCGCCAGACGCGGATGACCTGCGACGACCCGAACACCGACCACTGGATCGCCGGCATCACGCCCGACACGTCCGGCCTGTGGACCTACCGAGTGGACGCATGGAGCGACCCGTGGGAGACCTGGCGGCACACAGTCGAGGTCAAGGTCGGCGCCGCCCAGGGCCCCGACGAGCTGGCCAACGACCTGGAGTCCGGTGCGCTGCTGCTGGACCGGGCCGCGCGGCGCTTCCCGCACAACGGGGAGAAGAAGACGCTCGTCGCCGCGGCCGCCGCGCTGCGCGACACCTCGCTGCCGCTGCCCGCGCGGATCGCGGAGGCGCTGGCCGAGCCGGTGCGCAGGTACATGCTCGCCAACCCGGTCCGCGACCTCGTCACCCGTGGGCGGAAGTACCAGATGTGGGTCGACCGGCCGCGTGCGCTGTACGGGTCGTGGTACGAGCTGTTCCCGCGCTCGACCGGCGGCGTGGACGAGTCCGGCAAGCCCGTGCACGGCACGTTCGAGACCGCCGCGAAACAACTCGATCGGGTCGCCGGCATGGGCTTCGACGTGGTGTACCTGCCGCCGATCCACCCGATCGGGGCAGCGAACCGCAAGGGCCCCAACAACAGCGTGGTCTCGGTCCCCGAGGACGTCGGGTCCACCTGGGCCATCGGCTCGGCCGAGGGCGGGCACGACGCGATCCACCCGGAGCTGGGCACCTTCGCCGACTTCGACGCGTTCGTGGCGCGGGCACACGAGCTCGGCATGGAGGTCGCGCTCGACTTCGCGCTGCAGTGCGCGCCGGACCACCCGTGGGTCACCGAGCACCCGGAGTGGTTCACGATCCGTCCGGACGGGACGGTCGCGTACGCGGAGAACCCGCCGAAGAAGTACCAGGACATCTACCCGATGAACTTCGACACCGACCCCGAGGGCGTCTACGCCGAGGTGCTGCGGGTGATCATGCTCTGGGTGTCGCACGGGGTGCGGATCTTCCGGGTGGACAACCCGCACACGAAGCCGCCGAACTTCTGGCACTGGCTGATCCACCAGGTGAAGGCCGTGGAGCCGGACGTGCTGTTCCTGTCCGAGGCGTTCACCAGGCGGGCCCGGCTCTACGGGCTCGCGCGGCTGGGATTCACCCAGTCGTATACATATTTCACCTGGCGTACGTACAAACACGAGCTGATCGAGTTCGGCAACGAGATCGTCGAGCACGCGGACGAGGCACGGCCGAACCTGTTCGTGAACACGCCGGACATCCTGCACGTGTCGCTGCAGTACGGCGGGCCGGCGATGTTCGCGATCCGGGCGGTGCTCGCGGCGACGTTCTCGCCGACGTGGGGCGTGTACTCCGGCTTCGAGCTGTTCGAGCACGAGGCCGTGCGCGAGGGCAGCGAGGAGTACCTGGACTCGGAGAAGTACGAGCTGCGCCCGCGCGACTTCGCCGGGGCGGTCGCGGACGGCCGGTCCCTGGAGCCGTGGCTGACCCGGCTGAACGCGATCCGCGCGGCGCACCCGGCACTGCAGCAGCTGCGGACGCTGCGCTTCCACCAGACCGAGAACGACGCGCTGCTCGCGTACTCCAAGACCGACCCGGACGGAAAGGACGCCGTCCTCGTGGTGGTCAACCTGGACTCGTACCACGCGCAGGACGGGATGGTGTACCTCGACCTGCCCACGCTCGGGTTCGGCTGGAACGACCGGTTCGCCGTGCGCGACGAGGTGTCCGGGCAGACCTGGGACTGGGGCCAGGCGAACTACGTGCGGCTGAATCCCACGGACGCGGTGTGCCACGTCCTGTCGGTGATCCGCTGACCCTGACGCGGGGCAGGATTATCGCCCCGGAGTCCTTGGCAGACAAGGACTTACCTGCGCGCGAACGACGACGTACCTTCCGTTCATCGCACGGCTGATCAGCCGTGCGCCCTGCATGGAAGGACCTGGATGTACACGATCCGAAGAGCGGGCCGCGCCGCGGCCCTGCTGACCCTCGCCCTGTCCGCGTCCGGTTTCGCGGTGGCACCCGCGACGGTGGCCGCGCAGCCCACCACCGGCACCTCCGTCCAGTGCGCGTTCGACGAGGGCTCGACCGCGCGACGGCCGGCGGGTGCCACGGGTTCGCCCGAACGCAACGAGGTGGCCCAGCGCGACGTCGCGCCCATCGAGCGCGACATGGCCTCCCGGCTGGCCGCGCACAAGGCCAAGCCGCGGGCGGCGGCGGTGATTCCCGTTGTGTTCCACGTGGTCTACGGCTCCGACGGCACCGGCAACGTCTCCGACTCGGCCATCCGCGCGCAGATCGCGGAGATGAACCAGGACTACGCGGGCCAGGAGGCCGCCGGCGTCGCCGCCAACACGCAGTTCTCGTTCACCCTCCAGGCCGTGCGCCGCTGGCAGAACGACTCGTGGTTCAACGACCCGGACAGCGCGAGCGGCGAGCGGGCGCTCAAGACCGCGACCCACGAGGGCGACTCGCGCACCCTCAACATCTGGTCGACCAACACCGGCTACCTCGGCTACGCCACGTTCCCGTGGTGGTACGCCGGCGACCCGGAGCTGGACGGCATCGTGATCCAGTGGGGCTCGCTGCCCGGCGGCCCGATCGACAACTACAACGAGGGCAAGACCGCCTCGCACGAGTCGGGGCACTGGCTCGGGCTGTACCACACCTTCCAGGGCGGCTGCAGCAAGACCAACGACGAGGTGGCCGACACCCCGGCACAGAAGACCGCCACGTCGGGCTGCCCGGCCGGGCAGGACACCTGCCGCGCCGCCGGCCTCGACCCGATCCACAACTACATGGACTACTCCTACGACTCCTGTTACAACCAGTTCACCCCCGGCCAGGCCACCCGCATGCAGAGCGCCTGGACCGCGTATCGCGCCTGACCGATCCACATGAGACAGTGCCGCCGGGTCGTGTGGGCAGTGCCCTCGGACCCGGCGGTGCCGTCCCTTGTGCAGGATCGCGCCGCAGCGGTAACCATGGAAGAAGGAGCCGGGGATGACCTGGCACCATGATCGCCATCTCGCGGCAACGTGGCCGCGGCCGATGAGTTAGGTAAGGGTGCGGGGATGACCGAAACGCCCGAGACGACACGTCCGGACGCCAACCTCGGACTTGACGGCGTGCCGCACACGGGTGAGTCGCTCACCCCGGACGGCCACCTCGTCGAGCCGCAGGCCGACGCGTTCAGCCACGCCCGCTCGGCACCGGTGTCCGCACAGTGGTACAAAACGGCGGTCTTCTACGAGGTGCTCGTCCGCGCCTTCAACGACTTCACCAACGACGGCACCGGCGACCTGCGTGGCCTCGCCGACAAGCTCGACTACCTCCAGTGGCTCGGCATCGACTGCCTCTGGCTGCCGCCGTTCTACGCCTCCCCGCTGCGCGACGGCGGCTACGACATCTCCGACTTCCGCGCGGTGCTGCCAGAGTTCGGCACCGTCGAGGACTTCGTGCATCTGCTCGACCAGGCACACCGCCGCGGCATCCGGGTGATCACGGACCTCGTCCTCAACCACACCTCCGAGGCGCACCCGTGGTTCCAGGAGTCGC
>Ga0307513_10012670_pt1 | contig 10387 bp, 6 predicted proteins | sample 15_EM_MG_FD_202174 | JGI IMG/M metagenome (GOLD analysis project Ga0307513, IMG submission 202174) | Populus trichocarpa ectomycorrhiza microbial communities from riparian zone in the Pacific Northwest, United States - 15_EM | ecosystem: Host-associated > Plants > Roots > Unclassified | place...
TCGGACTACGCGCGCTAGCCGCCATCGCGTTCGCATAGAGGTGTTTCGTGCACGTGCCACGTGCCACCAGAGCCTCGCTGCACCGTTGCACAAAGCCTCGCCCCACGCGGCCGCGCCGCTCGCCGGCCGCCGGCCGCCGGCCGCTGCGCGCCGGCCACCGCTCGCGGCGCGGATCCTGTCCGCGAGCTACGGGCCGCTACCGTGGCTGTCTGCATGGCCATGCCCCGCCAGCTCCCCTGCCTCGTCCTCGGCTGCTTCGTCGGCCTCCTCGCCGCGCCGGCTGCGCGCGCGTCGACCGATCCGGTGCTCGACTCGCCGCTGTTCCAGCCCCGCAGCGTCGTCGCCGCGCGCGCCGCCAGCGCGATCCGCGTCGACGGTCAGCTCGACGAGCCGGCGTGGGCCGAGGCGGCCGCCGGCGAGGAGTTCATCCAGGAGCGCCCCGTGGCCGGCGTGGCCGCGCGCCTGCGCACCCGGTTCCAGGTGGTGTTCGACGAGCATGCGCTGTACGTCGGCGTCCGGCTCGACGACCCCGCGATGGCCGCGCTCCAGGCGCCGATCGGCCGGCGCGACGACGAGAACCCGTCGGACTGGTGCTTCGTCGAGATCGACAGCCGGCGCGACCGCCGGACCGCGTACTCGTTCGGCGTCAACCCGGCGGCGCAGCAGGTCGACGGCGTGTTCCTCAACGACTCCGACTACGACGCATCCTGGAACGCGGTCTGGGAGGCCGCGACCCGCATCGACGCCACCGGCTGGACCATCGAGCTCCGCATCCCGTTCTCGGTGCTCGCGTTCGCGCCGCCGGGCGACGGCGCCGCGATGCGGTGGGGCATCAACGTCTATCGCTCCAACCCGCACACCGGCGAGGTCTCCAACTGGTCGCCGCGCGTGCCGCAGCTCGCCGGCGTGGTGTCGCGGTTCAACGAGCTCGTGGTCGCGACCGCGCCGCGCGTCCGCCGCCTCGACCTCACGCCGTACGCGCTGGTCCAGGCCGAGCGCGCCGGCGACCTGTCCGTGCGCGCCGGGGTCGACGCGAACGTCGGGATCACGCCGAGCGTCGCGCTGTCCGCGACGGTGCTGCCCGACTTCGGCCAGGTCGAGGCCGACCCGACCCAGCTCAACCTCAGCGCGTTCGAGCTGTTCCAGGAGGAGCGCCGGCCGTTCTTCACCGAGGGGATCGACGCGTTCAAGTTCGACACCTCGCTGGCCCTGGTCACGCGCGACGACGCGTTCGCCGACGAGGCCGCGTTCTACTCGCGCCGGATCGGCCGCGCTCCCGAGGGCGACGTCCCGGCCGGCGCCAGCGCGCCGCTCGCCAGCGAGATCCTCGGCGCCGCCAAGCTGTTCGGCCGGACGTCCTCGGGCTGGCGCGCCGGCCTGCTCGCCGCCGCGACCGAGGCGGCCGACGCGGTGGACGGCGACACCCGCACGCCGATCGCCGCGGCGACCCAGGCCGCGGTCGGACGCGTCGTCCGCGAGGGCGATCGCGGCAACGCGGCGGTCGGTCTGTTCGCGAGCTACCTGCACCGCCAGGTCGACGGCGCGCTCGCCGAGCAGCTGACCGAGCACGCCGGCGCGCTCGGCGCCGACGCGCGGATCCGCTGGCACGAGCAGACCTACGAGGCCCGCGCCTGGGTGCTCGCGACCGAGCAGCGCGGCTCGCGCGCCGCGATCGCCCGGCTCGCGGTGGCGCCGTGGCACAACCTCGACCGCCCCGATGCGCCGCGGCTGCGGCTGGCCGACGACGCGACCCAGCTCGCGGGCGGCGCCGCCGAGGTGCGGCTCGCCAAGGTCGGCGGCCACCTGTTGTGGAGCGTGGCCGCGCGCGCGATCTCGCCGGGCTTCGACGTCAACGGCCTCGGCTTCCAGCGCAACACCGACTGGGCGCTGCTCGCAGGCCAGTGGAGCTACGCTCGCTACCCCACGCCGGGCGGCTGGCTCCGCAAATGGATGATCGGCAGCGCCAACGCCGGCCTCGGCTACAGCTGGGGCGGCGAGCGCCGCGCCGCCGTGATCGACGGCTACACCCGGCTCGATCTCGCCAGCTACTCGGACGCGACCCTCACGCTGCAGCACGAGCTGGCCGTGCGATCGACCGAGTGGCTGCGCGGCGGTCCGGCGCTGGTGCTGCCGCCGCGCGAGCTCGCGCGCGTCCAGATCCACAGCGACACGCGGCGCACCTCGTTCGCCGGGCTCGACGCGACGCTGGTCAGCGAGCCCGGCAGCGGATCGCGGCTCGCGAGCGCGGCGCCGTCGCTGACCGTGCGGCTGTCCGACCATGTCGCCGGCACGCTCGGCGCGAGCTACGCCGACCAGGTGATCGGCTGGCAGCTCGTCGCCGGCGCGCCCGCCGACACCTACCTGGTGAGCCGGCTGCACCAGCGCACGGTGTCGCTGTCGCTCCAGGCCGACGTCGCGATCTCGCCGCGCCTGATGGTGCAGCTCTACGCGCAGCCGTTCGCCACGATCGGCCGGAACCGCCGCTACGCGCTGCTCGCCGATCCGCTGGCCGCGCGCGCCGGCGATCGCTTCGCGGCGCTGGCCGCCGACGAGGTCACCGTGACCGACGACCGCGTCATGGTGCACGGCGCGCAGAGCTTCTCCGTCGCGCGGCCCGACGGCGTCGCGCGCTCGCTGATCGCCAGCGCGATCGCGCGCTGGGAGCTGGCGCCGGGCTCGTTCCTCACCGCGGTGTGGAGCCACCGCGGCGATACCGCCGCGCTCGACCGTTCGGCGCGGCTCGCGCGCTCGCTGGGCGACGTGCTGACCGAGCCCGGCGCCGACGTGTTCCTCATCAAGCTCGGCTGGCGCTGGGCGCCGTAGCGTCTAGCCGGGCGTGCCCAGCAGGCGCTCGACCACCTCCCGGCGCCGCCGGCTCACCGGGAGCCGCGCGCCACCGTCGAGCACCACGATCAGCTCGGCGCCATGGTGGAGCTCGCGGACGCGCGCGACGTTGACCATCGCGCCGCGGTGGATCCGCACGAAGCGCGCCGGATCGAGCTGACCCTCGAGCGTGCTCAGGCTCTGGCGGATCACGTGCACCGCGTCGCCGACGTGCAGCGCGGCGCAGTAGTCCTGCGCCTCGATCCAGTCGATGTCGGTCACCGCGATCACGCTCGAGCGGTCGCCGAGCCGCGCGACCAGGCGCTCGAGCTGCTTGACCGGCGGCGCCGCCGCGCGCTCGCCGACGGCGGCGATCAGCGCCGACATCCGGCGGCCGCGCTCGCCGGCCCGGTGATCGTCGAGCACGCGCCCCACGCGCTCGACCGCCGCGTCGAACCGCGGCTCGGCCACCGGCTTGAGCAGGTAGTCGAGCGCGTGGGCCTCGAACGCGCGGACCGCGAAGCTGTCGTGCGCGGTCACGAAGATCGTCGGCGGCGGCGTGCCGAGCGCGGCGACCACGCCGAAGCCGTCGAGCTCGGGCATCTGGACGTCGAGCAGCAACACGTCGGGCCGCTCGTCCTCGACCAGCGCCACGGCGTCGCGGCCATCGCACGCCTCGCCGATCAGCTCCAGGTCGGCGTGCCGCGCGATCAGCTGGCGCAGCGCCAGCCGGCCGAGCGGCTCGTCGTCGGCGAGCACGACGCGCAGCGTCATGCGCCGACCCGCAGCGGCAGCTCGATCGCCGCGGTCGTGCGGTCGTCGGCGGTCGACAGCGCGAGCGCGCCGTGGTCGCCGTACAGCCGGTGCAGCCGGGCCTGCGTGTTGCGCAGGCCGACCCCGGTGCCGTCGGCGAGCGAGAAGCTCGGCGCGACGCCCGGGCCGTCGTCGCACACGCTCAGCCGGAGCTGCTCGCCGCGCCTCGCCGCGACGATGTCGAGCCGGCCGGCGCCCGAGCGCCGCGCGATGCCGTGCTGCAGCGCGTTCTCGACCAGCGGCTGGAGCACGAGCTGCGGCACCAGCGCGTCGCGCACGTCGTCGGCGATGTCCCAGCGGACGTCGAGGCGGTCGCCGAGCCGCACGCGCTGGATCTCGAGGTAGGTCTCGAGCAGCGCGAGCTCCTCGCGCAGCGGGACTTCCTGCGGCGCGTCGCTGCGCAGGAGCTGGCGCAGCAGCCCACCGAGCAGCACCAGCACGCGCGCGGTCCCGGCGGCATCACCGGCGCGCGCGAGCGCGACCGCGGCGTTGAGCGTGTTGAATAGGAAGTGGGGCTGGAGCTGCGCGCGCAGCGCCGATAGCTGCGCGTACGCCAGCTGGGTCTCGAGCTGCGCACGGCCGAGCTCGGCGGCGCGCCGCCGGCGCGCACCGTCGAGCGCGATGCCGACCGCGAGCACGCCCGCGAACACCAGCAGCTGGTACGGCAGCCAGTCGATCACCCCCATCTGGAGCGCGAACCCGAGATCGCGGTACGAGATCGCGCCGGCCAGGTGGCTGACCCAGCCGTTGGCCAGGCCGAACGCGATGCCGACGGCGAGCCCGAGCGCGATCGTGCCGGCCAGCGCGCGGCCGCGCAGCGCTCCTGGCAACGCGCCGCGCCGGAGGATCCACGGCGTGACCGGCATCCAGATCACCCATGGCGTCGCCTCGCGCAGCGCGGCCCGGCCCCAGCTGGCCAGGCGATCCGCCGTCTCGTCGTAGTAGTGCGACTGCAGCGTCATCAACAGCGCCGGCACGAGCCACACCCCGACGAGCAGCCAGGCCGAACGCGCGCGGGTCACGACACGCAGCATACCGTGCGGCTCGACACGAAGTGGCAGCGATTGCCTCGGCGAATCGACCCGGCCGGCTACCGAAGCATAGGATGATGAGCGCGATGGTGATCGTGCAGTCCCGCGACGTCGACACCAGCGCGACGCTGCAGGCCGAGCTGCGGCCGAGCGGCGAGCTCGTGGTCACCGCGCGGGTCGCCAGCCCCGAGGGCAGCGACGGCAGCGACGACTACGAGGCGGTGTACACGGTGCGCGCGGACGAGGTGCCGCGGCTGTGCGCGCTGCTCGCCGTCGATCCGGGCGAGCTGCTCGAGGGCCTGCAAGGCTGGCTGGCGCCGCACGGCACGGCGGCCGCCGCGACGTGGCGGGCATGGCTCAAGGCCCACGACGTGGCGTACGAGCTGACCGTCCGCTAAGTCGAGCGTCCTCGCACGCGATCTGGCGGGCATGGCTACAGGCCCACGACGTGGCGTACGAGCTGAGCGTCCGCTGACCGGCCGAGATCGACGACGGTCGGCACGAGATCGGTGCGCCGCGGCGGCTGCGCGACGGCCGGGGCACGCCCCCGGCGGGCAGCGCTCCCGGATGGGAGCGCGGTTCGATCGACCGACGGCGCGACGTAGGGTCGGCGGCGACACTGCGTCACGCCGGCGACGCCGCCGAGCACGACCCAGATCGCGAGGTGGTTGGTCCAGCGCGGCAGCCCGCGCCGCCTGGCGATCGGCTTGTTGGGAGACGTCATGCGATTCACCGCGCGCGCTGCGGCGGCTTGGGCGCGGCCGCGGGCAGGTGCATCGACAGCTCCGCCTCGTCGGCGCCGACGATCAGCTCGCGGAGCGCGACGTAGAGCAGCGCGCGGGTCTCGGTGAGCGCGGTGACCCACGGCGCGCGCGCGCTGGCGATCGCGCGGATGTCGCCGCGCAGCTCGGTGCACGCGCTGTCGACCGTTCGCAGCGTGGTGTCGAGCATCCGGCGATGCTCCTCGTGCAGCGCCTGGAGCGCGTGCAGGTTGGCCTCGAGCAGATCGCGCAGCTCGAGGGTCTCGGACCGGGTCTGCGGCAGCGCGACGGACTTGGTGACCGTGCGCGGACGCGGATGGCGAGCGGGGTTCGAGGTGCTGAGCTGTGAGTTGTTCATGGCATCAAGATACGCACGTGCTTGGACAACCCTTGTCACGCGAAACCGCTCCGGATAGACTGCCGGTTGCCATGTATAAGCGTGGAGATCTAAACCACATTTCCAGGGCGCTCCGGGTCCTCGACGAGCTCCGCGGATTTCGCCGCGGGCGCCGGCTGTCCGAGCTTGCGACGCAGCTTCAGTCGAGCGAGCGAACGATCCGGCGCGACGTCGCGGATCTGCGCAGCGCGGGCTTCGAGATCGAGAGCGTGTCGATCGCCGGCCGCGCCGGCGCGCGGCTGGTCGAGAAGACCTACTCGAACATCTCGGTCACCCGGCGTGAGCGCTACACGCTGCTCGCGATCGCCAGCCTGTTCGACGTGCTGCGCGGGACGCCGCTGTGGGAGGACGTCTCGAGCCTGCAGCGCAAGCTCGAGCAACGCATGACCCCCGAGGAGCGCGCCGAGCACGCGTCGCTGGGCGATCGCTTCGCCTACGTGCCCGACGGCGGCACGAAGGCCTACGAGGGCAAGGAGGACCTGCTCGACGCGCTGCTGACCGGCGTGCTGTCGCGCCGCGTGGTGCGCTTCGTCTATCGCGACGCGCGCGGCCGCGAGCGCCAGGGCTACCTCGCCCCGTACACGATGCTGCTCTACAAGCACGGCCTGTACGTCGTCGGCTGCCGGCTCGAGACGCCCGCGGACGGCAAGGCGATCGCGCCGGGCACGCCGATCGCGGTCTACGCGCTCGAGCGCTTCACCGAGGCCGAGCACCTGCGGAGCGCGCCGTTCACCGCGCCGCCCGACTTCCGGATCACCGAGATCCTGAACGGCGCGTTCGGCATCCACGTCACGACCGACGACGCGCCGCATCGCGTGGTGATCGAGTTCAGCGCCGAGAAGGCGGCGTTCGTGCGCGCGCGCGTGTGGCACCCGACGCAGACCTTCGAGGAGCTCGACGATCGCCGCGTCCGCCTGACCTTCACGTGCGCGAGCCTGATCCCGGTGGTGTCGTGGGTGCTCGAGTGGGGGCCGCACGCGCGCGCGGTCGAGCCGCCGGCGCTGGTCGCCGAGATCGTCGCCGAGCTCGACGCCGCGCGCCGCGCCTACGCGTAGGGCTATCGGAGGTAGGCGGCGATGGCGCGGACCAGCTCGGGCGTGACCTGCGCGGCGCTGCCCTTGCCGCCGCGCTGGAGCTGCACGCCGAGCGTGATCGGCACCGTGCCGTGCTCCGTCACGACGCCGAACGCGATCACGAACAGGCTGTCGTCGGGCGGCGCCTTGCCGCACACCAGCTGGCTCGCCGCGGGGTGGCGCGCGTTCCACGCCTGGCACGACGACTTCCGGCGGGCGATGTCGGCGAGCGAGTCGGTCGTGCCGGTCTTGGCGCCGTACACGACCAGCGACGGATCCGCGAGCAGCGCGCCGAGGTGCGCGTGCGCCGTGCCGGCCTCCTGCACCACGGCGCACAGGCCGCCGTCGGCGCCGAGCACGGTGTTGCCGTGGCCGCCGGTCTTGGCGCACGACCACGCCGGCGTGACGCCGACCGACGGGGCGGGGAACCACGACGCGGCGAGCCGCGGCGCGCCCGGCGTCGGATCGAAGATCACGCGGCCGAACGCGTCGGTCAGCTGCGCCAGCGAGCCGACCGCGTGCACGCCGGAGCCGCGCAGCAGCTGGAGGTACGCGCGGAGCGGCACGCGGCGCTGCGCCGGCCGGTCGTCGCCGTACAGATCGATCTGATCGGGGCCGAGCGCGACGAGGTAGCGCAGATCGCGGCCCGGGCTGGCGATCGGCAGCGCGCGCGCGGCGCACACGTCGGCGCGATCGGCGGCCGCCTCGCAGCGCGCGCGATCGCCGAGCGTGCACAGCGGGCGGCCGAGCAGCGCCTCGATGCGCGACCACAGCGGCGCGCGGCGCAGGCCGTCGATCGTCAGGGCGTGACCGTCGAGGATGACGCCGCCGGCGTCCGCGATCTGGAGCGGCGCGGTCGTCGGCCAGCTCGTCAGGTCGCTCGCGACGATGTCGGCGAGCGCGACCGGCTCGCCCTTGACGGTGAACGAGCCGCTCGGCAGGCCGAGGCCGATCACGCCCAGCGCGGCCTGGTACCAGTTGAGCGAGCGCGCGAGGTAGTCGTGCAGGTCGGCCGACGTCGGCGCGTCGGCGAGCGACGACGGCGGGCAGTGGCCGAGCAGCGGCGCGACCGAGACGCCGTGGTGCGCCTTGCATCCCGCGGCGTGGCCGTCGGCGGTGAGCATCAGCGTCGGCAGCTCGCGCGGGAACGCCTGCTCGGCGGCGCGCGCGACGACCGGCTTGAACGTCGAGCCGACCGCGATCGGCAGGTTCCACTCGACGCGCTCGGCGTCGGACTCGCCGCGGGCCTCGCGCAGCCGGATCAGCGCGGCCTCGGCGGCGGCGTCGACCGGTGCGTACGCCAGCGCGCCGCGCCCGGGCACCACGTTGCCCTGCGCCAGCAGCTCGCCGGTGTCGCCGCGCAGCGCGACGTACGCCACGCGCACCGGCGCCACGTCGCGCCCGGTGTGCGGCTTGGGCGTCGCGAAGATCTGGTCGACGATCGCGCGCAGCGTCGCCGACAGCTCGGGCTGCAGCGCGACCCGGCACTCGGTGACACCATCGAGCGGGCTCGGCGAGCACACGCGCTCGCGCGGCATCGCCGGCGGCGCGAGCGTGCCGCAGCTCGCGGCGGTGCCGGGCTTGTCCAGCGCGGCGTGGATCCAGCCGTCGAGGCCGAGCGAGCGCTGGACGTCGAACGGGTTGACCCAGCCCAGCTCGGGCAGCGCGCCGCCGTAGGGATAGGACCGGCGCGCGCGATCCCCGATCGAGCTGGTGTCGTCGGCGAGCAGCGTGTCGATCACCGGCGCCGAGCCGGTCCACTCGCGCGGCGGGCGGAACAGCGCGACCCGGCGCTGCGCCGGCGGGCCGGCGGCGATCAGCGTCACGCGGTCGAGCAGGACCTCCGCGCCGTGCGCCATCCGGCGCCACGCTGCCGGCGGGCCGGGCTCGGCGACGAACAGCTCGGCGTCGCCGCGCAGCACCACGCCGCGCGGCGTGGCGCGGAGGTCGAGCACGACGTCGCCCGCGATCGCGACGCGGCTCGCCGGCGAGAGCCCCGGCGGCAGGGTCGCGAGCGTCACCGCCGGCGCGCCCGGGCGCAGCCTCACCACGCGCGCGCCGACGACCAGCTCGCCGACGTCGCGCGCCGCCACGCCGAGCGCCTGACCGACCACGCGGATGCGATCGCCGCGGGTGGCGCGCACCGGGGCGCGGAGCGCGGCGATCAGGTCGTCGGCCAGCGCGACGCTGCACGTGCCGCGCAGCCCGGCGCCGGCGCGCTCGCTGCGCACGCGGATCGTCGGCAGGCCGGCGCGCAGCGTGGCGACGCACGCCTCGCCGTCGCGCGCGAGCGACCAGCGCCCCGCCGGCGTCCGGCACGCGCCGAGCCCGGCGAGCAGCAGCGCGCGGTCGCGCGACCACGCGGCGCGCAGCTCGCGATCGAACCGCGCGGTCGAGTCGTCGCGCGGCACGCCGGCGACGCTCGCCGGCACGATGTCGTCGAGCGTGGCGCCGTCGTGGCTCGGCCACGGGCACGCGATCGTCGCGGCGTAGCCGAGCGCGGCGTCGACGCGGACGTCCTCGCTGGCGACCCGGCCGAGCGCGCTCGCGCCGGCGCGCGCGACGAGGATGACCGCGGCGATCGCCGCCACGCCGAGCGCGCCGAGCACGACCGCGCGGGCGCGCCGCAGCCGGGCCGTGCGCCGCACGCGCTCGTCGTCGACGACGTCGTCGCCGCACTGGAAGCACCACAGCGCGCCGAGCACGAACAGCCAGATGTCCGCCGGGCTGTCGATGCCGAGCCCGGGCCAGCTGATGCCGGTCAGCGGCAGCACGCCGAGCGCGGCGAGCGGCTGGTAGACCGCGAGCCCGGCGGCCACCGCGGTGATCAGCCAGCGCGCGCGGTGCTGCCGGCTGGCGTGGCGCAAGCGCACGCTCGCGATCGCGCCGCCGCCGACGGCGATCAGCAGGAGCAGCGCGATCGTCTGGGTCAGCCCCGCGATGCCGGTCTCGCGCGTGACGAGCACCGGCAGGTAGTCGTTGTCGATCGAGCGCGACACGCCGAGATCGCGGACGCGCGCGCCGAAGTAGCCTTCGCCGGTCCAGCGCGTGGTGGTCGAGGGTGGCAACGCGGCCTCGCGCCACGCCGAGGCGTTGGCGACGAACGTGCGCTCGTCGCGCAGCACCGCGTAGCCGGGGTCGAGCACGGCCGCCATGCGGCGCGCGCCGACGTTGTCGCCGCCGGTCGCGCGCTCGACCAGGTGATCGCGCGCGCCCCACACCGCGAGCGCGGCGAGCGCGGCACACAGCCACGGCGCCCAGCCGCGGCGATGCGAGCGCGCGATCACCGCGGCGATCGCGAACAGCGCGGCGATCACCAGCGGCGCGTGGACGACGAAGGCGGCGCCGCGCGTGATCAGCTCGTGATCGCTGGCCGACAGCGCGCACGCCGCGACGCCGACCGCGTTCGCGATGCCGGCGGCGCCGTGCACCGCCAGCAGCCGCGCGTGCTCGCGCTCGAGCTCGCCGATCTGCGCCGCGTGCGACGCG